>OGDF01004476.1_pt1 | contig 15859 bp, 9 predicted proteins | sample 1570141 | NCBI WGS metagenome assembly OGDF01 (sample SAMEA4370581, study PRJEB24528) | human gut metagenome | reverse complement strand
CATTTATGGGGCTTACCGCATTTTCCGGGGATTTTCCCACGGCGAAGGATATTGCCGTCGCAAAGAACTATCTCTCCGCGGACGAACTGAAGATACTGAACAATCTCGTTTCCGGATACTTTGATTTTGCGGAGATTCAAGCGATGCGCCGCCGGCCCATGTACATGAGTGATTATGTGGAGAACCTGGACCGCATCCTTGCCTCCACCGGAGAGGCCCTGCTCACCGACGGGGGAACCGTAAGCCACACGCAGGCGATGGAGAAGGCAAAGGCGGAATACAGGAAATATCAGGCGCAGAATCTTTCTCCCGTGGAGGAGGAATATTTGCAGACCATTCGCAGCATTGAGAAGGCGGCAAAAGAGGGCGAAAAACGCTGATTCCGCAATACCCTCACAGAGAAGCTGTTCTTTTTGAGCCGGTATACTGCGGAGGTATGGGCAAAAAATATTTCGCTAATTAAATGAATGCCATGGCGGGAGAAGGCGCGGATTTCTGCGATTTCTCCCGCTATTTTCAGCTTTACGGCCCCAAATAAGAACAGAGCAAGGATTCAGAAACTTTCCGGCACAAGCGCCAGTTTGTTGATTGATTCGTGAGCCCGGACGAGAGCATCACGCACCTTTGACCGGGCGAAAAAGAACAATCTTCGGAACAATATCAAAAATTTTCGGAACTATGTCAATCTAGATTCGGAATAATGTCATAAAACAGGGACACACCCTTGCTTGTGTGTCCCTGCCTTTTTTTATAACGAATTCATGATGTTCAGCAAACTCTGGTAGCTGTCTACATCGTGGTATACGACATTACTTGTGGACATCTCATTGAACAGCTTCTTGGCGCAAGAGATTTTCGCCTGCTCAATAGGACGAAGCTCAAGACTTTCCATTGTGCCTTTCGTTTCGGCTATGAAGAAAATATGCTTGACCTTGCCCTCATAGAAAGCGATTGCCCAGTCCGGCGAATAGTTTCCTACTGGCGTAGGAATTTGGAAGGTTCTCGGCAGTTTGGCGTAGACACACACCTCGTCTGCTGCGTCCAAATCCTCAGCAAACTTTCGCTCAATGCTCTTATCCGCCGATCCATCTGTGAACACATAGTCCTGAATGGCTTTCTTTGCAAGAAATGCCTTATCAAAGCTCTGTGTTGCCTTTTCAGCCGTGAAGATAGAGCTGTCATATTCACCCTCAATGGTATCGTAGGAAATATGCTCTACGATTATTGTGGCTTTCTGCTCATTGATGAGCCGGATGACCTTTGTGATGAACTCCTCCGGGTTATTCCTGAACATATAGAGCTTATCCACACGGATGCCTTGCAGGATAGCAGAAACCGTGCGCCGTGTCAGAACAGTGCCCTCTGCGATTTTTCCGATGAGATCGTACTTGATCTGACTGGTTTCGGCGTGTTTGAGCGTCTGCGTCCGGGTCTTTTCGCCGGTGAAGGATGCTCCACGCTCGATCTCGTACTCATTCATCTCCGTTTTCTGCCGCCCGATGGTGGTCGTGTATTGCAGCTCGGAAACAAAGAGCTTTTCGTCAATATGGGCAATGGCGTTGCGAATCAGCTCGGCACTGTCAAAATCAGCGGTGTAGGCGTACTTATGGTTGATCTCACGCCACAACGCCTGAAACTCTTTCTTGGCAAAGTTCTCGTTAAGCGGGTTATCCTTAACCTTGGTTTCGTGACCGTCAGAGAACATATCCTTGAGAACGCTGTCATCATAGACTGCCTGAATGAGCGTGTGGATGCCGTCTGTCATCGGCTTGAGTTCCTCCGGCAGCTCCGCAACGGTTCCGTTCTTAACATCCTGACGGTACTTGTCCGTCACCTTGCGCTTCATATCCACATAGCCGTTCTGAATAAGGTAGAATTCAATGGCATTGGCTTTCTCGTCGTCGATAAGCGTCGGTACATCGTCCACCTTGACATATTTGCCCTTGAAGTATTCGCTTGTCGCCACCGTGGGTCTGTCATAAAGCACGGTCTTAATATCCGACTGCAAGTCTGTTACGAAGGTTTTGTAGCTTTCACTGGCGACTACCGTCAGCGTGTTGATTTCGTGAACGCTGTCGCCGCAGCTCTGCGCATCCATACGGTTGCCGTCCTGATTGACACAAAGACGCAGACCACGACCGACTTCCTGCCGCTTCGCCGTGTTGCTGTCGGAATGCTTAAGAGTGCATATCTGGAACACATTCGGGTTGTCCCAGCCCTCACGCAGTGCGGAGTGGGAGAAGATGAACCGTGTCGGTTCGTCAAAAGACAGCAGCCGTTCTTTGTTTTTCAGAATCAGGTCATAGGCGGAAATATCGTCGGAGAACTCGCTGCCACGCTTGAGCTGGCTGTCCACGCTGCGCCCGGTTTTCTTGTCGATGCTGAAATAGCCCTTATGTACCCGGCTCACATCGCTGCATGTGGATTTGAGATACTTCTGATACGGCGTGTCAAACATCGTTATGTACTCGTTCAGAATAGCAAGATACTCTTGCTCAAACATCACGCCGTATTCGCCGAGCACCTCGTCACCGTTTTCATCGTACTGGCGGTACTTTGCCACCTCGTCGATGAAGAACAGGGACAGACACTTGATGCCCATATTGAAGAGCTTTTCCTCTTTCTCAAAGTGGGAGAGGATGGTTTCTCTGATTTGAATGCGGCGCATATCCTTTTCGGACACATCGCCCACCACATCACCGGCTTTGATGACTTCGCCGTTGGTAAAAGTCACGGTGCCACGCAGCGGGTCAATTTCGGAGATGGTGTAGCCCTTGTACTGCTCCATTTCCTGCGAAACGAAGTAAAGGTCATCACCAACGCTGAGAATACGGGTTTCCCGGTTGATGGACTTGTTATAGCCAATCTCCAGCTCGATTTTTGCCATCGGCGGCTTCTTGCTGGAAAGAATGATCTGCTCAAGGTAGAGGTAGCTGTCCGTGCCACGGAAGTTCTTGACCTCAAAGCCCTTGACCTCGATCTTCTTGACCAGCCGCTTGTTGAAGGCGTCCAGCGCATCCAGCACATAAATAAGATTGTGCTGCTTGGCGTGGGTAGCCGAGTAATTGAGGGAAAACAGCGGGTTGAAGTTTTTCAGTGTCTTCTGCGTCACATCACCGCCCATTTTCTGCGGCTCGTCCAAAATAATGATTGGTCGGTTTGCCTTAATGACATCAATTGGGCGGCGGGAGCCGAAATCATCCCGCTCGGAGTAGATGATGCGGGCTTCCTTGCTCTTGCCGTCCTCTTTCAGCGAGGAGGCAAATGCCTGCGTGTTGATGATCATCACATTGATGCCGGAATTGCTCGAAAAGTTATCCAACTGGTCCAGATTGGAACTGTTGTAGATGAAGAAGCGAGCCTTCTTGCCGTAATGCTCCATAAAGTGGTCTGCGGTGATTTCAAAGGACTTCTTCACGCCCTCACGGATCGCAATAGAAGGAACGACCACGATAAACTTGCTCCAGCCGTACTTCTTGTTCAGCTCGAACATCGTCTTGATATAGACATAGGTTTTGCCCGTGCCGGTTTCCATTTCAATATCAAGGCTGCAACGCCCCAAGTCTTTGATGAGGGAAGTAGAGAGCTTAATATTGTTCTGACTCTGCAAGGTCTGAATGTTGTGCAGAAGCTGCTCATCAGAAAGCTCTACCGCTTCATTCTTGTAGCCGGTATCGCCAGCACCATCTATATCTCCAAAAGCAAGCTGTTCATCCGCAGGGATAAACGACATCTGCATATCTTGGGCAAAGAATACGTCATCTGTTCTCTGCGTCCCCATGTCACGGATATAGCTGATTTTATCGTGGAAGCCCTGCCCCTGAAAGACGCGCACAACGGCATCAACCGCATCGGTTTGGTATTGTTGTATTTTGAAATTAAACTTCATATGCCCAACTCCGTGTTATCGAATTGACGTTTCTATAAACTTGCTCATTTCTTCTATAATTTCTTTGCGCAAGCTTTCGGCCTTACTATGGCAAGCTATTTCGTTTTCTGACGCATCAACATAATTGACAGTTTCTAGCTCGAATGGTGACGCACCATTCATCCATTTCCCTGTATAGTTATTTCTGCGAATAGCCTCTTGCAATTGCTGAAAATCAGGACTATCTGGATCCGCAGAATCATAATCTTGGATTGCTCTTAAAAAATCTGTTGCTTCCTCATAAGTATCATCCGCTCTTTGAAATTGAATTAAACTGACGAATTCATCTTTCAAGCCTTTATATCTTCTGTACTCGCTTATGGCAGCATCATATTCTTTTATTTTATCGCTAATACTGCGCTCGAAAAGGAATTGAGCTTTAGTCCGATTAAAATCAAGTTTTCCACTTTCAACACTTGCTAAAACCTCTGCCCGCAGTTCAAATAGAGATACGCTGATGGCACGATTCTGTGCTTCCATTGTTTTTTTGAACTGCACACTTGTAATAATCAAGCCAACAACAGCAGCAAGAACTGCGAGTGAATTGACGATTAAAACAGCTATATCCATATCACAGCACCTTCCTTACAGTATCGGGGCTGTAGGTGGCGAAAATCTGATCGAAGTTGGTTGCCACGCTGTCGTTTGCCATAGAGCTGTCACGCATTACGAAATAATAGGGTTTCTGCTTGGCAATGGCTTTGATGGTTTCCTCGGTCACATCGCTGTCGAAGCAGGCGATCAGATAGTTGTCCTCTACATTGAACACCTTCTTGCCGGCGATGGTGGTTTCCTCGATTTTGCCGGAGAGCAGCACGCCCAAATCCAGCATCACTTGGAACAGCAGATCCTCCGGCGTTCTGTCCTCTTTGATGTTATCTTCAAGGCTGGAGAACAGGCTGGCTTCATACTCGGCGGGGTTATAGTAGACCTCTTTCATATTGGAGGTATCGCACTTGAGGACACGGAAGCCAATGTCAAGGTCTTGAGTAGTCAAAGGACTATCCTCTTTGATTTTCTTTCCCGCACGGCGGATGCGTTCCTTGCCGATTTCGCAGATAGTTTTGTATCCCGCTTTGTGGGCTTCACTCTTTTCGTCGGTTGCTTCGGGAAACTGAACCATAATGAACTTGCGGTGCCCGCCATCTTCGGCATTCAGCTGCATAACTGCCTGCGCCGTTGTTCCTGATCCACTGAAAAAGTCCAGTACGATGTCGTGACCACCTTCATTTGTACACTGCTGAATGATAAAGTGAATGAGAGTGTCCGGCTTGGGGTTGGTAAATATTTTATTACCCTCAAATATTTCGTATAATTTTTCGGTAGTCGACTTAGTTGCATATAATCCTAATGCTGTAACTAATTGCTGCTTATTCTCATATTCATTCAGAAATTCTTTGCGAGCCGGGTATTTTGTTGGATCAGTGGGGAAAATAATCCTGTTTTCTTTAACCCAGCGTTCCAATTTATCCTGTGTATATGGCGTTTCAAAAGTAAATACATTTTTTGTAGCAGGATCAGTAATTGTACGCACGGGTAGCCCCTGCCCTAGCCTTTGCAAATATTGCCGTTTCCACAATCCTCTTGGATCATTATCTGGATTGGAAAAGCCATTTGATTCATCTCGCTCTAGCCCTCGAAACTTAAAGTTACTAATATTTTTCGCATACACATAGATAGATTCTTGGTTATCAACTACCATATTTGCAGTAGTCATTCCTTGTGCGGCTTTTTTTGTTTCCCAGCCAAATCGACATACAAAGCTGTTTGCTCCGTATGCTTCATCGCAAATTTTCTTTAAGTTTTCCGCTTCATAAGAGTTTATGCTTATAAGGATTACTCCGTCCTCAGCCAGCAAGTCTTTTGCTAACTTCAATCTCGGATAAATCATGTTTAGCCAGTCGGTATGGAAACGACCATTGCTTTCGGTGTTCTGTACCATACGGTTGCCATCTTCATCAAACTGCCCACTATTGGCAAGGTACTCATCCGTACTCTGAGCAAAGTCATCCTCATACACAAAGTCGTTGCCGGTGTTGTACGGAGGATCAATGTAAATCATCTTGATTTTGCCAAGATAGGTTTCCTGTAACAGCTTCAGCACTTCAAGGTTGTCGCCCTCGATATAAAGGTTTTCGGTGGTGTCAAAGTTTACACTACCGCTGCTGCAATAGGGTTTCCCTTCACTATCTGCCCCGGTGGGAACTGTTTCATTTTCACGAACAGGGCGCAGCGTCTTATTGATCGGGGCATTGGCAAGAAGAACGGACTTCTTCTTGTCCGGCCAGGTGAACTGATAGCGTTCCTCGTTGCCGTCCACCACGGTGCAGGAAATCTCCTGCATCAGCACATCCTTGTCGATTGCCCGGACGACCTCGCCGTTTTCGCTGATCGTTTCTGTCACGGCGTTGGGAAACATCGCCGCCAGCTTTCTGAAATTTTCATCAGCCTTGTTCGCTGTTTGCATTCTCAGTTTATCCATTGTTTTCGTCCTCCTCATCATCGGAATTAGAATTTGCTTCTGCGTAATCTTGCCAACGACTCGCAACCGTATTCCAATTTACTACTCGGTCACTTTTCGTCCAAACATCCCAATATTCTGGATCATCGGATTTAGGACGATATTTTTCTTCGAGATAATTCATCCTCACCATGACCGGTAATTCTGATGCCCAGCCAAGCAATATGGCATTTCTGGATGGCAGAGAAGGCAGTTCTCTTAACAATCCTCTTAAATTATCCGGAACCAATTTCCCCACCAATTCTTGGTCCTTGTCATTTGACAACCGGTGCAATAAAAAGCTATTACATTGCGAGATTACAGTAGGCGACAGTTCGCTTGGTCTCTGCGATGACAGGACAAGTCCTAGACCATACTTTCGTCCTTCCCGTGCAATCTTTTCAAATACTTTGGTACACATGGCAGTCGCATTTTCATTCTCGGTATCCGAGTTATATTTTTTGATGAAGGTGTGAGCTTCTTCCATGACAAGAATGGTCGGTAGGGTTTCGCCTTTTTCTTGCCGACGATAGCGCTGCAACACTTCCAAGGTTACTCTCGCCATAACCGAAGTGATGATATGAGTAATCTCCGCAGGCAATAAAGACAAGTCTATAATGGTAATTGACCCGTCTTTGTTGTTTGATGGGCAAATGTACTCATCTAACCAACCATCTAGTGTAATGCCGTTTTCCGGACAAATAACCGGCTTAAGTTTTGCATCCGAAATGAGCGTCTTAACACGCATCAGCATTGTTTCTATATAATCAGTCGTCCCCATCATCTCGGCGTTCGCTTCAATGCTTCTTAAAAAATCTTCGCCGGTAAACGGGCGTGGAATGTCGGCGTCAATTGGAAAAGCATCTTTATCAGTACCGCCAAAAACAGTATGTGCAGAAATTAAAGATTGCTGTAACTGGTCAATCGAGGTTCGTGGATACTTTGGCCACTCAGGGCTGTTGGACATATTGGAGTCAATGACCGTCTTAAATGCAGTACTAACAGCCTCCAATGCCTTCGTTTCATCACTGCTGAAGGTATCCACATTTTTAATTCCGCTTTCCCAAGTCCGGAGTGATTCTAGATACCCTTTTGTCTTGCCGCCGCCTGCCCAAGGTGTTCCATTTGCTGTTTCTAGGTTATTTAGCGTCAACAGGCTTCCGAGATAGCGACGCATTTGCATTTGCGGCTGACTTGTTATTTCAACACTACCATCTCGAACGCATCTTAGGGCTTGTACCAATGTAGGCTTTTGAGCTTTTCCACTCGCTTGAGTAAAGGCGACCCATTCAGCAGTATTCCATAACCACATTGGAACAACCAACTGCTTTATACCCTGACTTTCATCGGGTTCTGCTCCATATACTCTAACATTTGCAAGTCCCTTGAATGAATTTGTATATTCGCCGTTTGGGTCAAGCACGATGAAGCGAGTGTTGGGTGAATCCTGATGCTTTTTCGCAGCTTCAATCGACCATCGCAAAAGTCCTGCTACAGAACAGGATTTGCCGCTACCTGTATTGCCAAGCACCGCCAAATGCCTTCCGAAAATTCTATCGGGGTCAACAGAAACAACGGCATTTCCTGCCAAGGGGCTTATTCCAATATTTACTCGCCTATTGTCTCCGGACTCAATAATTGCCTTTAACTGCGACTGCGTTGGAAGTAATACAGGATCACCAACCGTAGGAAATGTTTCGATACCTCGTGCAAATCTGTATGCAGTATCGTTATCTTTTATAGACTCTTTTAGTACGCCCAGGGGAATCACGCTCATCTTACGAAGCGGATATGGCAAATCCAAGACGCCAAAGTCTTGCATCCCCCTACGCTTCGGAAACTGAGAACGCTCAATAGTTATCCATTCAATTTGAGATACAAGAAAACCTCCTTCGCCGGATATTAGTACATAACTATTGATTCTTGGAAATGGGCGAGGTACACCCGTGTTTAATGCAACATCATTAGGTGCATCCAAGTCGAGCGTAACTTTTATCTCGTCAGGAGAAACAAAATCAACACTGCCTATTTGCAACGATTCTGCATTTGATATAGGGGTAATCATTCGTTTGCTTCTCCTTCCTTTTCATTTTTTGACGGCTGATTAAATCTTTGCTTCAAAATATCTGCCATTCTTATAGATGCCCGGTCAATTGATGGCTTAGGCAAATAATAATCGACCAAGTCATCAATGTTAGCAGTATCTTTTCCGATAATCAGCGACATCTGGCTTTGGCGTCCCCACGCCTCAAAGTTCTTCATAATACGACCAGTTGAGTCGCTATAATCAATAGCGACAAGATGTGTTGAAGGAATTGTTAGCATATCTCGGATAACTCGGTTAATGTGGTCATCCCCAAAACTGTAACCATAGGTCACCAGAGTGCTGTTTGGTCTACAAAGCGAAGCGGCAAAATCTCTGAATAACTCTACATATGGATATTCCGCAGTTTCCCTATCTTTTGCAGAATTAGGATATATCATTAAACTGGTAAAATCTGTGCTTAATCCCGCGGCCTCCAAAAACGGTTTAAGTGTTTCTGCACCAAAGGGTAAGCCAATTCGCCGTATGTCGTTTTCTACATTTATCCAGTCTAATGAGCCGTGCAGTTTCGTAAAGCGAGCAACTCCCTCCAAATACCGAGGTTCACCACGAATGCCAGGGGGATTATAGTGCATATCAATATCCAGTCGAGATGAGCGAAAGACCGGGGAAAGTGCGCCGACAAATCTATCTATGAGTCTTAATCCGGCAACATCAGCACCAGCTTCAATTAAACGATCGTAGTTAGTTGTGAAAATATTTAACCTGTCTCGTGTGCCGGTCCTGCTTGCAAAGCTCATAATAAACATAACTAATTTGTTGAAAGCAGCCTCTCGTTTTTGGGGGTCGGCTAATACGATGGAGCGTTCTATTGCAGATATATTGTTTGCAAAGCAGTTCAAAATATCATTTAATTCTGAACTAAGCGTCTCCAATTTTGCCCCTATCTCAGGAAAATCGGAGTTGTCTTTGAGTATACTTAGACCTGCGATAAGCTCATTAGCCACTCTAATTTGATCTTCAATATTTGCCTTTTCTCTACCCGTTCGTATAGCACTATTACTTGCCGCCTGAGCGATATTATCCGAAAACACTGAGAATGATTTGCCAACACCCATGCCATTATCTGATGAACCACAGGCTGCATATTGAACCGCTGTTGTCAAACCACTTCCAACAAGTAGAGATAGATGCTCTGATTGAAACAACGAAGTTAGCCACGGCTCGATATGGGTTCTCAACTCACTTTTTGAAAAATACTTACCATTGCACCAATCAAGTTTTTCCTGGTCAACAAGTTCAAAGTCGTGAGTTTCGCTACTTGGCAAATACTTTATAGGCGTTTTATCATCACGAACCTTCACAATATTGTATTTCTTATCGTCCATAATGCCCTCCAATGTTATCTGCAAGATTGTAGTAGGCGTTGTAGCTTTTTTATCTGCTGCACCAGCTCAAACTTTTTCTTCGGCTGTTTTTCAGCCCGTGCCTGCTTTTCCAGCTTGGCGATTTCCTTTTCAACCTTCTGTCGGCGCTCATCGGCTGCTATCTGCTCATCAAGGGTGTTGCCGTTGGCGATGCTCACGCCGCCGATGTTAACAACGATGTTTTCCCATACTTTATCGAGGTTCAAACCCCGCAGCTCAATGGTACAGCTTTCGGTGGGCTTCCAATCCGTTTGCATCAGCCTGGTATGATAGATCGCCAGCTTGCTTTGCTCCTCAAATTCAAGCACAAACAGGATGTTCTGCGGAATAAGCTTTGACAGCGTGGCAACCGTTTTCTCATCAAAGTCTTTCTTTTTCAGCGCCACAAGCAGAACAAAGAAGCTCCCGACTTCCTCTCCGGTGGGAATGTTGATTTTCGCCGGTGTGATCTCGTTGACGATGGTGATCCTCGATATATCAGCGTCGATTTTCTCCTTTGCCGCCGTGTTCATTTGGAACTTCGCATAGACAGCCTTCTTCGGAAGCTGCTTGCTCATTTCAGTTGACTTCGGAAGTCCGAGCATACTCTCACCTCATCGCACGACCAAGAAGCATATCAGTTCAAAGTCGTCCAGTCCTTTGATTTCGTTTGACAGAAAGCTGACCTGACCGCCGCCTAAGAAGCTGTCAATGTCACTCTCATCCTTCACTTCAATAATGGAAGCAATGGCATCGCCAAGCAGCTTGGAAAGCTGCGACATATTTCTGCCGTCACGGGTTTCTTTGTTAAACGGCTTGTAGGCTTCGGGAATCGGTTCCGTCTTTCCTTTGCAGAGGAAACGCATTTTATCAAGCATCTGTTTCGGAGAAAGGTGGTCGCAGATGACCTCCCCGTCATTGCCAATATACACCATATAGAATGGGTGCAGTCGGTTTTGATTGTCGATGTTCACGCTGTTGGAACGGTTCTTCAAAACATAGATCACACCGGCAGGCGTATCCTCACTTGCAGGAACAACCGAGTGCAAACCGAAAGGTGTTTTGTCTATGTCAGGGTGGTGCTTTATGTAGTCAAGCAGGTCGAGCCGGAACTCATTTAACCCCAAGTCCATAATGGAGATGCCCGTTGTCATATCCTCAATGTCTACGACCTCATCCTGCAAGCGCTTGAGCTGCGCCTTTCGGTACTCAAGGTCTGTCTTTTCCTCGTCACTGAGCAGATTATCATCGCCCGTAGCGGTCATATCCACGATTTTCATACGGGTTTCAACTTTGGCTTTCAGATTGATGTAATCGTCAAGGGTCACATCAGGCCAGAAGTTCACAAGTTGAATGACCTTGTTGCGGCTTCCGATACGGTCAATACGCCCGAAGCGCTGAATGATGCGGACGGGGTTCCAGTGAATGTCGTAGTTGATGAGGTAGTCGCAGTCCTGCAAGTTCTGACCTTCGGAAATACAGTCGGTGGCGATCAGCACATCAATTTCCGTCTTATCCCCCGGCATCAGCAGTTCCTTGTCCTTCGAGATAGGCGAGAAGCAGGTCAGCACCGTGTTCAGGTCGGCACGGAGCTTGGGGCAAGTCGTCCGTCCCTCAACAGAGCCGGATACCATTGCGGTGTTCAGTCCATACCTATCCTTGACATAGCGACTGACATTATCATAGAGATAACCGGCGGTATCCGCAAAAGCGGTGAAGATAATCAGCTTTTTATTGCCCTCATTGATGGGGTGAGCGATCTTGTTATCAATCACCCGAAAAAGCTCTTGCAGCTTTGAGTCGTGCTCCGGTGTAATATCTCCGACCAGCAAGGTCAGCAGTTCAAGCACATCGGCATCTTTCGCCAAGCTGTCCCGCCAGGATACATAGTCCATATCGGCAAGGTCAATCTTGACCTTCCTGCCAAAAGAAAACAGGTCATCCGAGTTCTGATCCTCGGCGTCGAACTCGTCCATATCGGAAATATCCGTCAGGTCGAGGGTCGCACCGGAGTGTTTATCAAAGCGGTCAATCGTTTCTATCGTGCTGTTTATCAAATCCTTGATACGGGTCAGCGTCAGATTGAACGAATAGACGGAGCTTTCCATACGCTTCATCAGGTTGATGGCGGTCAGACGGCGGATGCCCTGCTCACGGTTCGCCTGCGTAAAGCCGACATTGACCCTGTTGTCACCGTATAGCTCGGCATACTTCTCCATCTTACTTGGCTGAATGTAGTGAGTCGGCGTATAGATTGTCAGTGTCAGGAGCATAAGCTGCTCAAAAATCTCGTTGTAGCTGATGGCTTCCTTCAAATCAGTAAGATGCGGACGAAGCGAAATCGGCTTTAGCCTTGTCGGGAAGGTGCCGATGTCCGCCATATCATAATACTTCTGAATGTGTTTTCTTGAACGGGCGATGGTCACGCTGTCCAGCACTTCAAAGAAATCAAAGTCCAGCATTTTGAGCAGGTTTTCAGTCGTGCGGTCGCACGGCTCCCATTTGCTCCAAGTGTTGAACGCCCGCTGTGCGTTCCTGAAAATTTCGTCGATGGAACGGGTAGTATTGAGCTTTTCGTCTATGTAATCCGTATGCCCTTCATACGCAAGGGCAAGCTGATTTTTCAGATCATTGAAGCGGTTATTAACTGGCGTTGCAGAAAGCATCAGCACCTTTGTCTTTACTCCGGCTCTGATGACCTTCTTCATCAAGGTAACATAGCGGTTATCCTTGGTGTCCTCGTCCGGGTTCTCAACTAATTTGCCGCCATTACGGAAGTTGTGGGACTCATCAATTACCACAAGGTCATAATTGCCCCAATTCAGTCTGTCGAGATCAAGCCCGTTTGATGTGCCGTGGGTGCGGTTTAAGTCGGTATGATAAAGCACATCGTACCGAAGCCGGTCGGCGGCAATGGGGTTATTGACATAGTTATCCTTATAGGTATTCCAGTTGTTCGTCAGTTTCTTGGGGCAAAGCACAAGAACGGACTTGTTGCGGTTTTCGTAGTATTTAATAACGGCAAGGGCGGTAAAGGTTTTACCAAGACCAACACTGTCTGCAAGGATACAGCCGTTGAACTTCTCAAGTTTGTTTATGATAGCAAGAGCGGCATCTCGCTGGAAGTTATAGAGCATCCCCCAAATCTTGCTTTCCTTAAAACCGGTCGCTTCGTTGGGCAAAACATCTTCGGACACATCTTCCAAAAACTCATTGAAGATGTTATATAGCGTCACAAAGTAGATAAAATCGGGAGAGTTTTCGTTATATGCGACGGTAATGCTGTCAATTACTTCATCAGTAACGACTTGAAGCACCTTGCTGTCATTCCATATCTCATTGAAATTGGCAAGCAAAGTGCGGGCAAGGGACTCGTCTTTCACGATTGTGGTGCTGATTACATTGCCCTTTTCGCAGCCCAATTCAATCGTAGTGAAGCTATTGATAGGCGTATAGCCGACACCGTCAACTACGATTTGTCCCTGAATGGATTTATCGCTGACATTTGACTTGAAAGTGACTTTCTGCCTGATCCATTCTGCACACTCTCGTGCAATAGCTTTTTGAGTCAGCTCATTCCTGAGCTTGATTTCAAACTCTGTTCCGTATAAACTGCGTTCACGGGTAAGGCGTGGAATATAGAACTCACGCTTTTCCTTCTTAGCTTTCTCCGTTACAAAGGTAGGCGAAGTGAAAATAAAGCGCAACTCATCAATTTGAGAGAGCTGCGCCTTCAATTCCTGAAAGGCATAGATAGAGAAGCAAGCCGCCGCAATGGACACTTTGCTGCCTTGCTTGATCTCTACAGACAAATCGTCTTTAAGAGTCTTTGTTGTATTATTTATAAGCTCCATAACTGAATTCTCCCACATTTCAAATCAGTTCTTGCTGCTTGGCAATCGGGAACAATTAGATCCAATAGGCTCGTTCCGTCAACAAGTATTCCAAAGTGCCAATTTGGCACTTTGGAACCGCCGTGTTGGCACTTTGGGATTTCGCCAAAGTATCAATTTGATACTTTGGAAGCCAAAAACTGATACTTTAGGCTTTACAAATCTCCCGCCCGGAAAGCCGAAAGGCTCTCGTAATAATAGCTTTGGTCGATGCCACTCAAATAGACTTCCCGGCTGTTTATCTCGTCGGACAGCGCCGCCTTCAGCAGCACCCTGATCTCCACATCCTTGATGGGGCTGCGCTCCATTGCAGGGAGATAATCCTCTTTATCCACCCGGCTCCAGTCCACGACCTTGCCGATTTCGTTTTTTAGGATATGGTCGAGCCAGATGCGGGTGTTGCGTCCATTGCCCTCCCGAAAGGGGTGTGCAATATTCATTTCCACATATTTTTCGATGATCTCGTCAAAGGTGGACTGCGGCATCTTGTCGATGTTGGCCAGTGCCGCCTCCAGATAGATCAGCGGTGCAAAGCGGAAATTGCCCTTTGCCAGATTCACCGTGCGCAGCTCACCGGCGAAGTCGTAAATATCTTCAAACAGATATTTGTGAATTGCCTGCAAGGTCGTGAATTTGCCTGCCGGCAGGGTGTCAAGCACGCCGTTTTCGAACAGTTCTACCGCCTTTTTCTTGCTGAGGCGTTCTTCTTCACGGGCAAGGTCGGCGGAGCTTGTCAGCCCCAATTTATTTTCCAGTGCCATCGTGCATCTCCTGATTAATTTACAAGGTATTTAAGCACAAAAAACAGTCCGACAAGCACTGTAATAATCAATAACACAACCCATCCAGTGGCTTTCTTCGCTTTCTTTTTTGAGTAAACCGGCTGTACGGAATATGTATATTGTGCCTGCGGCGCTTGGCGGAGCGGTTTTGGCTTTGCGACAGGCCGAGGTTTTGTCGCCTTTTGATACATAGCAAGAGGATCAGCTTGCTTCATAATCCTATCATAAAAATTGTCAATCCATTGTGCGTCGCTGAGGTCGCACATATTTTCTTCGCTGCTATTCGGGTCATGTACAATTTGGTTTCTGACCCAGCGGTAATGCTTAAGGCACTTGAGATCTTCGACCCAGCCTTGCACCCGATATGAACCATTTGGGGTACTTTCCATCTCAGCTATATAAGCGGAGACACCGTGCTGAGTTTGCAGCATATCTCCACACAGCTTTTCGAGATGCTTATACGAATCTATAAAGCCCATAGCTCATCACCTAATCCAGATTATTTATCCGCCGCCACGCCGGACTTCATCCAGGCGTCTACTTCGCTGACCTTGAATTTCCAAAGGCGGCCTATTTTTGCAGCGGGCATATTTCTTTTCTCTATCCAGGCGAGTACCGTATCACGGCTAACGCCGAGGTATTCGCAAATCTCTTTCATTGAGTACCAGCGTTCGATGGTCGGTTCCATGGGAGTATCCTCACTTTCAGGTGGTTTCCAATAGCTATAATTATACAATTTAAGTATATCACGGCGATGCCGATTTATCAAGGATTATTGCGGATTTACGAGGAAAGCAGAGGATAATCCCATGCTTTCAAGAATGAACTTCTTGTTTTTTTATCACAGGACCTTATCAGATGGGGGAAATATTCGCCGAAAATTCGCTCCATTCACCCGCTTAGAGTGAATGGAGCGAATTTGGCTTGCAAACAGAATCGTAAAATGGTCAAATCTGCAAATCTGCTTTTCACACATTGGGCTTTTCCTTCGGGTTGTGCTATCATGTGGATGATGATAGAAACCCACACGGCGGGCGTGAAAGGAGGAGGAACATGAACAACAGATTTGCAGAAAAGCGCAGGCGGTATCTGCGCGAGTACAGAGACGGCATCTACACGGGGATGTTGCTGACCGGCAAGCTGGACGACCATCTCAAGGAAATCGGTGACACGGCACAGGAGATGTTCGATCGGCTGGTCGCGCAGATGAAGGACGCTGAGGGTGTCACTGAACGGTTGAAGGCCGAAAAACAAATGGAATGGGTGGGACGGATGAACAGCATCTGCAGCCGTGCGGAGGAAGTTG
>OGDF01004473.1_pt1 | contig 15863 bp, 17 predicted proteins | sample 1570141 | NCBI WGS metagenome assembly OGDF01 (sample SAMEA4370581, study PRJEB24528) | human gut metagenome | reverse complement strand
CTCTTTCAGGTTCAGAGCATGAGCATGTCCCTGACTACCATATCCGATGATAGCAATCTTCTGTCCTTCCAGTGCTGATAAATTACAATCTTCCTGATAAAAAATTCTTGCTGCCATTTTGACATTCCTCCTAATAAATATGTAAATTTAAATTGGTAACTACTCGATAAATGTGACATCCTTGATTCCTCTTGACAGTCCGGCAATTCCGGTTCTGGCAAGTTCCAAGATCTCATAACCATCCAGGAGCTGTAAGAACGCTTCCAGCTTCGACTGGGTTCCTGTAAGCTCAATCACGAGAGACTCTCTCTCTGCATCAACAATCTTTGCACGAAAGATATCAGCAATTGAAACAATCTCTGACCGCTGCTGTGCATTGGCACGGATCTTAACCAATATCAGTTCACGATATACGGATTCTTCCGGCTTTAAGACCTTCACTACGATCACGTCTTCCAGCTTGGCAATCTGCTTTTCAATCTGAGATAAAATAATCTCATCTCCACTGGATACAATCGTGATTCTCGTAAATCTTGGATCTGCCGTCACACCGGCTGTAATACTGTCGATGTTGTATCCTCTTCTTGTGAATAGTCCGGATATTCTACTTAATACTCCGGAATTGTTGTCAACTAATAATGAATAAACTCTCTGCATAATGCACCTCTTTCTTGTATCTTTTCAAAAACAGAGTGCGTTCTGTTTTTAAATAATAGCAATATCTCACGTATTTGTCAAGTATCTATCTTATCTTTTCTAAGAACTTTTTTATCTTTTTTTGATTTTTACTCTTTCTCACTGAACCAGGAAATATTCGTTCCGTCACTCGTTGCAATAATTGTTCCAAGCAGATCTGTGCGGTAAACCTGCACATCATCGTTATTCAGGCGCTCCAGCGTCTCCTGATGCGGATGTCCATAAGAATTATCCACGCCACAGCTGATAACAGCCCATGTTGGGTTCGTTGCTTTTAAAAACACTTCACTTGTAGAAGTTCTGCTTCCGTGGTGTCCGCATTTTAACACATCACATTCCAACGCACTTCCAAATCTCTTCACCATTGCGCTCTCAGATTTCTCACTGGCATCTCCACACATGACAAAAGAATTCTCTCCATGCACCAGTTTAATTCCTACTGAAGCATCATTGGTATCATCTGAACTGACCAGATCCGTTTCCGGACAAAGCACAGTAAATGTCGCATCTCCAAATCCGAACTCTTCGCCGACTTTTGGATGCTCTACCGGAACATTTTCTTTCTCAATATCATCCATAACCTCTTCATAAGTCATTGTATCATTCGCCACATCCGGCATAATAACCTGTTCTACCTCAATCTTCTCCAAAACATCATCGCCGCCACCTATATGATCGGCATCCGGGTGTGTCAGGATCAGATAGTCAAGCTTGTCTATGCCCTGTTGATTCAGATAATCCACCACATCTTTTCCTTCATGGTTATTCCCAGCATCAATCATTGCATTATGACCTTCTGTCTGAATAATTGTACAGTCACCCTGTCCTACATTGAGATAGGTCACTTTCATCTGACCGGTCGCAACCGTATCTGCAATGTTTTGTGCAGGCTCACCAGACATTCGTTCCATCAAATTCCCACGCTCCGCAAATCCGCCAATCAATGCAAGAATCAGCATGATTGCCACAGGAATTCCTTTTAGATTCTTATTCTTTTTTCTTCTAGCCATACTTACTTTCGCTCCCCTTATGTAATTTTCGCTCCCCTTTCATTCAGGCCTTGAAATCCATTTTTCGCTTCAAATTATTGTTCTTTTTCTCCTGACACCGGATCAGCCATCAGTTTCTTGTAATACGCTTTTGTCTGATACAATGCTCCAACCGGATTGTGTGCAAGCACGCGGTCTTTTGTCACCAGCGTTGTCGTCAGTGTGTGTGTATATTTATAAAACAAACTATCATGTCCGACGCATAATCCAACTACAACATTAAAATCTGTCCCGGCTTTCTCCAAAAGCTTTGCCTGCATAATCGGATTACACAGCGCATTTGCTACTTGCGTTGTATACTCTTTCCTTACTCCTATATCCGTCTTATTAAATGCTCCAGCCTTACAAAGTGCTGCATATGGTTCAAAACCGTTCTTTCTCAAAATCTGAGCAAATATACGACTTTCTTCAATCAATCCAATACATGTTGCAATTCCAATCTTATGAAAGCCCATCCGCTTTGAAAATTCAATGATTTCCTCTACTCTCGTATAACGGCAATAAAATTCAGCTTCAATCTCTGCTGAAATCACAGAAACTTTATTGTTCTCTTCATCTTCAAGATATAGTTTTTTAATCTCCTCCAGCTCTTTTACATCAAAATTTGTAGTCAGACAGAACTCCGGATATTCCTTATCCCTCTTAGCACAGTTCAATACGCCACAGTTAACACATGATTTTTCAAATTCTCCCATTGTACATTCTCCTTCCACCTATACACCTTTTTTATATTATTTATTTTGGTATAAATAATATCCTACAAGCGTTGAGCACAACTCACGCCAACTTTCATCACCCCTGCCAGCAACATCACCCACACAGGATTCATTTTCACTTTCTGTATCAAAAAAATACAGATTATAAATATTGTAACCAGACCCCAATTAGTTCCTGCAAAAGTAATCATATCATTTCCCCAAAATGCCGTAATGAGAATTGATATTCCTGCCGATGCTATCAATGCAACAACCGCTGGGCGCAAAGAGCCTAACACCCCCTGAAATAACTCCATATTCCGCCATTTTAGATAAATCTTTGCAATTACCGTTACAATAATACAAGACGGCAATATGTACCCGGCTGTTGCACAGAGCGCTCCTGGTATACCTGCAATCTTTTCACCTACAAATGTTGCTGAATTCACGGCTATTGGTCCCGGTGTCATCTGAGATATGGTAATCAGATCTGTAAATTCTGACATACTAAGCCAGCTATGCGTTTTTACGACCTGCCCCTGAATCAGAGGAAGCGCTGCATATCCACCTCCGAAACTGAACATGCCAACTTGAAGGAAACTTAAGAACAACTGCAAATAGATCATGCTTCTTTCCTCCTTTTTAAAAGAGTCCGTACCACACCAAATATAATACATGTCAGAATAATATATATTACGTTTACATTCATAAAACATGCCGCAACAAATGCTCCGGCCATTATCAGAAGTGACATTTTGTCACCGCCTTTTGCTATACCATTTCCCATTTCGTAAGTCACACAGGCAATGACTGCAGCCACACCTGCCTGCATGCCTTCCAGCATCTGACTGATCAGCCAGTTATCGCGAAATGCCTGATAACACATTGCAAGAATTGTGATAATCACGAATGGCGGAATAATTGCTCCTATAACCGCTACAAATGCTCCTATAATCCCCGCCAGTTTATATCCCACCACAATCGCTCCATTAACTGCGATTGCTCCCGGTGCCGATTGTGCAATTGCCACAAGATCTAACATCTCATCATTTTCAATCCAGTGATATTCGTCCACAAATTTTTTCTTTAACAGGGAAACAATCACATATCCTCCACCGAAAGTAAATGCACTCAGATATAAAGTTGAAATAAATAAATGGAATAACACCTTTTTCTTATCTTCCACTATTTTCCCTTCCATAAATCAGTTATCCGATTGTTATAATATTCTTACAGACTCCAGTCTTCGAATCTCATTATCCGTCAGTTCCCATTGAAGATTTCTGCAGTTTTCTTCTACTCTGACACGGCTCTGCGCCCCAATGATGCAACTGGATACAAATCTCTTCTGAATCACCCATTTCTCTGCGATCTGAGCCAAGGAAACATTTCTCTCTTCTGCAATCTGATCCATGATTGTTAACAGTTCCATTGCTTTTGAAAACAATGGTTCTTTAAAATATGGGTAAAATCGATTTCTGCTGTCAGTCTGCTCAAAGGTTCTAAGTTTTCGGTAATTTCCAGTCAGAATTCCGCCACCTAAAGTTCCATAAGTCATAATTCCAAGCCCTTGTTCATAAGCCCAGCGAATCAACTTCTCGTCTTTTCGGTCTGCCAGTGAATACTGTGGCTGAAAAGCTTCGATTTTGCAATATTTCTGGGCTTCTTCAATCTGTTCTTTTGAAAAATTAGAAACTCCTGCGTGCAGAATTTTTCCTTCTTTTTTCAACGTACTCACCGCATCTATTGTCTCTTCCAGTTCAACATCCGGATCCGGCCAGTGTACCAGATAGATATCAATATAGTCTGTCTTTAGATTTTTCAGCGACTCGTCGCACTGCTTTAAAATACTCTCTTTTGAACCACAGCGAAGATATTTTCCATCTACGAACTTATTTCCACATTTTGTAGAAATGACCACCTCTCTGCGCTTTTTGAGCTTACTCAAAGTTTCACCAACATAACATTCTGCTTTTCCTGCATTGTAAGCCGGTGCTGTATCTATAAAATTAATGCCACACTCCAGCGCTGCCTTAATTGCATCCATTCGCGACTCATCCGAATAACTGTCCCAGCCGGCACCTCCGATACCCCATGTTCCAAGACACAGCTTCGAAACCTTCAAGCCTGTTTTTCCAAACTCCTGATACTGCATATCTGTCACATTCCTTTCTGTCTGCTACGTTATCATTCATCATCTGTTTTGTTACGGCCTTTTATTATTCTACCAAATTACTTTCCATACGTCAAAACCGTCAGGAAACATATCCTGACGGTCATACTTTTTACTTCGTGTATTTATAAAATCCTTCTCCTGTGCAGACGCCTTTCTTGCCTGCATCGATTTTTTCTTTCAAGCGTTTTGCAATCTTTCCCGGTGTTGTCTCCGGATCTTTTGCAGCCGGATCCATACAAACGATATTGTATGCAGTCTCCAGTCCCACAATATCAAGAATACGGAATGGGCCAAGTGGAGCTCCAGTAGCAAGACTCCATGTCAGATCAATTGTCTCCGGATCAGCCACATCATTTGCATAAAGTGCTTCTCCTGCATTCAAAAACGGAACTAACAGAGAGTTCAGAATATATCCCGGCTGTTCTTTATGTAATTTCAATGGAATCATACCAATCTGTCCGGCAAACTCTACAACCTCATCGTAATATTTTCCTTCTGTACCGGCATGTCCCATAATCTCAGCCGTGTTATTTTTCCAGATTTCATTTGCAAAATGCAGTGCAAGATATTTTTCCGGTCTTCCTGTGTACTGAGCAAATGCACTCGGTACCATAGTTGATGAATTTGTCACAATAACTGTCTTTTCCGGAAGAAGCGGCGCCATCTGCTGATAGAATGCAATCTTTGCTTTCGGATCTTCTGATAAAGATTCAATCACAAGATCTGCATCTGCCATTGCTTTCGCCATATCAAGTTCATATATAAGACTTTCAAATGCCTGGTCAGCCTGCGCTTTTAATTCCTCTACTTTTTCTACTGTCAGATTCTCAAAATCATCAACCAGACCTCTCGGATACAGCTTTGTCCCTGTTCCGATCAAAGCTTTCGTTGCCTCCAGATCTTTTAAATATGTCTCATGCCATCTTGCAAATTTCGGTTTTGCACGTTCAATGGAACCTTCGCTTCGAAGCCATACCGTCACATCAAATCCTTTGTACGCAACCTGGTAAGCGATCTGGCTCCCCAGCACACCACCGCCTACAACTACAACCTTTTTAAACGCCATAATTTTGTCCTCCTTGTTATAAAATTGACCAACTGTCATCTAATATTTGAGCAATTATATAATAGTAAGGTAAATATTTCAATATTTTTCAACAATTCAAAATACTACAAAATCAAAGGATTGTATAGGTCCTATTTGTTCCAAGGAAGTATCGCACTCATGACCTTTTTAGGCTGTGCTTTAATCTGAACATCAAACTTCAATGATGTTTTTTTAATTGCTGAATCTGCATTATGTAGTCTCATAGAAATAATCCATTGATCAAAATATACTTCTAATGTTGTTTGACTTCTTGGTTTTATTCTAACTTCAACTATCTCATTCGGCATAGTGACACAAGGAACCGCCTGGTTATTTTTTATTCCTTTATATGTTTTCATAAGTGATCCATGCATATTGTATGGATATACTGTTGTAGCTTGTGCTTTATCATTTTTGATAAATTTGTAAAAATCACGTGTTCCAAACATATACTCAAAAAAAAGTTTTGCAAATTTACTGGCATTTTTTCTTTGTTCATCGCCAGCTTCTTTCGATGCCATACCCAGCCTTCGTATTTCTTCTACAAACGCTTCTACAATTGGTAAATATACTTTTTCTTTTTTTTCTTCTACTTCCGACCATGTACTATACTTCTCCTGATATTCTTCAATTACCTTTTGAACCTTTTCCATTTTATCCAAAAATTCTTCACTGCAAGAGAATTCGCCTTTTGTCCATTCTTTTGCAAAATCCGGTACTTCTGTAATTCTAGGATGCTTAACTGCTTCATGATTATTTTTACAGCTTATTCCCAATTCCCTAAGCATCTCTTTTTTAGACTCACTAGCATATATTGTAATACGGATATCACGGACATCTCCTTTTACACCAGCATTATCCGGCATCGCCGCTAATACCGCATGAAGACCTTCAGGCATTTTCATAATCGGTTCTGTCATTCTTAAATAGGCCGCTGCCACTCTTGCAGCTCTATCATAAGAATTCATTCCATGATCTACATCTATTACAAATAAATCATCATCACTTTCTTCCTCTTCTCCCGCTTCAATAATCTGGTATGCTTTTTCTATATTTCTATAATTTTTATCTTCCAATATCTCTATTTGTTCATTTTTCCATCCAGATTTATGCATTTCGTCATAAATCGCTAATAAAGAAGAATATTCAAAAGCTTTGCCTGTTACATCATTTTTCGTAAATCTTTTGTCCACTCTTATTTCATCCTTTGGACTCTCTATATTCAAAAGCGGAGATAAATCTTTTGTTGTCAAAATTTTATAAACTTCTCCAGCAATTACTTCAGCCAGCTTCACTGGGACTGCATTTCCAATTTGTTTATATTTACTATCTAAATCACCACAAAATTCCATATCTATCGGAAATGTCTGTATGGCTGCTGCCTCCTTATAGCTTAACCTTCTATTGGTCCCAACAAATTCAAACCGATCCACACCAACATGAACCATCCCTCCTGAATCAGGACTTAATGCAACTTGTTTTGCCATTGCCGGAATAGTAAATGACACATCATCATAATCTCTTTTTCTATTTCTTGACATGTATCTTGAAGAAAATGGCGCCTGACAAACATCTTCCATATTAACCGGCGGCAATTGTGAAAGTGCCTCTTTTAATGTCACTTTTTTCAAATCCCCTCTAGGGAAAAGATAAGCTCCCCCATGACAAATATCGTTCCTGATTCCAACAAAAATCACCCTCATTCGATCCTGTGGAACACCATAATTTTTCGCATTAATAGTAGGAGCTGATATTGTATACCCTAACGTCGAAAAATCATCAACTATTTTGTCAAAAACAGCTCCATTCCCCAATGTTTTTATTCCAATCACATTTTCTGCAATAAATACTTTCGGACTCTTCATTCGAACCATTTCGACAAAATGTCTATATAAAATATTTCTCGAGTCATCTACTTGTCTCGGTCCGGCCAACGAAAAGCCCTGACATGGGAATCCCCCTAGTACAACATCTATTATTTCTCCTGGCGCAATCTTGTTAAAATCAATCTTTGATATATCTCCACATTCTATTTCTGTACACTCTTTTTCTGGTTTTCGCTTTCCATTTTTATCCGGCACCAGAAAGCAATTCCAGATCGCCCAGGCATACGAATCCCAAATCATTTCCAGAAAAGCGTCGCTGTTCACCAGTTCGTCGTACTGATGGGTATTCCAGATTGCATAAGGACAGCGCGGAAGCGACAGATAGACGCTTCGCTTTTGTACATATTCCTTTGGCAGCAGATAGAACATGGGCAGCCACGATTTATAGGTGGTCAGGCATACCTCCACTTTACCATCTGATCTTTTTGTGGCAAACGGTTCTGCTGTAAAAGGGGACTGATTCTCCATCTCGCTCACCTCACCTTCAAATCATTATGGAAAACAGTATCTCTATCCATACACGACACAAACGTGCTTCGATTGTTCCATCTGTTTCAAATTTTTTCAAAAATCTCCGTACAACACAAAAAGTAAAACACACCTTATTGTCATATTATAGCAGGAACGGAAAGGCTGGAAAAGATGCAAAGATGATTTCCGCGTGACAGAAAACAGAATAAATCATGAACAATGCTCATATCAGACATATTCAAAATCTTTTTGGAAAATGCCATTTTTAAGAGTTGACTAATTTCATAAAATGATTTATGATAGAGCCATCAACTCACAGGAGCGTGTGTACATGGAAATTGTCGGTCAACGTCTGAAAGCGCTGCGCGAGAGCATGGGAATTTCACAGGCAAAGATTGCGTTGCTTCTGGATTCCAAACAACCCAACATCAATCGTTTTGAGCATAATCAATCCGAGCCGCCGCTTGCGCTGCTCTGCCGCTATGCTGATTTCTTCGACGTGTCGCTGGATTACATCCTCGGACGCACCGATCAGCCGCAGGGAAAGCTATACGAATACAAGCCGACCTATTCTCCTGAACGGGAGGACATGCGGCGCTTTATCGAGATGTGCTTTGATCCTGCGTCGCCTGCAAATGCCAAGTTGAAAGAAACTTTATTGCGAATGGCTGAAGGTGAAAATCCATGAGTAGGAAAACATCTTCCATCCTCGTTCAAGACGTTCCCGTTACCGTCATAAGCATCGACCAGCGCGATTATATCAGCCTGACCGATATGGCAAAAGCGCGGACGGATGCAGGGCGGGCAGCGGATGTCATTAAAAACTGGCTGAGAGCGCGTTCAACCTTGGAGTTCCTCGGCACTTGGGAAATCATGTATAACCCCGATTTCAAAGTGGTCGAATTCGACCACTTTAAGAGCGAAGCCGAGCTGCATACGTTCACTTTGAGCGCCAAAACCCTGCCCTTGCTGCCAAGCAGAATATCCGAGATCTCGCATCCATCGCTCAATTGACTGTCCTTTCCAATCTGGAAACCCACAACGCAGAAATGATCAAGCAGGGAATCGATAAGGCAGAGCGCTTTGACCGTTTGAAACAGATTGCCGAGTATCAACTGCGCGTATTGACCGAGGCAGAAGCCATTCAAAAACTGCCCAAAGGAAATGATAACGAATGAAAGCCGTCACTTATGCCCGCTACTCCTCCGATAATCAACGCGAGGAAAGCATCGAAGGTCAAATTCGAGAATGTACGGAATACGCTGTCCGAAATGACATCACGATTCTTTCCAGTTATATCGACCGTGCCTTATCCGCCAGAACTGCTGATCGTCCCGAATTTCAAAGGATGATTGCGGATAGCGAAAAGGGACTGTTCGATGTTGTGCTTGTCTGGAAACTCGATCGTTTCTCTCGTGATCGCTATGACAGCGCACATTACAAGCATATTTTGAAAAAGAACGGCGTCCGCGTTATTTCAGCCCGCGAAAATATTTCCGAAGGACCGGAAGGCATTATCCTTGAATCCATGCTGGAAGGCTACGCAGAATACTACTCGGCGGAGCTATCCGAAAAGATTCAGCGCGGGCAGAAGGAAAATGCGCTTAAATGCCGCAGTAATGGCGGCAATGTTCCTCTCGGCTATAAGATTGGCTCAGACGGCGTACTGGAAATTGACCCTGCCACTGCCCCACTGGTTGAGGAAATCTTTTCCCGTTATGAGAGCGGCGAAACCATCAAAGCTATCGCCGATTCGCTCAATGAGCGCGGACTTCGCACACGAAAAAACCGGCCATTCCGTGTGGCATCGCTCAGCGTCACCCTTAAAAACAGAAAATACATCGGTGAATACAAATACGCCAGCACTGTGATTCCAAACGGGATTCCCGCCATCATCTCTCTCGATCTATTCGAGCGGGTTCAGCAACGAATGGCAGGCAACAAAAGAGCACCGTCCAGAACGAAGGCCGATACGGAATACCTACTCACCACCAAGCTCTTCTGCGGAGACTGCGGCAGGCTGATGGCAGGCGAATGTGGCACCAGCGGCACAAACGGCGTCAAGTATTACTACTACAAGTGCGGCGGCACAAAGCGCAAGCTGGGCTGTAAACGAAAAGCACTGAAAAAGAACTGGATTGAACGTGCTGCCGTGATTGCAACCATCGAACGGGTGCTGCGAGATGACGAAATTGACCGCATTGCTGATGCGATCATCGACCTGCAAAATCGGGAGGATACGACCCTTCCCGCCTTGCGCCAGCAGCTCAAAGATTGTGAGCAGGGCATTGAAAATATGCTGAACGCGATTCAAATGGGTATTCTGACTCCATCCACCAAAACAAGGCTCGAAGAGCTGGAATCCCAGCGCGAAAGCCTCAAGGTCAGCATCCTGCAGGCCGAGCTCGAAAAGCCCAAGTACACCAAGGAACAGATCGTCAGTTGGATCAACCGATTCAAGTACGGAAACGTGGATGACACCGAGTACCAGCGGCAGATCATCGACACCTTCATCAATGCCATCTACGTCTATGACGACAAGCTGGTTTTCACCTACAACTTCAAAGACGGCACAGAAACCGTTCCTCTGAAAGCCGTCGAAGATGCGTTTGGTTCGGATTTAACTCAAGTTGCTCCACCAAACCCAAGAAATCCGAACATCATCCCGATTGGGGATGGGTTCGGATTTCTTCTTTTTATCAGAAAAATTGAACATACACAATAAAAAACGACATTACAGGAAAAAACAGGCTTCAGGAATCAAGCAAGCCCTTCTCCCAAATCGCAAGAAAAAAGCAAGAATATAGGCGTGGCATTCCGGCGGATTCATGCTAAAATATCTCCATGGTCAAAGGAGGCGCGAACCGCCGTTCATCCCGCCCTGACAGTCAAATCCCTTCCCCCCACGTCTATGATTATGCAAGGAGAACATACCGATGGAAAACAACCGCGAATTAAACGAGATGATTTTCCAGAACTACGGCGAGCTCTATGACGCTATGCTCAACTATCTCAGGGAAAATTGCCTCGTCACGCATTTTCCCATCCAAGGCGACAGATACGACGAGCAATCAAACAAGCTGCTTCTTGTCGGTCGTTCTCTCAACGGGTGGGGATGCAAAGACGAATACAGCGGCGCTTTTCAATACGAAAAAGCGCCTGCGCGCGACGATTATGTGGAAAAAGCATACCGTGCATTGTTTGCAAAACGCAGATATGGATTTATCGAGGAAAACCGGGTCAAACACCACTATGATACGATTGCAAGAAGTGCATTCTGGAGAACCGCGAAACTGATAAGCAGCGAAATCGTCGGTTTTTCGCCTGATGAAGCGAATTGGTACGAACGAATCGCATGGGCAAACCTCTTTCCCGCAGCGCCGAGCGAAGGCGGAAATCCATCCGATCATTTGATTTCAGCGCAAAGACCGATTGCCAAGAAATTACTGAACCAAACCATCGACGTCTACAAACCAACGCATATCCTTTTTGTAACCGGATGGGATGATTGGCTGTACTACAGAACCGATCACAAAAAGGAGGATCATTTCCAATGTATGCTTGACGGTATTCCCGAAGCTGAAATAAAAGCCATCGCCGACAGAAAGAAAGCCGTTATTTGGGGTGGTCTATGCCGGGGCGCAAAAATCGTCATTGCAAACAGACCGGAACGAAAAGCTGAAACGGAATATGTCAAGAGCGTCCTACGGGCTTTTCAGGATATCTGACACGTCGCGCGCCTGCGTTTTGTGCGGAATTTGCTTTTTGCTCCATTATTGTGCATCAAAAAAAACCTTCCCCCGACGAGGAGGGAAGGTCAAATGTCCGCTTACTTCGCCAGCGCGAAGGCCGCCGCGCCGGAACCGGCGATGCGTCCCCACGTGAACGCATTGGAGATGGTGAAGCCCATGTAGGCGCTGCTGGCCGTAGCCTCGCCCGCCGTGTACAGGCCGGGGATCACCGCGCCGTCCGCACGGATGACTTCGGCGTTTTCATTGCGGGCAATGCCGCCATAGGTGATGATTTCGCACGGAGTCACGCGAACCGCGCAATACGGCGCGTTGAGCTTCGCCAGCTTGAGGCGGCCAAACTCCGGGTCGTGCCCCGCGTCGCAGTAGGCGTTGTAGTTGGTCAGGGTTTCGCTCAGCGCCGCCGCGTCGAGCCCCATCTTCTCGGCCAGCTCTTCAAAGGTGTCGGCGACGACGAACTCCATATCGAGGCCGCGCTTCACGCCCTTCTCATCCAGAGAAGCCTGATCGCTGATCGCCCAGACGTAGCCCAGACCGTCCCTGTGCATCTGGTCGAACACCGGGCCGTTGAGCTTCTGGGTCATGTAGCCGCTGTCCTTTTCATCGACGAAGCGCTTGCCGTTCGCGCCGACGAGCACGGTGTTGTCGCGGCTAATAAAGCTGGAAACGTTCGCCGTGGCAGACGTGCCGTCGTGCTCGGCCATGATTTCGTAATCCTTGAGCACACACATCATGTCGTTGGTGTGGGTCAGCGCTGCGCCGACGTTGCTGGCCATCATAATGCCCTCGCCCGTCGAGCCGGGGAAGCCGATGCCCATCGTGCCCGCCTTCTCCGGGTCAAGGCGCACGGTCAGCTCCGGATTGTACGCATAGCCGCCGGTCGTGATGATCACGCTGTCCGCGTAGATCAGCAGGGTATCCGCGCCGCGAACGGCCTTCACGCCCTTCACGGAGCCATCCTCGTTCATCAGGATCTCCGTGCCCTCGGTCTCAAGCAGCAGCTCAACGCCGGTGCCCGCCAGCGTATCTTCCATCGCGGTGCGCATCGCCGGGCCCGCGCCGTCCACCAGATGCATCATCTGGAGCGGACCGTAGCCGACGATCACGTTGTCACTGAAGGGCATGCCCAGACGCTCGCCCATCCAGTCGATCGTCTCGCCGGAGCGCTCGACGGTGATCGTCGTCAGCGCCGGGTCGAGGCGGTAGGAGGCGTTGCTCATCAGGTTGCCATACATCTCTTCAAAGGTGTAATGCACGTCCAGCGCCTTGGTGTACTTGGTCTCATAGCCGCCGACCATGCCCTGGCTGGTCGCGGTCGTTCCGCCGATCTGCGTCAGCTTTTCGAGCAGCACAACGCTCGCGCCGTTGTCGTTGGCCTCGACCGCAGCCGCAACGCCCGCGCCGCCCGCGCCGACAACCACAACGTCCGTCGTCATTTCAATCGTCTCGCCCTCCGCCTGCTCGGCCTTCGGCGCGGCGGTCTTGAGCGCCTCGATGTCCGCGCCCGCCTCGGTCAGCGCCTGCTCGGCGGCGGCGAGGATGGCCTTGCTGGTCACGGTCGCGCCCGTCACGGTATCCACCGCGAGGCTCTGGGCGGCCACAATCGCGGCCGGGATTTTCTCAATCGCAGGGTCGCAGATTCCGGCGGTCTCCGCGTGCTCGACAACCTCAACGGCGGTGATCGCGCCGCCCTCCACGGTCACGGCGACCTTCACCGCGCCGCCGATGCCCTGACGTTCCGGCCGTCATCTCCGCAGACGCGCCGACGGAGAGCAGCATCATGGCGCACGCCATAATTGCGACGATTTTCTTCTTCATGGTGGTTCTCCTTTCAGTTTCCCTTCGTTCTCACAGGGAGCGACCAAACGGAATCCGAGGATTGATTTTTCTTTCCGTTTCCTGTAAACTATATACAGCGTCATTCCCATTTCCGTTTCATTGTACAATCTCAAGGCGCTTGAGAGTCAAGCCCTTCTTGCAAATTTTTTTACAATCCTTCATTCTCTCACTCTTCCACTCTGCACGATTCATGTCAGGAGCGTATCGCATGAAAATATCCATCAGCGCGCTTTCCATCGCCTACGGCCTCACCCCGGAAGCCCTGCGTTATTACGAGGAAAAAGGGCTGCTTTCGCCGGATCGTGCCGCCTCCAGCGGCTTTCGGCGCTTTTCCATCGCGGATGTGCAGCGGCTGGGCATCATCAAGAGCCTCCAGCGGCAGGGCTTCTCGCTGGATGAGATCAAGCGGATTCTGACCAAATGCGCCCTCAGCGACCTGATTGTGATGATGGATGAAAAGCGCGCCGCGCTGCGCGAGCAGATTGCCCAGCAGAACGCCGTCTACGAGCGCATGACCAGCGGCACCGATCTGCTGCGCGACTGCCAGCGCCTGCTGATGCAGCCCCGCCTCTGCATGGGCTGCGCCGCCTATCTGGTCGATTTCGATTCGGTTCCCGCGCTGTGGACGGCCGTTCCCAAAATGCCGTTTCTCAAGGATCTGATCGACGCGCTCCCGCTGACCAATTACTGCACCACCGTCCCGCTCGCCCTGCTGAACGGCCAGAGCGCCGCCACGCGCATCGGCATCGTCGCCCCGGTGGAGTTTACGCACGTCATCCACGCGGATTTTTCGCAGATGCGCATGAGTGCCGGGCCGCAGGCCGTCAAAATCATCTTCGACCTGTGCCCGCCGGAGAAGACCTCCCTGCAGCCCGCGATTGATCTGACGCGCGCGTTCATGCAAGCCCACCGCCTCAAGCCCGTCTGCGAGGGATACACGCGCCAATACGCATGGTTCGTCGATCCCGACGGGCAGATGCGCCACTATTCCGAATTGATCGTGCCGGTGACGGCGGAATAAGCCTGTGCTCGATATGAACAGACCCAACAGCCCCATGCGCCGCGGCTCATCCCGCGCGCATGGGGCTGTTATGGATCGTGCGGAAACGCGCGTCCGCGATGAACGTCCTCTTTTTTTGGCCGCTTCGCGCATTTTTATGTCAAGCATGCTTGACATTTACCGTCAGTCGTGCTATTCTATCCGTGTAAAGCAAGCTTTACTTTTGATTGAAGGAGTTTTTATTGCATGAAGAATCGGCTCGAAGAACTGCGCAAGCAGCGCGCCATCCGTCAGGAGGATTTGGCACAGGCGCTGGGCGTGTCGCGGCAGACGGTCATTTCGCTGGAAAAGGGGAAGTACAACCCGTCTCTGGCGCTGGCCTTCAAGCTCGCGCGCTATTTCGGCCTGCCCATCGAAGCGATCTTCGACGACAGCGACGAATCCCCCGACGCGAAATTGCAGCAGTAACGAACCTCGCGTCCTGTTCAGGAGCGGACATTGGGCTTTAACGTCAAGGAGGAATGTGTGATGACCTGTAAATGGGGAGAAAAAAAGAACATGGTGGTTTTGCTGGCGGTCGGCCTTGTTTTGCTGATCAGCGGCGTCGTTTTCAATCTGGTTTTGCCGGAGGACGCGCACATGCTTTCGCGCATCACCGGATTTTTCAGCGGCATGGGCAGCTCGTTCGTCGCGATTGCGCTGGTCGTGCTTCTGCGCCGCAGGCTGCTGGGTGAAGCGCGCGCCAAGGACAGCGAACTGGCCGCCACAGATGAGCGCGGACAGCTGATCGCGTTGAAAGCGCAGAACGTTTTAGCGCTGTGCGTCACCTTCTCGCTCTGCGCGATGGTCATCGTCGCAACGGTTCGCGGCGACAAGCTTTACATGCTGCTGGGCGGCGCGCTGCTCCTGTTCAGCGCGGCCGGCAAAGCCGTTGCCGGGTATCTGTATGGCAGACGGCTTTGACCTTCGGACAAAACCGCTCCGCTGACCCTTGTATCCCGCCCGCCGATTCTGTTATACTAGACATACAACAAACGGCAGGAGGGATTTTTATGTTTGAGCTGATTTCCGAAACCGAGTATCGCGAGACGATGGAAAACACCGTCGAGCCGCAGCTTGCGACCATTCGCGAAGAGCTTTCCATGCCGCTTGATGACGGCGGCGTGCTGCATGCCGAGCTGTACGAACAGCCGTCCGCCACGCGTGCGGTTATCG
>OGDF01004462.1_pt1 | contig 15901 bp, 20 predicted proteins | sample 1570141 | NCBI WGS metagenome assembly OGDF01 (sample SAMEA4370581, study PRJEB24528) | human gut metagenome | reverse complement strand
CTGTCGTCATTATCCCAAAGCGCCCTTCGGGTTGACAATGTTCATTATCAGTGGGACTCCCCCGGCACTTGGAGGTAGCTCAATGAGCCACCGATAACCTTATAGCATGCCCTGGCGGCGAGTGCAAGGGGGGCGAGCCGGTACATGGCGTCGCGGCTGATGCGCAGCATCGCGCACGCCTCGTCGGCGCCGAATATCGCGTTGGTCGATGCGATGAGCCTCACCTGGCTCCTGCTAATGCTCTTGGTCATGGTCGTCCTCGAGCTCCTTTCGTCTCGAGGCTCCCTCGCGTGCCCGGCCGCGGGCGGCTCCCGGGGCGGTCGCCGCCGTCATTTCCTCCCGCTCCTCGACTCGATGTAGGCGTCCACCGACGCCCTCGAAACCAGGAGCTTCCTTCCGAGCCTGTACGAGTCGATCTCTCCCGACCAGATGAGGTCGTACGCCTTGCTTCGGCTCGCCCCCATGTACTCCTGCATCTCGATCACCGTCATTCATTCATTCATTGCGGCCCTGGTTGCCCTCGGGCGCGGCGCATTCGGCTGTGCGAGCCATGGTTCCTCCAATCTTCCCGTGCGGCACCGCGCGAGGACACCGCAGTCGGTCGAGACTGAGGTCGGGTGATTTGTCTCACTCGCAAATCAATATGCGGCGAAAACCTTCAGGCAACACCTAAGGAATACCAACGCACCAACCCTCTCTTTTACGGGTAAAATCAAGCCGACTGACCGCCCAGCCACCAAAAGGACACCATATGGAAATCCCTAGCACCCTGTGCAGCAACCTGTACGACTTCGCATTTTGCCCCGAGCCCTGCTACGACCGTCTGGTCGACCTGGCCGATCCCGAGGACTGGGGCCTCAACAACCGCATTCTCAAAAACTACCTGTCGTTCTCGTTTAGCCGCGCGGTGTTCCTAACCGAACGAGACGCGGAGCAAGAATCGCCGTCCAACCTGCCATTAGTCTTCGACGACGGCCGCTGCCTGTTCAACACAGGCCTGTACACGCGCCGCTACGAGAACATCTACGGCCTGTTCGAGCCCAACATCAAGCCCGACGCGCGCCAGCGCTGGTTTTTGAAGGGCTTCTTCAAAGAGAGCGATTCAATGCTGGTCGCCTTCGAGTACCTTCCCTGCCGCGTGCACTTTGCCGAGGACCCCTCCGAGCTCGTCTTCGACTACCGCCTGCCCATCCGATCCAACATCGACCACATCTTAGGCGATGAGGAGAATCTGGCGCGCATTCCCACGAGTCTCATGGGGGAAGACAACTCGCTGCTGCTGCGCCGCGCCTTCGAGGGCGCCGTCGCCGAAGCAGCCCGCCGCGCCGCGGCCAACTATACGCTCGCCGTGCCGCAGTTCTATGGCGGCCGAATCCAGTTGCTGCTGCCGCTGTGTCTGACCAGCGACAAGCCCGAACTGGCGCTGACCATCCAGCGCGAAGACGGGTTCTACGCCGCACGCACCTGCCTCACGATTGAGATGGCCTACAACAACGCGCGTCTTATCTGCCGTCCCGAGACCTCCTGGATTAAGCGGTAGCGACTGGCTCATCTGCGAGGTTGCGCTTCATTTGGCGCGCGGGGCAAGCCTTGCGCCAGCAGATTGGCTGATGAGCACATAGAACCCGCTATGTCAGACAGACCACCCCCAAGCATAGGAGCAACATGAAGCCGATAGCGCATATCCGCACTGACCTTCCGCAGAAGTTCGGGATCCCCCGCAACAGCTTCCTTGCGCCCCATCTGCGAGGACGCATCGTATTCGAACCCGAGTACGCCCTCGAATCGGCCGTTTCGGGAATCGAGAGCTTTTCACGCCTCTGGCTGATCTGGCAATTCGAGAACGGCGTGCCTGGCGGCACCGCCGAGGACATCGCGGCCGACTCCGCGGCACCTTGCAGGAATGGGGCAAACGCCAGATGGTCGCCGACCGTGCGACCCCCGCGACTGGGCGGCACTGAGCGGGTAGGCGTGTTCGCATCGCGCAGCCCCTTTCGCCCGAACCCGCTGGGCTTAAGCTGCGTGAAGCTCGATCGGGTGGAGCGCACCGACGCCGGGCCCGTGCTCCACGTCCTCGGGGCCGATTTGCGAGACGGCACGCCGATTCTCGACATCAAGCCCTATATCCCCTTCGCCGACTGCCATCCCGATGCCCGCGGCGGATGGATCGAAGACGCGCCGTGGCACGAGCTTACGGTCGACCTCCCTGACCAGCTTCGCGAATCAATCGAGGAAGACAAGCTCGTCGGCCTCGTCGAGGTGCTGAGGCAAGACCCGCGGCGCGCGGGAAGCAAGCACGACCCCTCGCGCGTGTACCATCTCGCCTACTCCTCGCTCGACGTCGCCTTCACCGTAGACGGAGACATGCTGCACGTGGTTTGCGTAAGCTAGGCCTCGCTCGCCCGCGTCTTCCTAGCAGAAAGCATGTCGCACAACTCCCCGAATGACCACGAACTCGGGGTTTTGAACGTGCGTCTCGCCCTGGCCAAACCAAGGGCGGCGATTGCACGCCCTGCGCAGTTGGGGCGGTCGCGGTGCGCTCCCCGCGCATCACGCGGTCGTAACAGCCTCCCCAACGGAGAGCTCCACGCGCATGACGGTGCCGTCCTCGGAGCTCGCCTCGACCTCCACCGTACCGCCGTGAAGTGCGGCGATTTCCCACACGAGCGAAAGCCCCAACCCAACGCCGCCGTATTCCCTGCTGCGGGACGAATCGACGCGGAAGAACGGCTGGAAGATGCTCTCCTTGAACTGCTCGGGGATCCCAGGGCCGCTATCCTCGACCCGCAGGATAACGCGCCCGCCCTCCTCGCAGGTGGAGACGCGAACCGCCGTGTCGGGTCGACTGTAACGAATTGCGTTCTCGACCAGGTTGAACACGAGCCGATATACCAACGTGTCGCTGCCAATCAACTGGGCATCCCCGTTACGCTCAAGGGCAATCTTGCGCGCCTCGGCGAGGGGTGCAAGATCGGCGAGAACCTCCTCGACCATCGGCGCTAACTCAATCCGGTCGTTGCAGGGCACGCTGCGAAGCTCGCTCATCTCGAGCAGCGTCTTCGTCATCTGCGACATCTTCTCGGTCTGCTCCTGCAGAAGCTCGAGAAAGGCAGCCTCCTCAGACCCCACGTCGGGGTGTTCGACGGAGAACAGCTCGACCTGCGCCTGCATGAGTGCAAGCGGCGTCCGCAGCTCGTGCGCGGCGTTCCCCGTGAACTGCCGCTGTGCGCTAAAGCCTTCGTCGAGGCGATCGATCATGCTGTTGAACGACTTGCTGAACTGCTTGAACTCAGGCAGCACGTCCTCGCTAATCTTCATGTCCGCGAGGTTGCTCGGTTGCACGTTCTCAACCTGCGACGCAAAAGCCCGCAGCGGCCTGAGCGCGCGGCCGCTGACGAAGTACGCCAGCACACCACCGAGCAGCGTCACCGCAATTGTGATAAGCCAATTGGTCGTGCTGAAGGATTCCTGCGCGTTGCTCACAACAATCGCGAGCTCTTCGTCGAGCTCACGATTGTCGGGGTTGAACGACGCAGCGGCACCATCGCCGATGTCGCCGCATGCCGATATGCCGCTGCCGATCGAGTCCATATATCGCATCCCCGAATACCCGATCAGGCAGTTCATCAGCACGCACATTACGCACACGAGAAGGGCCGTCATCAACGTGATGCGCCACTGCAGCGAGAGCCTTCTCATTCGGCCTCCTCCATCACGTAGCCCTCCCCAATGCGATTGCGTATGGGGTCGTGCCCCAAGGCAGCGCGCAGCTTCTTCCTCAGAGCGGAGATGTGCACCCTGATCGAGTTGCTGAAGTTGTTCACGCTGCTGTCCCACACGTGTTCGAGCAGCTCCTCCTGGCTGACCGGCCGCCCCTGGTTGAGCATCATGTATTCGAGTATCCCGGTCTCCTTCCGTGTGAGAGACAAAGCCTCATCGCCTGCAAAAGCCCGACGAGCCTTTGTGTCAAATGTCAGATTTCCGCAGGTCAGCAGCACATCATTTTGCGTAAAGCGCCTCAGTGTGAGGCTGCGGATCCTCGCCGCAAGCTCTTCTAGGTGAAACGGCTTCGTCAGGTAATCGTTCGCTCCCGCATCAAGCCCGGCTACCTTCTCGGCGACCTCGCTGCGAGCCGACAAGATGAGCACCTTGGTCGCACGGTCAACTTCCCTCAGTGTCCTAAGCACCGTCATGCCATCCGCTCCGGGAAGGTTCAAATCGAGCACGACGAGATCGAAGCGCTCGACGGCGAGAAAATCCATAGCATCTCGCCCGTCGTGGCAATAGTCAACGCTGTAGGCAAGGCGCCTCAAGCTGCGCACGATCGCATCGCAAAGCGACCGCTCGTCTTCAACAACCAAAATGCGCATACGGGCCTCCTTGCGCAGACGTCACCTCTCTTAACACGGATTTTATAGGCGATATGTTCCAATGGACCCCGAAGCGGAAGGAATAGCCTGATTTCTCCCGAAAGGAGGACAAGACCATGCGTCGAAAAGCACTGCCGCTTCTGCTCGCAGCGACATTGGCGCTGGGTGGATACGCCGCCTTTCAGCAGGTCGCCTCCGAGGAGAGCGGAGCGAGAAAAACTGACTCGATCGAGGGGCCCGCACATATGGAAGGTGAGAAAAGCATGTACAAGGAAACCACGGAAAACGTCATCTACCTGGCAGGTGGCTGTTTCTGGGGCATGGAGCAACTGATGCAGTCAATCCCCGGCGGCTACTGCCACATCCCGAAAGCGAAGATGGAACTGTTCTCCAAACTACGCATCGACCCTGGCGATTCCCATCTCGGCCACATGTTCGCCAATGACCCAGAGTCCCCCAACGGCGTGCGCTACTGCATCAACAGTGCGTCTTTGCGCTTTGTACCGTACGCGAAGATGCAATCCGAGGGCTACGGGTATCTCCTCGACCTGTTCGATGGGTAGGTTTTCGCGGGCCATACATTAGAAAGCGAACGAAAGGAGCGATTGAATTGTTCAAAGCGATAAAGCCTGTAGCGCAAGTTGCCTTGGTGGCAGCCGGAGTGGCCATGGTATGCCTCGGCGCGATGAGGGGCGAAGCAGATGCCGTGCTGGCCAAGGCAATTCGACTGTGCTTGGAGTGCATTGGAATTGGATAAGAGAAGAAACCCTATATCGCAGTTTTTGAGCCGCTTCCGTAGCTGGATCCAAGCGGGCGCGACGCTGCTCACCAATATCCACCTGCCGAACTTCTTCAAGGGCACTATCTATCAGGGGCAGGGCAAAGCGGTCTGCGTACCCGGTCTGAACTGCTATTCCTGCCCCGCGGCCACAGGCGCCTGCCCCATCGGGTCGTTTCAGGCAATCGTGGGCTCGTCGAAGTTCAGCTTCTCGTACTACGTGACCGGGTTTTTGATTCTCATCGGCGTGCTGTTGGGGCGTTTCGTGTGTGGATTCCTCTGCCCCTTCGGCTGGCTGCAGGAGCTGCTGAATAAAATCCCTGGCAAGAAGCTGTCCACAAGGAAACTCAAACCGCTTAGGTCCCTGAAGTACGTCGTACTGCTGCTCACCGTGGTTTTGCTGCCCGCACTGCTTGTCAACGACGTCGGGATGGGCGACCCATACTTCTGCAAGTACCTCTGCCCGCAAGGAGTGCTCGAAGGCGCGATTCCGCTCGCCATCGTCGATAGTGGCATACGCTCCGCATTGGGAGCGTTGTTCACCTGGAAGCTCGTCGTTCTGATCGCAGTGGTCATCTTGAGCGTGCTCATCTACCGCCCATTTTGCAAATGGGTCTGCCCGCTCGGCGCTTTCTATGCGCTCATGAACAAGGTATCCCTGCTTGGAATAAAGGTTGACCAGCACCGATGCATCTCGTGCGGCACGTGCGCGAAGACGTGCAAGATGGATGTCAAGGTCACGGAGTCGCCCAATCACACCGAGTGCATCCGCTGCGGCAAGTGTATAAGGGCCTGCCCGACCGACGCCATCGGCTTCAGCTACGGCCTGAGCTTACCGGAAAAGCAACCGAATCAGCAATGCGAAGAGAACTGACGAATTGAGAAAACGACAAGCAAAGCAAACGATTGCAAATGGAGGAATGATTATGAAACTAACGAAAATTGCGGTAGTGCTGGTGGTCTCCCTTTTGGCGTTCAGCCTTGCAGCCTGTTCGGCTCCTAAGGATAGCGAGGCAACCTCGACAAGCGGCAACACCGATATCGCGACTTTGCTGGCAACACAGCCGAAGAACGCAGAAGAAGCGGCCGAGCTGCACCAAAAGCTCATGCAGAAGGAAAACGAGATCCTCTCCAACAACTCGAAGCTGTGGGAAAAAGTGTTTCTGGCAGCCAACAAGGACATGCCGATGATCGAGGACGACAAGAACTACGGCGACTTCCTCCTCGACACGATCGAGGGCGCCAAAGACCAGTTCTCGGCCGAGGAATTGAAGACGCTCAAGACCGGAGCGCAGCAGGTGAAGGAAATCGAGGACAAGCTCGCAGCCCTCGAGAAGGACTTCCCCGGATGCGGTAGCTCCCCGAGCTCGGGGGAGAGCGTCGATGCGTCGAGCGCCGGCATGCCGAATAGCGCAGGCGCCGCTACCAGTGCGGGCAAGTTCCCGAGTTTCCAGGGGAAAGACCTCGACGGCAACGAAGTGACCAGCGACAAGCTCTTCTCGGGAAGCAAGGTGACCGTGGTCAACTTCTGGTTCACCACCTGCAAGCCGTGCGTGGGCGAGCTGGGCGACTTGGAAGCGCTCAACAAGGAGCTTGCCAGCAAGGGCGGCCAGGTCGTGGGCGTGAATTCCTTCACGCTCGACGGTGACGCGACCGCGATCTCCGAGGCAAAGGACATCCTCGCGAAGAAGGGCGTCACGTACAAGAACGTCTGGTTCGCGTCGAACAGCGAGGCCGGGAAGTTCACCTCCGAGCTGTTCTCGTACCCGACCACCTACGTCGTCGACAAGAACGGCAACATCGTGGGTGACCCAATCGTCGGCGCGATCACGTCCCCCGAGCAGCAGAAAACGCTCAGCAAGCTCATCGACCAGGCAATCGCGAACAGCGAGGGATAAACTCGAAAGCAAACGCTACGGAAAGGCCCCGGCATTGTGAACCACCGGGGCCTTCCTGCGTCTTGCGAGGCATATGCGCCAATCTGTGAAATTCTTACGTATGGGTAAGAATTTCGTACAATTGAGAAAATCGTACATATAGGTAAGAAATCCGCTAAAGCACCAGGTAGCGGCCGGTGATGCTTTCCGGGTTCGCAGCGATTTCCGCAGGCGTGCCGCACGCCACGATGCGACCGCCGTCTTTCCCGCCATGAGGTCCCATGTCGATCACGTAATCGGCATTGGCGATGAAGTCGAGGTCGTGCTCGACCACCACCACGGTGGCGCCCTGCTCCACAAGCCGCTCGAACACGCCGAGCAGCGTCTCGACGTCACGCGGGTGCAGGCCGATCGTCGGCTCATCGAACACGAACACGGTGTCTTCTTGCCCTCGGCCCATCTCGCTTGCAAGCTTCAGGCGCTGGGCCTCCCCGCCGGAAAGCGCGGGCGTTGCCTCGCCGAGCGTGAGGTATCCCAGCCCCAGGTCATGCAGGGTTTGCAGCTTCTCGTGCGCCTTCTTGACGTCGGCAACATGTGCAAGCGCCTCATCGACCGAGAGCGAAAGCAACGCCGGCAGGCTGAGCGCCTGGCCACAGGGCGCGCCCTTCTCGGGGCGGCAAATACCCTCGGCCGCGGCGCTATAGCGCGAACCGCGGCAATCGGGACAGGCGATGTCGACGTCGGGCAAGAACTGCACGTCGAGCGAAATCTGCCCCGTGCCGTCGCACGTGGCGCAACGCAGGCTTCCCGTGTTGTACGAGAAGTCGCCCGCCTTAAGACCCGCCGCCTTCGCCCCCTCGGTGCGCGCATAGGCGCGGCGCAAGTCGTCGAGCACGCCGCAGTACGTCGCCACGGTCGAGCGGACGTTCACCCCGATAGGGGTCGCGTCGATCAGGTTCGCGCGCTTGATGCCGTCTGCGGCAAGCGCCGTCACATGCTCGGGAAGCTTCTCGCCAGCCGCTGCTTGCGCGAGCGCGGGAATGAGCGTCTCCAGCACGAACGTCGTCTTCCCCGAACCCGACACGCCCGTCACGGCAATGAGGCGGCCTCGCGGGATATCGACAGAGAACGGCTTCACCGTATGCAACCCGCTCGATTCCAGGTGGATTCGCCCCAAATCGAACATTTCCCCAGCTTGCGCCTGCGAGCGAGCCGTCATGCGCTTCGCCCCCGAAAGAAAGGGGCCTATGATTGAGGCCTCATCGCGGGCAACCTCGTCAACCGAGCCTTGAGAAACCACCGTGCCGCCGTCCGCACCTGCGGCGGGACCCATTTCCACCAGATAGTCGGCGGCGCGCAGGATACGCGTGTCATGGTCGACCATCACCACGGAATTGCCGTCAGCAATCAAATCGCGCATCACGCCCAGAAGGCCGTCGATATTGGCGGGATGCAAACCGATGGAGGGCTCATCCATCACGTAGAGCACGCCGGTGGTTCGGTTCCTCACCGAACGCGCGAGCTGCACGCGCTGGCGTTCCCCCGTGGAAAGCGTGGAGCCCGCACGGTCGAGCGAGAGATACCCCAGTCCCAGCTCCAGCAGGCGCCGAGCGGTGCCCACAAACGAGTCGCAGATGGATCTCGCCATGGGACGCATCTCCTCAGGAAGACTCCCGGGCACGCCTTCCACCCACGAAACCGCCTCGTCAAGCGTCATTTCCGTCGCCTGTGCCAGGTTGATGCCGCGCACAAGCGGCCCGCGCGCGGCATCCGAGAGACGCGTGCCACCGCAATCGGGGCAAGGCCCCTCGGTCAAGTACTTCGCGACGCGGCGCAGCCCCTTCTCGTCCTTCGCCTTCGCAAGCGAGTTTTCCACGGTGCGCACGGCGTTGTAGTAGGTGAAATCGAGCTCGGCGAAGTTCTCGCCCTTCTTCGCCTTGTACAGGATGTGTCTCTTCTCGGCTGGACCGTTAAACACGATGTCGCGCTCAACCGGCGAAAGTTCGCAAAACGGCACGTCCGTGCGCACGCCCATGGCGCCGCACACCTGCTTCATGAGATCCCACATAAGCGAGCCCCACACCACAACAGCACCCTCGTCGATGGTCTTGCTCTCGTCGGGCACGAGCGCCGCGCGGTTCACGGTGCGCGCGATACCGGTGCCCCCACAGGTAGGACAAGCGCCCTCGCTGTTGAAGGCGAGCTCTTCGGCACCGGGGCCAAAGAACTCGCCGCCACAGTGGGGGCACGAAATCGCCAGTTCGGCAGCGACATTCAAGCTTGGCGGCACATGCTTGCCGCAATGTGGGCACACGTGGCTGCCGACGCGCGAGAAGAGAAGCCGCAGGCTGTTTAAAAGCTCGCTCGAGGTGCCGAACGTGGAGCGCACGCCGGGCACCGCCGGGCGCTGGTGCAGCGCGAGGGCGGCGGGAACGAAACGCACGTTGTCGACCGAAGCCTTGCCCGCCTGAGCGATGCGCCGACGCGTGTAGGTAGAAAGTGCCTCCAAGTAACGGCGCGACCCTTCGGCATAGAGCACGCCGAGCGCGAGCGAGCTTTTGCCCGAACCCGACACGCCCGCGATGCCCACAAGCTGGCCAAGCGGAATGTCCACGTTCACGTTCTTCAAATTGTGCACGCGCGCGCCGCGCACCTCGATATGGTCGATATTCTGCATGATTTCCTTAATCCTGTGCCACACTGAAAAAGAAGGGATGCACCCAGCGTGATGGCGGCCGCCCGCGGGCGGGGTCAGGGCGATTGCACATATCCGCGAGCAACGCCGAAACTACAACCGATGCCCGCTTGCGGCTTTAAAACAACGGCCAGCATCTGCTCGCTGGCAGACTCCTACGAATGACCCAGGTCGTAGAGCTTCCTGATATCCTTCGGCAACCCGTCGGGAATCATTTCCCAGAGGCGCTCTTCCCCGCCGTCTTTTTGAGCCGTCTCATAGTACCAGCACTTGAACTTCACCATGGCGAGCGCCTTCTGCATGCGCTCGATCTCCTCCTCGGCCTGGACCTTGCGCGCCTCGAACAGCTCCTTTCGCGCAGCGTACGTCGACGGCCCCTCCTGCACCATGTCGACGAAACGCTTGATGTCCCTGATTTCGAGTCCCGTCTTCTTCAGGCAGTCAATGACGCGGAGCAGTTCAAGTTCGCCTTCGCCGAAGCGGCGCGTACTACCCGATCGCTCCAAGTTGGGGAATAATCCCTCTTTGTCATAGTAGCGCAGCGTCGACACGGGGATGCCAAACATTTCTGAAACCTGCCCGATTGAATACATGGTAAATTCCCTCCAAAGTATCTTGACTTGAAGTTAGGTTTAGGTATTAGGGTGCCAACATCATACCAAATGCAACCCGAGAAGCGAAAGGGAAACCATGCTCGGCAACTTCACTTACCACAACCCCACCAAGCTCATCTTCGGCAAGGACGCTCTGGCCTCGCTTGCAGCGGAACTCACCCCCTACAACACCATTCAGCTCGTCTATGGCAGCGGCTCTATCAGGAGATTCGGTATTTACAACCAAGTCGTCGAGACACTACGCGCAGCAGGTAAAACCATCGTCGAAGACAGCGGCGTCATGCCGAACCCCACCATCGAGAAGCTTCGCGAGGGCGCACAAATCGCCCGCGACAACGATGTCGATTTCATCCTCGCCGTGGGCGGCGGCTCGTGCGTGGACTACGCGAAGGCAGTTGCGGTCTCTAAGGACCTGCCCGCAGGCGAAGACCCCTGGGACGTGTACTTCGACCGATTCGAAGAGCCCGCGGCGGATAGAGAGGTCGTGCCCGTGGGATCGGTTCTCACTATGGTGGGCACTGGCTCTGAGATGAATCGCGGCTCGGTCATCACCAACCGAGAGCTCGGCAGGAAGATCGGCCACGTCTTCACCGACGAACGCGTCTCACCACGCTTTGCCGTGCTGAACCCCGAGTTCACCTACACGGTGCCGCGCTATCAGATGGTCGCAGGCATCTTCGACATCATGAACCACATCACCGAGCAATACTTCAGCAACACCGACGACAACACGAGCGATTATCTGGCCGAGGGTCTCATGCGCAGCCTCGTTACCGCAAGCCGCGCCGCCGTGGCCAATCCGACGGACTACGAGGCGCGCTCGAACATCATGTGGACGGCAACCTGGGCGCTCAACACCCTTGTGGGCTGCGGCAAAACGCAGGACTGGGAGGTTCACATGATCGGCCAGGCCGTAGGCGCCGTCACTGACGCCACGCACGGCATGACGCTTTCCGCTGTGGCGCTTCCCTATTACCGCCTGATCATGCCGTATGGCCTGGAGAAATTCGCACGCTTTGCCACGAACGTGTGGGGCATCGACACCGCAGGCAAAACCAACGAGGAGCTCGCAGCGGCCGGCCTTAACGCCATGGAGAGCTGGATGCGCGAAATCGGCTGCGTGATGAGCATCCGTGAGCTGGGCGCCGACGAGTCGAGCCTCGACGCCATCGCCGACGCGACCCTCACAATGACGGGCGGCTACCGCACGCTCACCCGCGCCGAAGTCCTCGACGTTCTGCGCAAGAGCCTCGCAGCAAAGTAGCGGCTGCTCCAAAGCGTAATCGCGAATGGCGCTGTCGTTCACCCCTAACCGTCACTCGCCATGTGTAAAGAAAACAGGAAGGAAGTCCACAATGGCTATCAAACAAACCGCAGGACACGATGCGCTCGGCAAGTTCGCGCCCGAGTTCGCTCATCTCAACGACGACATTCTCTTCGGGGAAGTGTGGAGCCGCGAGGACAAGCTACCGCTCAAGCTGCGCAGCATCGTCACCGTAAGCGCACTCATCGGGAAAGGCATCGTCGACAGCTCGCTGAAATATCACCTGGCCAGCGCCAAGAAGAACGGCGTCACGCAAGAAGAGATGGCCGAGATTCTCACCCATATCGCCTTCTACGCCGGCTGGCCCAACGTGTGGGCGGCATTCAACATGGCGAAGGAAGTCTATGTGGAAGACGGGACGGATGGCACGATCGGCGAGGGCAGCGCGGGCGACACCGCAGGCAGCGGCAGCCCCGAATCGCACGGCGGCTTCTTCGGCCTGGGCAAGCCCAACGACGCCTTCGCACAGTACTTCATCGGCCAAAGCTATCTCAACGCGCTCACCGGGCCCGATGACTACCTAGCAATTTTCAACGTGACCTTCGAGCCGGGCTGTCGCAACAATTGGCATATCCATCATGCGAGCAAAGGCGGCGGGCAAGTGCTCGTCTGCGTGGATGGCGAAGGCTGGTACCAAGAAGAGGGCAAGCCCGCCGAGCGCCTGCGCCCCGGCGACGTGGTGGAGATTCCCGCGAACGTCAAGCATTGGCATGGCGCCGCTTCCGATAGCTGGTTCAGCCACCTCGCCTTCGAGTACCCCGGCGAGAATGCGAGCAACGAGTGGCTCGAACCTGTGGACGACGGCGCTTACAACGCACTTTCCTAACGCGGGGGCGCTTTCGTAAACTGTACCAAAAGTGTCTCATCTGAAGCGAAGCTAGGGCAAGTTACTCCACAGTTGAACTTGATTCGTGGAGTCGTACACAATTCCTTCGCAATAAATCGTCAATTCTGTACATGGGGCTCGAAGCAGCTCGGTCGCGAGCGCCACCAAGTGCGTCGAGCGTCAAAGAAGGCAGCTCCTCGCAGAGCTTAAGCGGGTTGGGTCCCATAATCTTGGATCTGACAAGGTTGATGTCGAAGCTGCTCGCTTTTGGGAAGTTGTTCATTGTTACTCCTGTTCGCTGAATTGATGGTGAAAACAGGCACGGAACGGTGCAAAAACACAAGGTCTTGATGCGGCCTTTTCAGAAGCGCTCTGCGATTAACCGTTCCCTAAAGAACAATGACCAAAAAGACATCCCCTAAGATGCGTTTGCGCGGAGCACGATTGCCCCGTCGGACGAAGTATATAACCGAGCACGGTCGAGCGGCAACTGGTCGCAGGCAGCGCAAACAAGAATACAGCTAGAGCCCAACCGAGTAATCGCAGCGTCGCAAACGGGATTATCCTGCGATAATGAAATCATCAGCCCGTTCAAGGGACGCCATCACCAGAAGAATGCCAGATGAAGAAGGAGGCGGGATGCAGCTGTCGCTTGCTCCCATGGAGGGAATCGCCGGATATGCGTTTCGCCGCGTGCACGCGGAATTCTTCGGTGCGCTCGACCGCTACTACACGCCGTTCATCTCGCCGCTCCCTAAGGTGGGAACGCCATTCAGCAAGCGCAACAGCCGCGAGCTCGACCCCGCGAATAACCAAGGCCTCGATGTCGTGCCCCAACTCCTGGCCAACGATGCCGACCGGTTCGTCTGGGCAGCTGGGCTTCTTGCCGACATGGGCTACAAGGAGGTCAACCTCAACCTCGGCTGCCCCTCGGGAACAGTGGTTGCCAAGGAGAAGGGCTCCGGCCTTTTGCGCAACCCGGACAGGCTCGAGGCGTTTCTGGCCAACGTGTGCGAACGCTCGCCTCTGCCGGTTTCGGTCAAGACGCGCGTCGGCATCGCGAACGACGACGAGTACGGCGAGCTCTTTGCGCTGTTCTGCCGCTGCGGAATCGCCGAGCTCATCGTGCATCCCCGCGTGCAGAAGGACTTCTACAGCGGCGCCCCGCGCCAGGAGCTTTACGGCAAGACGCTCGAACTCGCGCCGTTCCCCGTGGCCTATAACGGGGACATCTTCTCGCTGGGCGACTTTAATACGCTGGTCGCAGCCTACCCGCAGCCACGCCACGTCATGATCGGCCGAGGCCTCCTGGCCAATCCCGCCCTCGCGCGCGAGATTCGCGGCGGCGCAGGTTTGGCGCGCGAGGAGCTCGAGCGCTTCCATAATGAACTCTATCAGGCATATACCGACGACATGGGCGGCAACGCGGTATTCCGCATGAAGGAATGGTGGGGATACGCCAAGTGCGCCTTCGCCGACCCGTCCTCAGTCCACCGCATCATGAGAAAGACCCGCCAAGCCGACGAGTACGAAGCCGCCGCGCGCAAAATCTTCTCCACCGAGAAGCTCGCCGGCTCTCCGCGATTCAGCTGACGCCCCGTAGCAGTGATCAACCGTAAGACGAGCAGAAAAGCCACACGTCATCCCCGATGGTCGCAATGCTACTCGATCAGCACGAGCGCGCGGTTCTCCTTAACGTAGCGCAAAAGGCTCCGCGCAGCCCGGCCAATCCCTGGCGTGTTCCCCAAACCATTCAACTCCTTCGCCTAGCCACCTGGACCAATACTGAAGACTAACGACATGAAAGGGGATAAGCGGCCCCAGCCTCCCTATCCCTCGCGCACCCCTAAGACAGAGTGCGCTTCTCTAGCCTTGCGCGGGGGCGCGCTCCGCTTCCTCGGCTTCTTGCGTCCCCTTGCTGAGCAGCGCGATGCCGGCGACGACCGCGATCATCCCGATACCGACGACAATAGAGAACGGGTCGTTCCAGAAAATGATGCCGATAAGCGTCGTCAAAAACGTGCCAACGCCGCCCCAGATGCCATATGCCATTCCCAGACTCAAATCCTTGAGCGCAAGCGTCAGCATCGCAAACGATAAGATGTAGCACACGGCGGTCACGATACCGAACATGGGCCGGGTAAAACCCTCCGACAGCTTCATAAACGTGGTGCCAAGTACCTCGGACACAATAGCAACCGACAAAAGCAGAACCGGGTTCCTTTTCACTTACATCGCCCCCATACGCAGGCACGCCACGCCGAAAATGATGAGCGCAACACCCGCGATCTTCTTCCCGTTGAATTTCTCTTTCCAGATGATGCGGCTCACCACAGCAGTCAGAGCCACTGCCGCGCTCGTCCAGACTGCATACGCCAAGCCTAGCGGCAAATCGGCGAAAACATGGGAAAGCGCATAGAACGACACGGCGTAGCCCACCACGATGCCGATGATGGGGACCTTGCGTTTGAAGCCCTCGGAGAGCTTCATGCATGTGTCGCCGAACACCTCGAAGAGCACCGACAGTCCCAAAAGCGCATAAGGGCTCATCGCTGCACCTCTTCTTGGAAGGTCTTCGCATACTGCTCGACTACCTTGATGAAGACCCCGATTTCTTCGGCGGTTATCGACTCGGCGGCCTTCACCTCGAGCTCGCGCATTCTCTCGACCGGCTGGCTCCACCACTCGCGACCCTCGTCCGTGAGTGCCATGATTCTCTCGCGTTTATCGGCCTCGCTCGGATGCGCGGTCACAAAGTCACGAGCGCCGAGGCGTTTGCAGATGGCGCTGACCGTCTGCTTGCCCATGTCGCACCGTTCGCAAATCGTTCTTTGGGAGAGGCCTTCGTCCTCATCCCACAAAGCGTCGACGACGTAGAGCTCGCTTGTGTCCACGCCCATCTTTCTTGCAAGCGAACTGTATGCGAACGAAATGTCGCGCCAGCAGTTCCACATCTCCTTCGAGAACTCTTCCGGTCTCATTTCTCGTCTCCATTCGAATTAGTCCAACTGTTGACCAGTATAGTCCATCTTCGGACTTTTTCCGAGCCTACGCGGAAATGAGACAAGACTTCACCCGTCCTTCGCCGTTATACTGTTTGAGCCTTTGGCTGTATCCAGCATACGCCTCCGCTTCGGGCAAATATCCCAAGGAAAGCAACATCGACGGCGGCGACCTCGAATCCGATAGAGCGGGAATCCTCGAGGGGATGCACGCCATAATGATCTTAAGCCCGCAAGCCGCAGGCATCGCCCCCGGTGACGCCATCACGCTCCGCTCCTAGCGCAAGCGCAAGCGAAACAGCAAGGCTTTTCCTGCCAGGTGGGACGGGGCGAGGCGGGGGTCGGGCAGTTCGTCTCACTGCCTAACGGGAATCAGCCGAAATCCGGTCGGACGAGTAACACGAATGCGAGACAA
>OGDF01004457.1_pt1 | contig 15914 bp, 16 predicted proteins | sample 1570141 | NCBI WGS metagenome assembly OGDF01 (sample SAMEA4370581, study PRJEB24528) | human gut metagenome | reverse complement strand
CGAAGTATTGACCCCTGTGGCGCAATACATACTACTCTATCACCTACAGGTGGGCAGTATTGAAGGAATGTCGCCAAGGGATATTGCACCGTTGCTTCCATATTCTTACGAAAGCGTCACGTTGGGTGTCACCTGTCTTGAAGATGTAGGACTGTGTCAAAAGATTCAGAACGGACAGCGCAGCAAGGTGGTACACTTCGAGTTGAAGGGCAAGGAACTGTGGGACAAGGCTCAGAACGTCTTGCTGTCACCTGTGGAGAACCGCATCTTTTGCGATGACATACGCTTGGATGCGGAATACCCCGTATGCGGCATCAATGCCCTGGCACATTATTCCATGCTTAATCGTGACCGGGAAGAGATGATAATGATGACAAGCAAGGAATATCGTGCCGTCAAGTCGGCTGATGTCATGGAGAATCCCAACATCTATGACGGCAACTATATCATAGAGGTATGGAAATACCCTGTTGTCAGCAAAATGGGCGACAAAAGCCAGTGGGTTGATCGCCTTTCCCTTGTCCTTTCGTTGAGAGATGATGATGATCCGAGAGTAGAAAAAGAAGTAGAACGAATAATCAGTGAACAGAAATGGAAGGATTAGTCAAGTTCCGTGAAGCATTTGCGGAATACTCAGAAAACTATGTGGTGATAGGCGGAGCAGCCTGTGACATCACCATGACCAATACCGTGGTGCGTCCACGCGCCACACACGACATCGACATGATAGTCATCGTAGAGAACATGACCGAGGCTTTCGCCAATCGCTTCTGGCAGTTTGTGCGGGAGGCTGGCTATCGACCTGAAAAGAGGAAACAGGAGGCTGGTGAGCCACCAAGGTATGAAATGTATCGTTTCCTTGATGGTAAAGACGGCTATCCCGAGATGATAGAACTGCTGTCACGCCACCCCGACGTGCTTGGAGAGCCAAAGGGATTTGTCATAGAACCTATCCCGACCGATGAAGATGTGTCGAGTCTTAGTGCCATCATCATGGACGATGATTACTATCACTTTACTATCGCACACAGCCAACTGACTGATGGCATACGCCATGCCAATTCCGCTGCCTTGATAGCACTGAAGGCAAGAGCCTACCTAAATCTCATGGCAGACAAGCGGGACGGCAAGCATGTGAACACCAAAGACATCAAGAAGCACCGTTCGGACATCCTGAAAAATGTGGTCATAATGACTGAGGACAACATTGAGGCTCCTGCTTCAATAGTGGCATGTATAAGGGAGTTTGTCGCCTCCATCAGAGCCGACTGGTCAACTCTCGCAGAACCATTGTCAAAGTCACTCGGTCAAGACGAGGCATTTGTGACCGGACTGTTAGATCAACTGGATGAATTGTTTATAGAAGCATGACCAATATGAAGATACAATACGCATCCGACCTGCATCTGGAGTTTGCCGACAATTGGCGGTATCTGAAAGCCCACCCCTTGGAGGTGACGGGCGACATACTGCTGCTTGCCGGCGACATCGGCTATCTCGGCGATGACAACTACTCCAAGCATCCCTTTTGGGACTGGGCATCGGAGAACTACAAGGAGGTGCATTGCTGCATGGGCAACCATGAGTTCTACAAATATTATGATGTGGCGACACTGCCCGACGGCTATCTCTTGGAGGTACGTCCCAATGTATTCAGCCACTACAACGGTATTGCGAGGATTGGCGACACCGACATCATCCTCTCCACCCTTTGGTCGAGGATTCCTTTGGAGGACGCTTACTTCACCGAGCAAGTGATAAGCGACTTCCGCCGTATATTATATAAAGGTGAGCTGATGACCCATGCCCAATTCAATGCTGAGCATGAACGTTGCCTCACCTTTATCAAGGATGCAGTGGCATATTCGCAAGCAGCCCATAAGATTGTTGTCACCCATCATGTACCATCGTTCCGTATGCTCCACCCAAAGTTTCAAGGCAGCAAGGCAAACGTGGCGTTCACCGTAGAGTTGGAGGACTATATCACCGATAGCGGCATAGACTATTGGATATACGGACATTCGCACACCAACATCGATGCCAGGATAGGCAACACCCAATGCTTGTCCAACCAGTTGGGCTATGTTTTCTCTAACGAACATCAGGACTTCTCCCATGGCAAGTACCTGACCATATAGCCATCCACATTTTTTTCATCCACCCTCTTTACAAGCTCTTCCCTATCGGAAGGGCTTTTTTTGTGCCTTTCGAGTTTGATTTTTGAGTATGATTGCGAGTGTAATCAAAATTAGAGTTAAGATTTGGCTCCGCGGAAAGTCATTTCGGTTTAAGATTGAAGAAAAGGTAGTTCCTTTGCATCGGCAATAAGCCAAACCATAGTAAAATCAAACTTGAAAATATGAAGTCATTTGTAATATTCGCCATTGTCGTGACCATAATCTATGTCATCTACTATACGGTCATCATCGTGCAGGATCTGTACGGAAAGCCCAAGGACGAGAAGTCACAGGGCGAGTCGTTTGATGTCAGTGACATGACCGACGAGGAAGAGTCGATAGCGGTCAGCGAGAGCGACGGTGGTTTCAGCGTAGGCGACAACCAATATGAGACAGCCTACGAGGAGAAGCAGCTTGCAGAGCCTACAGAGGAGGCAGCCGCCACTGCGGAAGAGAGCAAGCCTCATGTGCTTGAAAAGATACAAAGCGCAATCGAGAAGAAGATGGAGGAAGTGAATACCACCTATTCCGACCCCATGTATTCGGAAGAATTGAACAACACCATCATCGCCCGCGGTCTTCGTCACAATGGACGTGACATGGTCAAGGTGGAATCACTCAATAATGAGATATGATGTCAAAAACAAGAAGTGCATTTCTATCATTATATGCCGCTTTAACCCCAGCTCTGGCCAGTGCTAAGTGTGGCAACGTGGACTACAGCTGGGGAGCGGACGCACTTGCGAGTGCCCATGACTATGCCGTGACGATGATGCTCTATATCGTTTATCTGTGCTATGCAGTGGCGGGCATCGTGGTCATAGTCAGCGCCTTGCAGATATATATAAAGATGAATACGGGCGAAGAAGGAGTGAAGAAGAACATCATGATGCTGGTGGGAGCCTGCCTGTTCCTCATAGGAGCGACCATCGTCTTCCCCGCTTTCTTCGGTTATCAGATTTGAGATACAGGTGATACGAGATAAGATAACTCAAAGTGTAACAAATTAAAAGGTAAAAAGAATGTTTGAAAGGATTAACAAGAAGGTGAAGGGATTCTTCTCTTCACAGCGCATGAAAACGCTCGCCCTGATGTTGCTTGTCGGCACCACCGCAGCAATGGCACAGAACGCAGCCGGCGACTACTCGGCAGGAACGACCGCGCTTACCACAGTGACGGAGGAGATTGCCAAGTATGTACCTATCGTGGTGAAGCTCTGCTATGCCATTGCAGGTGTCGTTGCAATTGTCGGAGCCATAAGCGTTTACATCGCCATGAACAACGAGGAACAGGACGTGAAAAAGAAGATCATGATGGTCGTCGGCGCATGTATTTTCCTCATTGCAGCAGCCCAGGCACTGCCTCTGTTCTTCGGCATTGGAGGTTAAACGCAGCGTGAGATTGTGAGTATGTAGAACGTTAAAACACTGACAGTTATGGCAGATACAAAGCAAGAGCGTTTTCCGGATTATCCCATTTTCAAGGGACTGCAACGTCCATTGGAGTTCTTCGGGTTGCAGGGACGCTACATCTACTGGGCGGCAGCCACCGCAGGAGGAGCCGTTGCGGGTTTCATCCTCGGCTACTGCATCTTCGGTTTCGTGGCAGGACTCGTGCTGCTAGTCCTCGCCGTAGCTGTCGGTGGCGTTCTCATCGTCATGAAGCAGCGCAAGGGCTTGCACAGCAAGAAGAGTGACAACGGCATATTCATCTATGCCTATTCAAAGAAAGTGTAAAACAAAAAAGAGAATCCATTATGTCCAAGTGGAAAGCTATCAATGATTGTAAGTGAATGGAGGTGGGGGCATCACGCATGAGGGTGCGCCCGCCTTTTTGCGATTAAAAAAGAAAAAGAACAATGACCCTATACATCATACTCATATTCTCAGCCATCTGCGTGGGCATGGCCATCAGTGTCAAGGCATTCGGCACGGGAGGGAAGCGCAAGCGCATCTTCCAGGACATCTACTTCTCCATCGAGGAAGTGGATGGCATCGGCGTGCTCTATACCAAGACGGGCGAATACTCCGCTGTTCTGAAGATGGAGAACCCTGTGCAGAAGTATTCCGCCAACATCGAGGCCTACTATGAGTTCACCCACCTCTTCGCCGCCCTTGCCCAGACCTTGGGCGAAGGCTATGCGCTGCACAAGCAGGACGTGTTTGTGAGGAAGGCATTCAAGGAAGAGAACGGTGGAAATCATGAGTTCCTGAGCGAGAGTTACTTCCGCTATTTCAACGGCAGACCCTTTACCGACAGCGTCTGCTACCTCACCATCACACAGGAGAACAAGAAGAGCCGTCTGATGTCGTTCGACAACAAGAAATGGCGTGACTTCTTGGTGAAGATACGCAAGGTGCACGACCAGCTGAGGGATGCCGGCGTGAAGTCCCGATTCCTCGGCAAAACGGAAGCCTGCGAGTATGTGGACCGTTTCTTCTCCATGAACTTCCGTGACAAGGTGGTGTCGATGACCAACTTCAAGGTCGATGACGAGACCATCGGCATGGGGGACCGTAGCTGCAAGGTGTATAGCCTTGTGGATGTGGATTATGCCAACTTGCCGTCGGTCATCCGTCCCTACGCAAATATCGAGGTGAACAACACCAGTATGCCCGTTGATCTCGTGAGCATCGTCGATAGCGTGCCCGGAGCCGACTGCGTGGTGTTCAACCAGATGGTGTTCGTGCCCAACCAGAAGCGTGAGCTTGCCCTACTCGACAAGAAGAAAAACCGCCATGCCTCCATGCCCAACCCCAGCAACCTGATGGCTGTAGAGGACATCAAGCGTGTGCAGGAGGTGATAGCCCGTGAGAGCAAGCAGCTCGTCTATACCCACTACAACCTCGTGGTGGCAGTGAGCGGCGACACCGACATACAGAAATGCACCAACCATCTCGAAAACTCCTTCTCGCGCATGGGCATCCACATCAGCAAGCGGGCCTACAACCAGTTGGAGCTGTTCGTCAACTCTTTCCCCGGCAACTGCTATGGCATGAATGCCGACTACGACCGATTCCTCACCCTCGGCGATGCCGCCACCTGTCTGATGTACAAGGAGCGCATCGTGCATAATGAGGACACCCCGCTGAAGATATACTATACCGACCGCCAAGGTGTGCCCGTAGCCATCGACATCACAGGAAAGGAGGGAAAGGAGAAGCTGACCGACAACTCGAACTTTTTTTGTTTGGGTCCTTCGGGCAGCGGCAAGTCGTTCCACATGGAGAAAAACAGGACAAAACGGCGGCAAGCGATTATAAAATCAATCGTTATAAATACTTGATTTACAGCTAATATGTTTTAACAAACGGAGAAATCAGCTATTGGCGTTTAGTCCTAATCGGAGTAAATTTGTACCACAGTTGTACCTCGCCGGAGGGGTCGCACGGTTCGACTTCCTTTCAGCAGCGTGCAACAGCTTTCAACAGTGTGCAAATAAATTTCTTCGATGATGGACCGTCAAAATGAACAGAAATTAACAGTTCAGCCCGACTTCGGTCGGGACATACTGGACAAGCCGTTCCTCACCATTGGGGAGGTGGCGAGCCTGCTGCAAGTGAGCAGCCGTACCGTGTACAACTTGATATACAGCGGCACGCTCCGGGCTTGCAGGATAACATACCACATTACGCTAATCACCAAGGAGGATTTCTTCCTGATGATTAAGGAATCGACCTACTGCAAGCGGAGCGTTTCAGTATTCGCCAAGCAGGGGAAAAAGAAAAAAGGGAAGATGAAAGAAGATATGCAAACGACAGAGGAAACAGCCCTCAAACGACAGGAGGGAAAGACGAAAGCAAAGGGCAGCCCGGCAAAACGGCGGCTCATTCCGGCGGCTAACTACAAGCAGTCCGTGCGTGATACGTTCACGGACAGTGAGAGTGTCGCAGGCGACCTTTACACGATGGCGGAGATATGCCAAAAGTTCAATTACACCTACGGGCGTTTCTACAACCTCCGTATGCGCTATTCGATACCCTGCATCAAAGCCAACGCCACCAAGTGCTTTCCGAAAGCGGAGGTGGACAAGGCTATGGCGGAGGAAGCGGAACGGTTGGGCAACAACCTTTCGGAACATTGGTACTCGTGCTTCGACATCATGCGCCTGTTCGGACTGGGCAAAACACAGGTGCGCAGGTTTGCCCTCACCCACGGGGTAAGGACAAAGCGCATACACGGCAACCGCTTGTACTATCTCAAGGCTGACTGGGACGAGGCACGGAAGGTGTCGGAACGCAAGAGTGCAAGCACGAAAGCCAAGCGAGAGCCGGACAATGAATCAGACAACAATTAAAAATCACAACCGATATGACAAACATCTGCACGAAAGTAACGGTCAGGAAACGACCCATCAAGAACGGACAGTTATCGCTTTATCTGGACTTCTACCCACCTGTCCGGCACCCGAAAACGGGCAGGCTGACACGGAGGGAGTACCTCGGCATTTACATCTATGCCAACCCGACAGAGAAGTTTGAAGCAGAGTTCAACAAGACCATGCTGCGCAATGCGGAGCTAATCAAGTGCAAGCGGACGGAAGCCATCATCAACGAAGAGTTCGGTTTCCTCGACCGTAACAGGGGCAAGGAGAGCTTCTTGGAGTATTTCCGCTCCAAAATGGCGGACGATGACAATTTCAGGAACTGGAGCGTTGCCTACAAGCACTTCGAGAAGTATTGCGGCGGCAGCTGCACCTTTGACGACCTGACGGTGGAATACTGCCAGGGCTTCCTTACCTACATGCTGTCGCTCACCACGCACAACCGCACCAAGATGATGGCGTCCACAGCCAACAACAACCTGAACAAGCTGAAATGCGTACTGCGGCAGGCATACGAGGAAAGGCGCATCAAGGACAATATCGCCACACGGCTGAAACACGCCAAGGAAGCCAATACACGCCGTGAGTTCCTGACACTGGAGGAAGTGAAGATGCTTGCCAACACGCCATGCGAGAAGCCTGTTGTAAAGTCGGCGACATCATACGCCTGCAGTGGGAGAACATCATCAGGGGTGCGGACGGCGGTTGGTGTATGCACATCGTCACCAAGAAAACCCGGACGGAAGCCGTCTTGCCGCTGTCGGATGAAGCCCTCGCACTCTGCGGCGAGCGTTCCACGGGACAGGTGTTCAAGGGAATGACACAAGCCCTGCTCCCTTTGTATCTCAAGGACTGGATTAGGTCTGCCGGGATTACGAAGCACATAACCTTTCATTGCTTCCGGCATACCTACGCAACCCTGCAACTCGCCGCAGGGACTGACCTTTACACCATATCAAAAATGCTTACACACAGCACTGTGGCGACAACACAGGTCTATGCGGATGTGGTGAACGACCTGAAGCGCAAGGCTTCCGAACAGATAACGCTAAAATAACCGGAACAGGACAACCAAAACAAAAGATTGGATATGGGTAACATCACATTTGAACAACTGCCGCAGGCTGTTTCCACCCTGATAGAACGGGTGGAACAGCTTGCCGGAAAGGTGGACGAGGTACTGTGCAAGGCGGCAGGAAAAGACACGGGCAAACGTAGCCTGCTTTCCCTTGAAGAAGTCGCCGCCCTGCTCGGCAAATCGGCTTCCACCATCTATGCCATGACTTCCGAAAAGCGCATACCGTACCGAAAGCGTGGCAACAGGCTCTACTTCTTCGAGGATGAAGTCATGCAGTGGATTGAACAGGGCGGAACATCGGACACGGGCAACGAGGAGGATTTCAACAAACGGCTCGAAGCGTTGCGCAGCGGCAAGAAACGCAAGCCGGGCTCTTTACGGACGGACAACAAACAAGAAGCCTTATGAAGACAGAAGATTTGACAGCCGCCATCGCACGGCATGACCCACTTTTAGCTGATGCGGTCGGCAAAATGGTCGCTTACATTCAGGACAGGTGGGCAGCACCGTACCCCTCAAAGGAACAGACGGAAGCGGTCAATGCCTACCTCCGTTCCGTCCATGCGGACGGTGACGGCACGATGAGCGAGAACAACATCACCCACCGCAGGATTGCCACGCAGAAGATAACCATCAACGCCATCCGTGTGCTTGACCATGACCAGCTCGACCGTTTGCAGGATGTGCTGAACTACATCGCAGCGGACAGGGAATACCACATGCCGGAACACGGGTATGGCATGGGCAGATAGCTGACCGGTGTAACACCTATAAATATCATAGACTATGTGCAAGAACGAACAGACCATACATTACTGCCCCATCCTTTCCGCCGGGCAGTGGGATTTCCTTTTGAACGGCAAAGCCGCCATCGACAGGCAGAAGTGCCTGTACAGGCTGATGACCGCAGCCGTGCGGACAAAGACCGCCTTCCGTATCAAGGGAGTTGAGATTGAGTTGGAGGTGGGACAAGCGGCAGCTTCCGATGTGGAACTTGCGGAGTACATGGGCTGCAACCGAAAGACCATCGGAAAGCTCATCGACAGCTTCAACAGGCTCGGTGTGCTGACCACCCGAACCAACAACCGCACTTCCGTACACACCCTGCATTTCCTGACAGGATGGTATGTGGATGGTGTCCTGCTGACCAATCCCCATTATGTCAAGCCTGCGGCAGTTTCCAAAGGACAGGCAGACGGAGTGCGGACACCATACTCTAATGATATGCCGTTGGAGGATAAGCCGTGTACCGTGCCGGACGGTTGCCAATGCCCAAGGCAGGAAGCGGACAGCATGGCAGGCAGAGCAGCTGCCCTTTCTTCTTCCCTTTGTTCGCCTGTGGTTTCCGACAGGTCGGATGACAGAGCGGATGCGGAGGACGAAACCGACAATTCACATGCCGGAGACAACGGCAACGGGCAGCATGGCAATGACCCCGTAGAAAGCCTGAAAGAAGCGCAGGACGGCACGAATGGCGGCGTGGAAGACCCCGACATAGCCGGGAGAAACTGACGGGCGCACAGCGCAGGATTTCAGCGGTACTCCGTAGGCGTGGCGTGATTGACTGGGCTTGCCCAGATATAGCCCACTATAACTTCTCCGCTGTGCTCCGAAGTTGTGGGCTCTCCCGAGGGGCTTATGGCTCTGCCCTAAGAACCCGGCAAGGGCTGTCAGCCCTATGCAACCCGACCAAAGAGTGACCCTCTCTTTGGAAACTCCGCTTATGGATTACACCCCTAAGAACCCCTCTGCGAAAGCGAGCAAAGCAATCTATCGTAAACAATAAATCAGAATAGTTATGGCAACAAAATCAAGCATACATATCAAGCCTTGCAACACAAAATCAAGCGAGGCACATAACCGAAGGACTGCCGAGTATATGCGTAATATCGGGGAGTCCAAAATCTATATTGTACCCGAACTCTCTGCCGACAACGAGCAGTGGATGAACCCGGACTTCGGCAGCCCCGACCTGCAAACGCACTACGACAACATCAAACGGATGGTAAAGGAAAAGACAGGTCGTGCCATGCAGGAGAAAGAGCGAGAACGCAAAGGGAAGAACGGAAAAATCATAAAAGTGGCAGGATGCTCGCCCATCCGTGAGGGTGTGTTGCTTATCAAACCGGACACCACATTGGCAGACGTGAAGAAATTTGGCGAGGAATGCCAAAGACGTTGGGGCATCACTCCGCTTCAAATCTTCCTACACAAAGATGAAGGGCATTGGCTGAACGGACAGCCTGATGCAGAGGACAAGGAAAGTTTCCAAGTAGGTGAAAAATGGTTCAAACCGAATTACCACGCACACATCGTATTCGGCTGGATGAACCACGACACAGGCAAGAGCCAAAAACTCAATGACAATGATATGATGGAAATGCAGACTTTGGCATCTGATATTCTTTTTATGGAACGTGGGCAATCCAAGACTATTACAGACAAGGAGCATTTGGAGCGAAACGATTTCATCATCGAGAAACAGAAAGCCGAACTGCAACGTATAGATGAAACCAAGCGACACAAAGAACAACAGATAAGTCTTGCCGAACAGGAACTCAAACTGGTAAAATCGGAAATACGCACGGACAAACTCAAAAGCGTAGCCACTGATGCTGCCACCGCCATAGCAAGTGGAGTTGGTTCTCTTTTCGGAAGTGGAAAGTTGAAAGAGCTGGAGCGAACCAATGAAGATTTACACCAAGAGATTGCTGAACGGGACAAAGGTATTGACACCCTCAAAATCCAAATGCAGGAAATGCAAGAGCGACATGGCAAACAGATACGCAATCTTCAAAGCATACACAACCAAGAACTTGAAGCCAAAGATAGTGAAATATCACGGCTGAACACCCTGCTTGAAAAGGCATTCAAGTGGTTTCCGATGCTTAGAGAAATGTTGAGGATGGAAAAACTATGCGTTGTCATTGGATTTACCAAAGATATGATAGATTGTCTTTTGACAAAGAAAGAAGCCATCCAATGTAATGGGAAAATTTATTCCGAAGAACATAGACGAAAGTTTGAAATCAAAAACGACATCTTCAAGGTGGAGAGGAATCCGACTGATGATGGCAAACTGGTACTGACCATAAACATGAGACCAATAGGTGAATGGTTCAAAGACCAGTTTAATAAATTGCAATATAGCTTACATAAGCCAACGGGAGACCCCAAAAAGGGTAAAGGAATTAAATTATAGACAAATAAACTGCCATTAGAACTAAATGGGGGGATTCATTCCCCCTCTTTTCTTCATCACTAAAAAGGTAAATCAACATTGTCATCATAATTCATTACTGCATTATTTCTCGAAGAAGATGACAACAATATTTTCCGAAGCCTTACCATTTCCCAGAAACAATCTTTTGTAGCTACCACATCAGCCATAGCATTATGAGCTCCTTCAAAACTATGACCAAACAGGACTTTATATAACTCTTGAAGTTTAGGCCATTTGCTATTCATTTCTGCTAAATATGCTCCTGATTTCATTGTATCATATATTTTTTTCTTATTATATACAAATATATAATTTAAACGGTAAAATTCAGCGCATATCACTTTAAGATCATATTCAATATTATGACCAATAATTGCATTAGAAGATTGAATGTCCTTATGTAATTCCAATAACACATCTTTTAAATTTGAACCAAACTTTAAAGCGACATCATTAGTAACACCATGTACTATTGCCGTTTCATTTGGTATAACAAAACCAATAGGTTTTATCAAATAATTTTTTTCCTTTATAACATGACTTTCCTTATCCGTTATTATCCACCCTATCTGAAATATCCTTGGCCAAAAATCAGACATCTCAATAGGCATATCAAGAGTTTTAACTGAACCTACAACTTCTGTATCCAAAAATAAATATTTTTCATTTGTATTGTTTAGTAAAGAGAGTAATCCATCCTCAGCATCAAGCTTTTGAAGATTCATCTTTTTAGGTAAAAATTCCTCATACATAAAAGCCATCTTAGGATTTTTTATAATTTGGCATCTACAATACTCTAACCAATCTTTTTCAATATCTTCAATAGCAACATATTTAAAAGGAAGCAGAATATTATTAAGGCTATCTACAACCCCATATTTCCCATTTTGCAAACAAATGCATTTTTCTGTCTGATAACTTATAATATCATCATAGCATGGGGCGAAATATTGATGAAAGTCTTTACTAAATAAGCCATATTTTTTATTAGATTTTAGTTTGTATAAATCATGTCCACCAGGAATCTTTTCATAAGATTCAAAAATATTATCATGCAATTTATACCCTCCATATAAATTAAAAATCCTAAATGTAGCTCCATTATAAAGCAATAGAGACTTGTATTCATTTTCAATCTTATCAAATGGTCCTAATAACAGGTCATAATAATAAGTATAATATTTTACTCCTTTTTTTAAACTAACATAATTTCTATATATACTTATTTCGTCATACACAAAATGTATCAACAAATCCATATTGATATTTATTCCTCCCCACTTACCATTAGAATCTTCACAAACGAACATCTTGGAAGTAAACTTTGTTTTATATGAATGAGGAAAATCTACATATTTGATATTCCTTATGTTATAATCATTTGTATGTTTCCCCTGAATATCATATATAATTTTATTACCAATATCATTTACACAATAAAAATAATATTCCTTAGGGCGTGTAAGCCCCCCAGGATAATCCATTATAATTTTAATATCCTTAAATATATCTTGAAATAATAATTTCCCATTTAAATCATAAATACATTTCCCATTATATTTAGTACAAATAAGGAAGTCAGTATCCATAACAATGTCTGCATTATCTAACCTTAAAATGTTTCTTTGTTCTTTAATATTAACAACAAATACAGTATTACTTTTTTTTGCAATAATATAATCGCTATAGCCATTCGTTCTAATTGAATCATAGTCATCCAATTGACATTGAGAATTACAACAAGTTAAAGAACTATTATTTTTCCTCCACACATGAATAGAATCTTTATTTTCCTCTAAATTCTCATATACACACGAGGCAAGTTCTACTCCTTGCTCATTATAATAAAATAATCCAAATTTTCCGTCTATAACCGTAACAGCATAATGTCCCTTGAAGTTTCTAACAGCATCAAATTTTTGTGGCACAATAATTCTGCCTGTTTTATCAGAAAAGCCTGTTTTTCCACCCTCAACTATAAAATTAAAGTCAAAACGATTATAACAACAGCCGCCAGTGTTAATGATATATAAATTATGAAATATTTCTTTTTTACAATCAAACGCTCCCGTTTGAACATTCTTCCGGATTCTATTTTCTCTTTCTTCTTTCTCTTTTTTTTGACTATTATACTCTTGTACTTTAGCAATGATTGATAATAGCAAAAAGGCCAATATTACATATATAATCCACATATATTATTGCAAATGGTAGTTCTAAGATTCTAATAAATCTAAATAAAACAAATACACCCAACTTTACATTTTATAGGGTGTAAAATTGGGTGTATAACTCATAAAACATTGATTATTAATGTTTATTGCGGAGAGACAGGGATTCGAACCCCGGGTACCTCGCAGTACAACGGTTTTCAAGACCGCCGCAATCGACCACTCTGCCACCTCTCCAAGACTTCTTTTCAAAAGTGCTTTCCGTTGAAAGCGTTGCAAAGGTACGACTTTATTTTAAATAAGCAAATAGTTTACCAGTTTTTTTGCTATAAAATTTTCAAATCGTATTTTTGCATACGAATAATAAACGAAAGAAATAAATCATGATATACCCTCAGAATTTCGAACAGAAAATAGGTTTCGATTCCATCCGTCATTTACTAAAAGAGAAATGTCTCAGCACATTAGGTCAAGAAAGAGTAGATGAAATGAACTTCTCAGAATCCTTTAAGGATATTAATGAATGGCTGGAACAGGTGATGGAATTCATGCGCATCATACAAGAGGAAGACAGTTTTCCCGACCAATATTTTTTTGATGTACGACCATCACTAAAACGTATCCGCGTAGAAGGTATGTATTTGGATGAGCAAGAACTGTTTGATTTACGCCGTTCTTTAGAAACAATTCGTGATATCATCCATTTTCTGACACTGACCCCGAATGACGAAGAACAAGAAAAAGAAAACTCCCCCTACCCTGCCCTACAAAAACTGGCAGGAGATATTATCGTGTTCCCTCAACTCATCACGCGTATTAACAACATCTTAGACAAATTCGGAAAAATCAAAGACAACGCTTCTTCCGAATTATTACGCATCCGCAGAGAGTTGGCCTCGACAGCCGGAAGCATATCACGCAGTTTGAATGCAATTCTACGCAACGCTCAAGCAGAAGGTTATGTTGATAAAGATGTAACTCCTACCATGCGTGACGGAAGACTCGTCATCCCTGTCGCACCGGGATTAAAACGGAAAATCAAGGGAATTGTACACGATGAATCATCCACCGGCAAAACAGTTTTCATAGAACCGGCCGAAGTAGTGGAAGCAAACAATAGAATACGGGAATTGGAAGGAGAAGAACGCCGGGAAATCATCCGCATCCTGACAGATTTCTCTATCATAATCCGCCCACAGGTCCCCGCCATCCTCCAGTCATACGAGTTTTTGGCAGAAATTGATTTCATCCGTGCCAAAGCCCATTTTTCCATTCAGACGAACGCCACCAAACCATCATTGGAAGACAAACAGATTTTGGACTGGACCATGGCCATACACCCACTATTGCAACTCTCGCTGGCCAAGCATAATAAAAAAGTTGTTCCTCTAGATATAGAACTAACTAAAAATCAACGCATTCTAATTATATCCGGACCGAATGCCGGAGGTAAATCCGTTTGTCTGAAGACTGTGGGATTACTACAATATATGTTACAATGTGGTATGCCGGTTCCGATGCATGAACGTAGCCATGCCGGATTATTCGGCAGTATCTTTATAGACATAGGTGACGAACAAAGTATCGAAGACGATCTGAGTACCTACTCCTCACACCTTACCAACATGAAAACAATGATGAAAAGCTGTAACGAACGCAGCCTTATCCTCATTGATGAATTCGGCGGAGGTACAGAACCACAAATTGGAGGAGCCATAGCTGAAGCTGTGTTGAAACGTTTCAATGAAAAGGGCACATTCGGCGTTATCACTACTCATTATCAAAATTTGAAACATTTTGCCGAAGATCACGAAGGAGTGGTTAATGGCGCCATGTTATATGACAGGCATTTAATGCAAGCTTTATTCCAATTACAAATAGGAAATCCGGGAAGTTCATTTGCAGTAGAAATAGCTAGGAAAATAGGTTTACCGGAAGAAGTTATAGCCGACGCATCCGAAATTGTAGGGAGTGAATATATCAATGCTGATAAATATCTACAAGATATCGTACGTGACAAACGTTATTGGGAAACCAAGCGTCAGAACATCCGCAAACGAGAAAAACAGATGGAAGAAACCATCGCCAAATACGAAGAAGAACTACAGGAACTGGAGAAAAGTCGTAAAGAGATTTTGCGAAAGGCCAAAGAAGATGCGGAAAAATTGTTACAGGAATCAAATGCCCGAATTGAAAATACCATCCGTATCATCAAGGAAGCACAAGCCGACAAAGAACGTACACAATCGGCACGTCAGGAACTGACTGATTTTAAAAATCAGATAGAAGATATCGAGAAAAAGAACAAGGAAGATGAAATCATCCGGAAAATGGAAAAACTCCGTGAAAAACAAGAGCGGAAAAAAAACAAAAAGGATAAAGCCAAGACGGAATCTTCCCAACTGTCAATACCCAAAGAACAGCCTATCACTGTAGGTAGCACTGTAAAGATCAAAGGTCAATCCAGTGTCGGAGAAGTACTAGGAATTAATGGCAAAAATGCAATAGTTATGTTCGGAATGATAAAAACCAATGTAAAACTGGATAAGCTGGAACGTAGCACACCAATACAGCCCACCCAGAAAACAATGGTAAAAAGTACCTTCGTCAGCAGTGAAACACAAGATCGGGTATATGAAAAGAAACTAAATTTCAAACAAGATATTGATGTACGCGGTATGCGTGGCGATGAAGCGATACAGGCAGTAACTTATTTTATCGATGATGCCATACTATTGGGAATAGACCGTGTACGTATCCTTCACGGAACAGGTACAGGCATACTGCGCACCCTGATTCGCAGCTATTTGGGAAGTGTTCCAGGAGTAGCACACTATCAAGACGAACACGTACAATTTGGTGGGGCAGGTATTACTGTAGTAGACTTAAAATAATATTTTAATAGAATAAGAGGCTGTTTTTAATTAATTTTCTCTATATT
>OGDF01004445.1_pt1 | contig 15947 bp, 12 predicted proteins | sample 1570141 | NCBI WGS metagenome assembly OGDF01 (sample SAMEA4370581, study PRJEB24528) | human gut metagenome | reverse complement strand
GAGGCTTAAGACGAGAAAAAGGCCACCTTGCGGTGACCTTTTTCGACAAGCTGAGATCCTATCTTAATAAAGATAGGATCTTTCTACAGTTTAACAGTTGTGCGTTTTTTCTGCAATTAATCTATATTTGTTGTCTGCGCTTGACTTCGTGCGACAAGTTGATCCTCTTGTTGATCAAGGTCAATGATTATTGTATCACCTTCGTGTACATTTCCTTTTAAAATTAAACGAGCTGCAAGCGTTTCAACATTCTTTTGAATATAACGCTTCAATGGTCGAGCACCATAGACTGGATCATAACCATTATTTGTAATGTAGATTTTTGCATGATCCGTCAATTCTATTTTCAGCTGCTGATCGGACAAACGTTTATTTAAATCAGCAACTTGTAAATCAACAATGTGACTGATATTATCCTTAGTAAGAGGACGGAACATAATGATTTCGTCCAAGCGGTTCAAGAATTCTGGTCTAAAATGAGTTCTCAGATCATTTTTTACTAGTTCTTTTGCTTGATCACTAATAGAGCCATCTTCTTCGATGCCATCAAGAAGATACTGTGAACCAAGATTTGAAGTCATAATCAAAATAGTATTCTTAAAATCAACGGTTCGCCCTTGAGAATCCGTGATACGCCCATCATCCAATACCTGAAGAAGAACGTTGAATACATCAGGATGAGCTTTCTCAACTTCATCGAATAAAACAACAGAATACGGTTTTCTGCGAACAGCCTCTGTTAATTGACCACCTTCTTCATACCCAACATATCCTGGAGGAGCACCGATCAGACGAGAAACGGAATATTTCTCCATATATTCACTCATGTCAATACGCACCATGTTGTTTTCATCATCGAATAATGCTTCGGCCAATGTCTTTGCAAGTTCGGTTTTACCAACACCGGTAGGTCCAAGGAAGAGGAAGGAGCCTATAGGTTTTGTTGGATCTTTTATGCCAGCTTTAGAGCGAATAATTGCATCAGCAACTTTTTCTACAGCCTCATCTTGACCAATAACACGTTGATGGAGTTGTTCATCAAGTTGTAAAATTTTATCGCGTTCCCCTTGTGTAAGCTTTGCGACAGGGATTCCGGTCCATCGAGAAACTATTGTTGCGATTTCATCTTCATCAACAGCTTCATGGACAAGTTTAAGCTCGTTGCTTTTTATTTTATTTTCTTCATCTTCTAGTTCTCGTTGTAGTTTAGGGAGAACACCATACTGTAGTTCGGACATTTTTGCGAGATCGCCTTGGCGTTCAGCCAATTCAATTTGATTGTGAACCTCCGCAATTTGATCACGTAATTTTGCTGGACGTTCTACAGCACTTTTTTCATTTTCCCACTGAGCATTCAAAACTTTCAGCTTATCTTCATTATCTGCTAACTCTTTTTTAACTGTTTGCAATCTTTCTTTGCTTAATGAATCATTTTCTTTTTCAAGAGACATTTCGTCAAGCTTTAATTGCAAATTACGATGCTCTAATTCATCAATTTCTTCTGGCTTTGAGTTCTGTTCGGTTTTTATTTGTGCACATGCCTCATCAATTAAATCAATTGCCTTGTCTGGCAAAAAACGATCAGAAATATAGCGATCAGAAAGAGAAGCTGCCGAAATAAGTGCATTATCAGTAATTCTCACGCCGTGATATGTTTGATAGTTCTCACGAAGTCCGCGTAAAATGGTTATTGTTTCATCAACTGTTGGTTCATCTACCATAACACGTTGGAAGCGACGTTCTAAAGCCGCATCTTTTTCAATATATTGTCGGTATTCATTTAATGTTGTTGCACCAATACAGTGTAACTCGCCGCGTGCGAGCATTGGTTTTAAAAGATTTCCTGCGTCCATTGCACCATCTGTTTTACCAGCGCCAACTATTAAATGTAGCTCGTCGATAAAAAGGATAATACGTCCAGCGCTCTTTTTTACTTCGTTTAAAACCGCTTTGAGTCGTTCCTCAAATTCGCCACGATATTTTGCACCGGCAACAAGAGAACCCATATCCAAAGAAAAGATGGTTTTATCCTTCAGAGAATCTGGAACATCGCCTTTAACAATACGCTCTGCCAAACCTTCAACAACTGCGGTTTTGCCCACGCCAGGTTCACCAATTAAAACAGGGTTATTCTTCGTTTTTCTCGAAAGAATACGTATTACATTTCGAATTTCATCATCACGGCCAATGATAGGATCAAGCTTTTGCTCTCTAGCCTTTTCAACCAAATCCTGCCCATATTTTTTCAAACTATCATATGTTTCTTCTGGGCTATCAGTTGTGACGGTTTGATTACCACGAATGTCTTTTAGTACGTTGAGAAATTTATCCAAAGTAATATCATTTTGTTGAAACAGATTTGAGACAGAAGGACTAGGATGTCTTAACATTGCAAGGAATAAATGTTCAACAGAGACATACTCATCACCCATACGCTTAGCTTCATCTTCAGCGTAATTCAATGTATGGTTTAAATACTGACCGATATATTGTTGCCCGCCTTGAGATTTAACTCTAGCATCAAGCGCTCGTTTTAGCGTATTTTGAAAGGACTTTTGATCAATCCCCATTTTTTCAATTAGTTGAGCAATTAAACTATTATCCTGATGTGTCAGTGCATAAAGAAGATGCTCTTGCTCAATTTCTTGATTTCCGAAATCTAAAGCAATTTTTTGCAAATCGTTAATCGCTTCTACCGATTTTTTTGTAAATTTATCAATTTGCATATTAGAAAACCTCCTTTAGGTTTTTAACTCCTTTTCTTTAAATCAATTATAGCACCTTTTATTAGCACTCGCAACACGAGAGTGCTAATAATTCTTTTTTGTCGATATATATTTTTCTGTTAATCGCAGCATTATATGCTATACTAATCATAACATTTTTATTTTTTCAATATGAAAGAGAGGGAAAGAAAAGTGAAAATCTCTGATATTTTAAAAGATGCATTTTCGCTAAAAAACGACACCGCGGAACAAGAAGAAATTCGCACCCGATTGGTTGAAGGCGGACAAGTTTCAGGCTCAAACATGGGAATATTAATGCTTGCTATTTTAATTGCATCAATTGGGTTAAATATGAATTCCACGGCGGTCATCATTGGTGCGATGTTAATTTCACCTTTAATGGGTAGTATCCAAGCCGCAGCTTACGGAATCGCGAGTGCCGACTTGAAATTATTTCGGAAATCTTCAATCGGCTTATTTTTTCAAATTTGTATCAGTTTACTAACTTCAACTTTATATTTTAAGATTTCACCTATATCAATGGCAACATCGGAACTTTTAGCGCGAACTCAACCAACCATATGGGATGTTATAATTGCATTGTGTGGTGGTTTAGCTGGCATTATCGGCATGACTCGAACAGAGAAATCTAACGTTTTACCCGGTGTTGCTATTGCAACAGCGCTTATGCCACCGCTTTGTACTTGCGGATATGGCATTGCAACAAAACAATGGGAATTTCTCTGGGGAGCCGGATATTTATTCTGCGTAAATGCTTATTTTATTTTGTTTGCGTCAACTTTGATTCTTGAGATATTAAATGTACCAAAAAAGCAAGTTGCTTTAAGCAATAAACAGAGGCAGGCAATAAAAAGAAAAATTATAATTAATACGATTATAGTTATTTTACCTAGTTTATTTGTTGCTTACAATATGGTTCAAACTGCCAATAACGAAAAAGATTCTTTAACTGGATTTTCAGATCCTAAAACATCAGTTAGCACGGAAATGTTATCAGAAGAAGCTTCGGTTTTATTTCCGGATATTTCAACGCTTAGCGTTAAACAAGTTGAGAATATCAATATAAGCGATAAGTCCTCGTCACAGACATTAGAACTAGATGTAAAATTATTTGAAGCTTTCAGTAATGAAGAGAAGCAGCAATTTGAAGATTGGATAAAATATATTTACGAGGATAACGTTTCTATTAAATATAGTGTAATATAATATTAATCGTGTGCGAGATTATCGATCTCGCACACGATTAACTTCGCATAATAAATATTATGTTAACTTTTGCTTTGAATTTGTTTTGAATTGCATTGAACAAAAAAAGTGCTGCATTTCGCAGCACGATGAACAATATATTATTTTGATCTAGGGTGCAATGTATGATATTGCTTTTCAATATCCTTAAAGGCCAAATGAACATATATCTGTGTTGTTGCAATATCCGAATGACCTAACATTTCTTGAATGGCTCTTAAATCTACACCATTTTCCAAAAGATGTGTCGCAAATGTATGACGGATAGTATGCGGGGTTACTTCAAACGGTATATCTGCTTCTCGCGAATATTTCTTTACTATCTTCCAAATAGACTGTCGTGTCATAGGTGATTGACGATTTGAAAGAAAAATATGATGATCACGTTTAATATTTGTCGCCCGACGCGCTTGCAAATAACATTCAATACTTTCTTTTGCCAGGCGCCCAAAAGGGACTAATCTTTCTTTGCTGCCTTTACCGATAACACGAATGAACTGCTCATCTGGAAAATAACGATCCAATGTTAAGTTTATTAATTCCGATACTCGAATGCCTGTTGCGTACATTAATTCAAGTATGGCGGCATCTCTTTTTCCATATAATGTATTTCGAGGCACTTTATTTATGATTGAATTTATTTGTTCCACAGTAAGAACATGCGGTAATTTGTCCGGTTTTTTTGAGTGATCAATAATCTGCAGGCTTTGCGAAATAATGCCACATTCTGTGAGATAATTTACAAAGCCTTTAAGGGCTGTTATTTTTCTAGCAACTGATGTGGTTTCAAATTGCTTTCCGAGTTGCTTTTTGTAATTATGAATTGTAAGCTGATCTATTTTGTCTAATTGCTCACCTTCTTTTTGCAGCCACGTTTCGAATTGCATAAGATCAACACGATAGCTGTTAATTGTATTGGTTGATAACCCTTTTTCGACAGAAAGCATTAGTAAATAATCGTGTAAAATACTATTAAAGTCGTCCATGTAATATCACTTCTCAGTTTTCTGTATCGGCGCAAATCGAGCATCTAACGTTTTTAAACCTTGCGAAGGAAAAGCAACTGTTATCTTTGTCTTTTCTTCCGGATCAATGCTAACAATAACGCCTTCTCCCCAGCTGTTATGTATGACTTTTTCACCAATAATATATAAAGGTACAGCTTTCGGTTCCTTACGATGGTTTACTGCAACAATGTTTTTATGATGTCGCGTCTTGCTCACATTCGTGTAATAACGCTCATCCAATTCTGAGAAAAATTCCGATGGAGGGTTATACATAAATCTGCCATGAATTAAACGTTGACGAGCACAGGTAATAAATAATTGATCTTTTGCTCGCGTGAATGCGACATAACATAGTCTTCGTTCTTCTTCAATTCCCGCATTTTCCTTTTTCGCACGAAAATGCGGGAACAATTCTTGTTCAAATCCTGCAATAAATACCACAGGAAATTCCAAACCTTTACTTGAATGCATTGTCATGATACTCACTGTATCTTCGGTTATTGAGGATTGGTCCAAATCAGTATATAATGCAATTTCTTCAAGAAATCCACCTAAGTTTTTCTCTTCATAATTCATGTCTTTTACATCAAATTCTTTAGCTACCGAAAGAAATTCATTGATATTATCCATATCCAACTCAGCAGCAATTGGATCAGTATCGTAAAGATACTTAATATATCCGGATTGGTTGATTACATAATCTAACAACGGTTCCATTTCGTATTCCAATGCAATGTCTTTACCTTCAGAAATATATGCATAAAAATCTTTCAATGCTTCTTTTGCCTTTTTTGATATATTTAATTCCGGATCAATCAAACAATCCAACAAATTTATTTCGGGATGTTGAAGATGGAAATTCATTATTTTATTCCATGTTTGTTCGCCAATTCCCCGTTTTGGAATATTAATAATACGATGCAGGTTAACAGCATCATTCGGATTAGCAATAACATACAAATAAGCTAGAAGATCTTTAATTTCACGACGTTGAAAAAATTTGATGCCTCCATAGATTTTATATGGAAGACGATTGTCCACAAAAGCCTTTTCAATCGAACGAAATTGTGCTGTGGTTCGAATCAACACTGCAAAATCACAATAATGATAATTAGATTTATTCATGATATCTTTTATCTGACGAATGATAAAATACGCCTCATCCCTGTCATCTTCAGCCTCATAATAAACAACCTTAGGGCCTTCTTCGTTTCGCGTCCATAAGACTTTATCTTTTCTCATACTGTTATTACCAATCACAGCATTTGCTAGATTTAATATAGTTTTAGTGGATCGATAATTTTCTTCAAGTTTAATAACTTTTGTTTCCGGATAATCTTTTTCGAAGCTAAGAATATTTTGTACATCAGCGCCACGCCACTCATAAATAGATTGATCATCATCTCCGACAACGCAGACATTTTGATACTTTTCTCCCAGTAAATGAATGAATTCATACTGAATTCTGTTGGTATCTTGGTATTCATCAACCATTATATATTGAAAACGATCCTGATAATAATCAAGAACATCGGGATGCTCTTTAAAAAGTTTTACAGTCATGCAGAGAATGTCATCAAAGTCAATAGCATTATTATTTTGTAGCGTCTTTTGATAGTCTCGTATTACATCGAGTATTGTTTCCGGAAGCGCGCCATTTTTTTCATATAAATTTATTGCTTCCGACAAATCAAAATATGTATTTTTCAAATGAGAAATATTGTTTAACACACTGCTTGGTTTTAAATAATCAGCATCCAGATTACGTTCTTTTAGAATGCGTTTAATAATACTTAATTGATCTGACGTATCATATATTACAAAATTCGCATTTAATGAAGTATGTTCTACTTCAAATCGTAGAATTTGCAGACAGGCCGAATGAAATGTGCGTGCCCAAATGCGGGCTCCTTTTTCACCTATCATATTGATAATTCTATCTCGCATTTCATTGGCTGCTTTATTTGTAAACGTAATTGCTAAGATATTATAAGGCGAAACGCCACATTCTTCAATCAAATATGAAATACGATGTACAAGTACATTTGTTTTTCCGGATCCAGCACCAGCTAAAATTAATAATGGCCCTTCTGTTGTAAGAACAGCTTCTAATTGCTGTGGGTTTAAAATTGATAAGTCCATTGTCTTCTCCTATTCTTCTATACTGAAATGAAAAGCACTTCTAATAGATATCTGATTAGAAGTGCTTTATCTTTTCAATATGAAATATTGCGTGTGGATGCAAGCATAAGTTTGATACGATTTTCCTGGTTTACCCGGCTAGCACTAGCATCATAATCTATTGGAACAATATTAGCTTCGGGATAAAGACTTTTTATTTTACGAAGCATACCTCGACCAACAATATGATTAGGTAAGCAGCCAAATGGCTGTGTACAAACGATATTTTCACATCCAGACTCGATCAATTCAACCATTTCAGCCGTTAACAGCCAACCTTCTCCCATTTTTGTTCCTTCGTGAATCACTTTTTTGCCCAGTGATTTTGTTTTTCGGAATGGCGTTTGCGGCTTGAATTGTGGATACTTTTCATAACTGTCGATAACAGTATTTTGTAAAGAAATGATGTAGTTAACAATAAACTTAGAAACCACAGCTTTTGTATGACCAGTACCATATAAATACCAATCTTCTATGCCAGCGTCCGCTGTATAGAGCACAAAGTCCATCAAGCCAGGAACAACGACCTCACAGTCTTCTTGTTCGAGAAAAGCCTCAAGATTGTTATTCCCAAGCGGTGCAAATTTAACGTAAATTTCACCAACAATGCCAACCTTTGTTTTTTTCGGACCATCAATCTGTTTAATGGAGGCAAATTCTTTTAGAATCCAAGGACAATTTTCTCTTAGTTCTTTTCTCTTGCATCCTTTCCCATTTTCGAATTGATGCTCTAATTCTGTGCAAACTTTATCAACGGTTTTCTCAACATCTTCTTTATTTTCAGCATATGGAAGAATTTGATTTTTCAAATTCATAATCATATCCCCGTAAATAATAGCAAACATTGCATTCTTTAGCAAACTTTTGGTCAACTTAAAGCCAGGATTATCTTCTAAGCCAACAACGTTAAAAGATAAAACTGGGATATATTCAAGATTTGCACGCTTCAAAGCCTTACGGAGAAGTGCAATGTAGTTTGATGCACGACAACCGCCACCAGTCTGTGTTAATAAAAGCGCAATTTTATGGGTATCATATCCATGATTCATTGCACCATCCAAAAGTTGACCAATGGCCAATTGAGCAGGATAACACATATCATTGTTTACATATTTTACGCCGGTACTGATAATATCGTGAGAGACCGAATCAAGTATATCAACCTTGTAGCCTTCCATTGTCAATAATTTTTTGATCAAGCGAAAATGAATAGGCAGCATCATCGGAATAAGGATGGTATGCGTTTCCTTCATCTCTTCAGTAAAAACAACACGTTCCTGTTGTTCAGACACCTTATTGTTTCCTCCTTTGATCCAATGTAGCAAATAAACTTCTTAAACGGATTTTGACCGTTCCAAGATTGCTGATTTCATCAATTTTTATCTGGGTATAAATATCTCCGCCATTTTCTAAAATATTTCTCATCTCATCAGCGGTAATAGCATCCAATCCACAGCCAAAACTTACCAATTGCACAACGGATATATCTGGATTTTCTAGGGCTGTTTTTGCTGCATTATATAGACGTGCATGATAAGTCCATTGATTGAGAACATGTGTATCGGTATCCCCATAAATGAATGGTAATCCATCTTCACTAATGACAACAGTATTGAAACTTTGCACCAAACGATCGATCCCGTGATTGATTTCAGGGTCTACATGATAAGGTCTACCAGCAAGGACAATGATAGGCAATTCATGAATGCGCGCATATTGAATGGCTTGATCGGTAAAATTTTTCTGTTTGTCATAGTAAGCTTGTTGTGCAGCATAAGCAGCATCTAAAGCTTCACCAATTTTTCGGCCATTTGCGCCGATTCTTTTTGCCAAATCCTTGGTTAGCTGTTTTTTCATGAATTTCTTATTATGCACACCATAAAAGCCAAAAACAAAATTATCATTGTTGATTTTTTGTACATTTGCTTCTATAACTTGAGGATAATATGCCACAACAGGACAATTGTAATGATTATCACTGATATTTTCATTAAAATTGTAGCTCAGACATGGATAAAAGATAAAATCAACGTCTTTTTCTAAAAGCCATTCTATATGACCATGAATAAGCTTTGCTGGATAACAAATTGTATCAGATGGAATTGTATATTGCCCTCTGGTAAACAATTGTTTAGACCCAAAAGGAGATAATAGAACACGATAACCTAGACGGTTCCAGAACGCGGTCCAGAAAGGATACATTTCATACACATTTAAGCCTAATGGCATCCCAACTGTTCCATTTGGAAAAGAACCTTTCAGCTGTTCTTTTTTCAAATTAGTGATAAGCTGCTGCTTATAAAGATAAGAATTCGGCGAATCAAGATTCTTTTTATCTTTATTTAATGGACGCTCACAACGATTTCCGGCAATAAGTTCTTCACCATTACTGAAATGATTGATTGTAAGTTCGCAATGATTGCCGCAAAACTGGCACGTGCGACTATACGTTTTATAGGAAAACTCATTTAATTCTATTGGACCAAGGCAACTGGTTTTACCTTTACTATTGCGTTTTGCGTATAAAGCACAACCAAAGGCCCCCATCAATCCCGCAATGGATGGGCGAATAACATTACGACCAATTTCTTTTTCAAATGCTCGAAGAATGGCATCATTATAAAATGTGCCACCTTGCACAACAATACGCTTACCTAGATCATCTGCATCATTTGCACGAATAACCTTATACAACGCATTCTTTACAACACTAATAGAAAGTCCCGCGGAAATATCTTCCACACTTGCCCCTTCTTTTTGGGATTGTTTTACAGAAGAATTCATAAATACCGTGCATCGGCTTCCCAAATCAACTGGTTGTTTTGAGTGCAACCCCAAATTTGCAAATTCTGCAACATCATACCCCATGGCACTAGCAAATGTAGAAATAAAGGAGCCACATCCTGATGAACATGCTTCATTTAGGAAAATAGAATCAATGGTACCATTTTTGATTTTGAAGCATTTCATGTCTTGACCGCCAATATCAATAATAAAGTCTACATCAGGTTGAAAATATTGTGCTGCTGTTAAATGAGCAATAGTTTCGACCAAGCCATAATCCATGGAAAATGCTTTTTTTATCAGCTCCTCCCCATATCCAGTAACTGCGGATGATCGAATATGGATATTCGGATAATTCTTGTAGAGGAACTGTAACGTATCTAAGGTCATATTTATTGGCTGGCCATTACTGTATTCATAACGGCTGTATAAAAGTTCATTATTTTCGCCAATTACAACAAGCTTGACAGTTGTAGATCCAGCGTCAACTCCAAGATATACATCGCCTTCATACGAAGCAATATCAGCATATTCAACGGTAGATTTAGCATGTCGATCAATAAACTCTTGATATTCATCTTCCGATTCAAACAATGGTTTCGTCGTAGAAGTATTTCGTATTGTTTGTTTATTTTCCTTGAACCGACGCATTAAATCGTCCAAATCATAAGTTAATTCATTTTTACTATAAAGTGCAGCACCCATTGCTACATAATAGCGTGCATTTTCCGGAAATACATAGTCTTCTTCCGACTCTAATTTCAACACATTTTTAAAGGCTGTTTGCAAACCCGAGAAGAAATTAAGCGGACCGCCAAGGAAAATAACCTTACCCTTTATCTCGCGCCCCTGTGCTAATCCACCAACTGTTTGATTGGCAACGGCATAAAAAATACTCATTGCCACATCTTCTTTTCGTGCACCTTGGTTCAGCAAGGGTTGAATATCTGATTTCGCGAACACACCACAACGCGAAGCAATATCATAAACATTTTCAGCGCGGTTTGCCATTTCATTCATTGTTTCAAGATCAACGTTTAATAAAACAGCCATTTGATCGATGAATGCACCTGTACCACCTGCACATGAACCATTCATCCTTACTTCCGATCCACCGGTAAAGAAAAGAATCTTAGCATCTTCACCACCAAGCTCTATAGCTACATCGATGTCTCCATGAAGATCCGTTACTGCGATTTGCGAAGCAATAACCTCTTGAATAAATGGAATATTATAAGCTTCAGAAAGACCAATCCCAGCGGAGCCCGTAACTGCAAGTCTAATATCCTTATCATCAATATCTTTAAGGTGATCCTTGATATCGTCAACAAATTGCATCGCTACTTCTTTAATGTTCGAGCGATGACGTCTGTAATCTTTATAAATGATTTTTTGATTCTGATCCAATACCACACATTTCATTGTGGTCGATCCTACATCTAGACCAATGCGAATCAATTCTATATCCTCCTAAAAAATGGATTCCCCTCAGAACATGTAAAAGTTCAACTCTTTTTATTATACCATACATATTTTTTCTCACAAGATTACATCCCGAATTATTTCTTAAAAAATTGATCGTTCATATCGTTCGCTAATTTATTGTAATATCAAAACAGAGCCGACAACATCAGAGTTTTTCTGTGTTATCGGCTCTGCATCTTAGCGATTGGTTCTTTAATAAAATTAAAACATACTAATTAGCGCTTCGCGTTTACATTTTAGAGAATCCTGTATGTATCATCAAAACAAATCAATACGCGAAAAAATTTTCTTAGAAATACACATGGAAAAAAGCCAAAGCAGACCACCGAGCAACCAAAGCACGATATACATTGTACCAGGTATGGCAGAGAATGATTGGATAAATGATTTTGGAATTGTCACAGCCTCTGCTACACTCATAAGCACAGGGCCAGCGACCACAAGAATCATCGCCAGCAGTTTTGTTTTTTCATACCCAAATCGGTATTGAATAGGAAGAAAAATGCCCATACAAATAACCTGAATCCAAAATACAACGACTGCAGATCGTGCAAAATTTACAACAGCGAGCTCGGGAATAATTTTCATTTCGATCCAGAATACTGCACAAGAATACAGGTAAATCAAAAAATAAAGCAGATACTTTTCCTCTACCAGTTTTCCCCTATTATAAGGAGTGGCACAAAGCAAAGCGGTTGCTTTTGGATACATATTTTCCTTTTCGGAGACCGCGAGATTAAATGCAACAGAAGAAATAAAGACAGTTCCCGGAAGCGCAAATGCCTCAAGCATTTGCGGCTGCCTCCAGACCAAAAGCACTGGCAATCCCACTCCAATAAGAATAACAGCAACTACATAATTCTTGGCAATAATACAGTCCTCCTTCAATAGTTGCAAAATCATATATGTTCACCCTCCTTCATATAGGAAAGCATGATGTCCTCAATTGTCACGCGCTCAAACACAGCATCTGGGAATACGCTCCTTGCCTCTTTCACTTTATTGGTAACTCCTATGAAGCCGTATTTCGTTTGCTCCACTTTTGGGAACAGCATTTTAGCTTCAGCAGGCAGCAAACCTTTTCCTTTCACGCGCCGATGCTTTTCCAACAGCATATCTTTATCTTCTTCAAACAGAATCTTGCCGTTGTCGATCATCACCAGCACATCCGCAACTTTATCCAAGTCAGAAGTATGATGTGTAGAATAAAACACTGCTTTTCCGCCCTGAGCCATAAATTCTTTCAAGATTTCAATGAATTGTTTTCGCATCCGAGGATCAAGACCACTTGTTGGTTCGTCCATAATCAGCAATTCCGCGTGATGCGACAGCGCCAATGCCAATGAAAACTTCATTTTCATGCCACGCGAAAGAGAAGAAATGGTCTGATCGGGGCTAAGAGAAAAGGCCTCTAAGTAATGTGCATATGCTCCATTGTCCCAACGAGAATAGGACGAGGCAATCAAATTCTTCATCTGAATCAAGGTTAATTCATCATAGAAGAAGCCCTCATCAAACACAACGCCAATCGAATCTTTGAACATTTTTTCAGCTGTTGATACATTCTTTCCCTTAAACTTGATGATTCCATTCTCATGCGAGATCAGATGAAGAATAGCGCGAATAGTCGTCGTTTTTCCAGCGCCGTTTGCTCCGATAAATCCCGTGATGCAATCTTCGTAAATTGAAAAGGAAACCTCATTTAACTGAAAACCAGGATAAGTCTTCGTTAAACCTTCCACCTCTAAAAGCGGCTGCATATTAAACCTCCTCATATAAAATATCCATCATCACATTCAGTTCTTCTTTTGTGATTTTAAGTGTTTTTGCTATTTGAATCATCTCCTGCATCTTCTGCTCTACAAGTCGGCGTTTGGAATCTCGCAGCAATTCAAGATTACCTGCTGAAATGAATGTTCCTCTGCCAACTTGGCTGGTTATAAATCCCTCTTGTTCCAACTCCTGATAGACCCGTCGAATCGTTAGAACACTTACTGACAAATCATTTGCAAAGGCACGAATGGATGGGAGAGGATCTCCTTCTGTTAGTTCCTCTCTCAAAATGGCCTCTTTGATTTGATCCTTGATTTGTTGGTATAGAGGGTCATCGGAAGTATTGGATATTACAATATTCACAGGATTATCGCCCTCCTCAAAAATGTGCTGTCTTATAATACACATTATGCACTGTAGTCACAATGATGTCAATGCTCATATTATTTCTTTGAAGCCAAAATGATGACATTACAACATTCCACATAAAAATCACTATGCGGTCAGATATTAACACTGCTAAATACCTTGACAGACCCTACTATATGATAGCTTTTGAAACAAAAAATACGGGTGGTAAGTACAAATTTATACTTACCACCCATATTTATAAGAGACATATTCATCATCAAATTTTCAATGTTATTAACTTCACTGGTCTCAAACACTACATCCTACCATTCCAATATATTTCAAACAGCTCATTATTTTTCATCCATCGATAAAGGGTTTTTAATCTTCAGTTTCACGCTTACAATTCTATTTCCTTCGACCTCTTCTGTCGAAAAAACAAGATTTTGCACGGAGATACTTTCCTTTGCACCATCCTCCGGTATATGTCCAAGTTGTTCAATAAAATAACCAGAAATGGTATCACAATCGTCATTTTCAATATTAAGCCCAAGTTCTTTATTAAGGTTATTAATAAGAAGACGACCATCCAAAAGATATTCATTAGGACCAATGATTTGAATTTCTGGTATAACGACATCATACTCTTCATTAATATTTCCCATAATTTCTTCCACCAAATCTTCGATCGTAACTATTCCAGAAAAACCACCATGTTCATCAACAAGGATAGCCATATGATGATGAGTAGCTTGCATCTCACGAAATAGTGAATCTGCCGTTTTGGTTTCCGGCATAAAAAATGGTTTATGAAGCATTTGGCGAATGTCCAAAACCTCAGGCGCAATCTTTTTTCTCAACGCAATAATTACGTCTTTAATATGCAGTACGCCAATGATGTTGTCTATATCATTTTCATAAACAGGAATGCGATTATGACGCGTCGCCAAAATTCCATCCAATAGTTGTTCAAAGGGTTCATTAATATCAATACTTACAACGTTTTGCCTAGGAACGCGAATTTCTCTCGCTATCTTATCATTAAATTCAAAAACAGACGTAATCATTTTATGTTCACCATCGTCAAATGTTCCCAGCTCATTGCCTTGTTTTAGTAACGCTTTAATTTCTTCTTCCGTTACAGCATCTTCCTGATCGGTTGTTTTGAAGCCAAGTGTTTTTAACACAACTTTAGTAGAAATAGCCAACAATTTGATAAATGGTGAAAGAAAAATTGAAATATAGTGAATTGGCATAACTGTGATCATGCAAACTGTTTCTGCTTTTTGTAAGGCAATTCGTTTCGGGACCAGTTCACCAAATACAAGGTTAAAGAACATAAGCAGTAATGTAACACCATTACTTGCAATCACTTCTGCATACGGAATACCGCGCCCAATCATCCAATCACTGAGCACTGGAGCAATTCGAGCTGCTGCCGAAGCAGAAGAATAAAAACCAGCAAAAGTAATAGCAACTTGAATAGTTGATAAAAATTTCGTAGAATCACTGAAAAGCTTTTCAATTACTTTTGCTTTTTTATTCCCACTCTCCGCTAAATGACGAATTCGATTTTTATTAACCGAAACAACAGCCATTTCTGCACCTGCAAAAAAGGCATTCATAAGCGTAAAGAATAGCAGTAGCAATAAACTTGCAACAATAGAGTTTCCTGTCGGGTCTGCGTCCATAGGACTGATTCCTCCTAACAAAATAGTATATTGAGAAAATTTTAACATGGAGCCAGGAATATTTCAAGATAATTACATCTTCTAATTTTCAATTTTTTAATATATACTTTTAATTTTCGCTATCTTCTCACGAGATAGTATAAAACTCACGAGATAGTATAAAACCATGTTTGACAGCATTGTCTATTCGGTGGTAAAGTGAATTTATAATATAATATTTTCACTTGAAAGGATGAGTTTTATGGAAGAACTTACGCTTACAGTAGTTTATACATCAAAACCTGGAATGCGTGAAGCTTTTGTGCAAGAAGTGTTAAAGAGCGGCATTCTTGAAAAAATCCGCGCAGAAGAAGGATGTATCGCATATGACTATTATGCTTCAGAAGATGATATTGATCGTTTGATGCTTATAGAAAAATGGGAGAATTCCGCATTCCAACAAGCTCATATGCAACAAGCTCATATGCAAGAGTTGGCTGAAATTAAAGCGCGCTATATTGACGCAACAAAAATAGAGCATTATTAAGAAGATGAGGTTTCAACCGTACAAGGTTTATGATGGATACTCCAAACAAAGGAATTTATAAATAATGCTTTTTATAACAAAAGTCCCCGTACCAATTTTTATTGAACAGGTCCAATAAAAACGGACAATAGACAAAACACCCCCTGATGTAGGAAAC
>OGDF01004433.1_pt1 | contig 15988 bp, 14 predicted proteins | sample 1570141 | NCBI WGS metagenome assembly OGDF01 (sample SAMEA4370581, study PRJEB24528) | human gut metagenome | reverse complement strand
ATGCCCTGAAAAATACGTGCCACAATCATGATATACACGTTCGGCGACAAGGCACAGCAAGCGCTGGACAACGTATAGAGCGCACTGCTAAGAATTAAGACCTTGCGGCGGCCGTACTTGTCACAGAGCGGCCCAAAAAAGATGGTCCCGCAGGCAAAGAAAAAGAAGAAACTGACCAGGGTCAAGTTGACCAGCGAAGCAGACGCATTAAAATGGCCGCTCATTGTTGGCAGCGCCGGCAGGTACAAATCGGTGGACAACGGGATGAACATGTTCATCAATGTGATGAATAAGATCATTCCCTTCTTACCCAGGAATTTTTGTTTTTGAATGTTTTCAACCGTATTCATCGCTCACACTCCATCTTATCAGGTTGATCATCATCGACAAAATTCAAGCGGTCGTCCAGCTTGCGCCAATCGACCGCATTGTAGAGATTTTACCATGGGTAACTATGCCCAGCCAGTCAGATAATGACTATGGCATCTGTGAAAAAATTTTTTTCTCCAAAACCCGCTGCTATTCGGAACGAATCGCTTCCAACGGCGCACTGAGTCGCAGCTGCACAGCAGCACAGCGTATAAACACACCAGCAATCACCAATAGAAGCGCTGCAAACGTCGCCAAAAACAACCATGGAATGGCAACATCAATGCAGTGATGCGTGTCGTTGATGATTTTGCAGGCAACACCGCCGCCCAGAGCAGCGCCAAGCAGACTGACGAGCCCTGCGCCGCCGAGAACGGCCGCAATTTCCCACAAGAGCATCCTGCGCAGCTGGCGCTGAGTGGCGCCCACAGCGCCCAAGAGCCCCAATTCCCGCCGGCGATTGCGCAAATCGACAAGGAGCATATTGCTCATACTGAGGCCGCCAAACAAAAAGAGAATGACAGCAACCAAATAGAGATTGCGAATGGTGATGCCATTGATGGTGTTAATGTTGTCGATCGTCTGAGAAATGTCGTTTTCATCAATGACATCGCTGGCATCCGCCATCTGCCTAATCTGTGTGCGCACCGTCTCATAAGTGCCGGGAGCAACCGCCACCGTCAATATGCCTGTGGCATCGGTAACACCGGTCAGCGTGCGCACGCTGTCGGCTGTTAAAAGAAACGTCGGCGAGCCCGGCACCAGCGGATACTGCTCCATCAGCACTTCAGGATCGTAGCTGCCCACCGCTGTCGCCTGAAAAGTATGAGGCGCCCCATCCACGCCGCGCACGGTGATGGAAAAAGTGTCGCCAACACTGCCGTAATGGTCATTGATGAGGATGCCGTTGTCGGCGCTCATCGTTTCATAGGTTGGCGTGCCAGCGCTCAATAACGGCGCAATGGCTGCAAAATCGTCAGCGTCAATCACGGGGACATTGCTGTCCTGAGAAAGGATGCTGCCCATGTCCCACGGCATTTCAATCGTCGCTCGAATCGCCTCGTGGGCCGTCACCTGTTCCACCCCGTCAATGGCCAGCAGGGATGCTGTCAGCGCCGGATCTGACAAAGGATTGTTTTCCAGTTGCAGCCGTGTGTCATAATTGTATTCACCGTTGGCCTCAAAAGTGGAGCGCGCCACGCTCTGCAGCATCACTTCAATGTCACCACTCGGGTAGTATTCAAACCGCGCCTGCTTTTCAGCGTCAATGGAACCGGCTACAGTCGCTACTGCAAGGAACAACGCCCCGCTGAGTGCAAGCGTCAGAAGCGTGAACGCCGTCTTGAGCCAGCTGCGTCCAAGATTGATGCGGGCCAAGCGCGCCGGCGTCAGCGGACGATGGCGGCGCTGCGTGCGGTGGCGTTTGCTTTTGGCTGAAAGATAACGGCTGCCTTCGATCGGCGAAATCTTGGCAGCAATGCGCACTGGCCGCCAAATCGCCGCCATCACTGCCAGGCGTGCAACGACGGCGCTCATGCCTCCGTACAGCAACGCATTCTCTACGCGGAAGCCAGTGGGACAAACAGCAAAGCCCACCGCCGTCCCCAGCACAAGCCCCAGCGCAATGCCCTGCCAGGCAAAACGCCGACCGTTTCGGTGCATGATGCGGCGAATCTGCCGTGTCGTCATGCCAATGGTACGCAGCTGACCCAGCATCTGCACATTTTTTACAATCATCGTATAGAACACCCCATAAACAATGACCGCCGCCAAAATGCCGGTGACCATGGCCAGCAGAGGAATCGACAAATGCAGCCCGCCGCCGAGAACGCCATTCATGGCCGCAAAATAGTCTGTCAGAAAGATTTGTGCCGATGCGATGCCCAAAGGCGCCAATGCAGCATTGGCCGCGCTGACCAGGCCTTCGGAAGAGATGTCCTCGGTCGCCAGGCGTGTGTAGGCAGTGATGGATAACTGTCCGCCCAGCGTTTCATCGGCGATGGCTTGCGCCAGAGGTTTGCCCACATAGACGGTATAAAGGCTGTCATCGCTGTCGTGCTCCACAATGCCGCTGAGACGGTAAGCTGCCGTTTCGCCCAGACCTGTCAGATCCATCTGTACTGTGTCTCCAACCTGCGCCTTCCAGCCCATGTGGTCCAGATAACCGCGCTCCAGCATGATGTCATCATCACTGGTAGGCAGGGTACCTTCATAAGTCAGCTGCGTCTGCCTACTAAAATAATCGCTGTCACCATAGACAAGGACCAGACTCACGCCATCTTGATAGGAATAGCCCAAGGCAGAATATTCCCCCACCCAGTCGATGCCATCGGCATTCCGCATAGCACTCAGCTGCGCCTCTGTCGGACCGACCACCGTCACCTGTGCCTGCGTGCGGTAAGGGTCCTTGGCCTTTTCAGCCAAACCTGCCGAACTCAGCGCCGTCGCCAGCACCATGGCCACTGCCAGTGCAATCGTCACAACCAAGAGCGCTGCACTTTTGCGGTCGCTTGCAAGCATGCGCTTGGAAAGCGCACGCACAATGACAGAAGTGTCGTTTTCAAATGGCCACCTCATGACAACGCACCACCTTCGCCAACAACACGCCCATCTTCGATGCGTATGATGCGGTCTGCCAGGCATGCAATGTCGTTGTTGTGCGTAATCATCACCACCGTCTGATCAAACATCGTGCTTGTACGCCGAATCAGTCCCAGCACATCGGCGCTGGTGCGGCTGTCCAGGTTTCCTGTCGGCTCATCGGCGAGAATGAGCGCAGGTTTGGTGATCAGCGCCCGCGCAATCGCCACCCGCTGCTGCTGGCCGCCTGAAAGCGCCGACGGCAGATTATCCAGCTTGTTCCTGAGCCCAAGCAGATCAACGACCTGTTCGAAAAATGCTGCATCCACACGATCGCCGTCCAATTCCACCGGCAGCACAATATTTTCATACACATTCAAGATCGGCACCAGATTGTAATTCTGGAACACAAAACCAATGTTGCGTCGGCGAAAAATGGTGCGCGCCTCGTCGTTCATCGCGCCCAATTCTTTGCCGCGCACAAACACCTGGCCGCTGCTCGGCGTGTCCAGACCGCCCATCATATGCAGCAGCGTCGACTTCCCGCTGCCAGAGGTGCCCACCACAGCGACGAACTCACCTTCCTGGATACTTAGCGTAACGCCATCCAGCGCACGCACCAGACCGGCACCCTGGCCGTAAGTTTTCTTCAGATCCATCGTTTGTAAGATACACATGGTTCTCACTTCCTTTCTGCGTTCAGTATAGCCGACAACCCTCACAGAAACCTCCGCATAAAAACAGGCTCACATGTTCCATTCATTAAACATGTGAGCCTGTTTTATTCATATTCCGCTTAAAGACTCCGGGCCAAATCCTGCCGGCAAGAGCGCGCTCAGTGTCGTCAGCCGATAATCGTTCTCGCTGCGGGCAAGGATGATGATGAAAGCCTCCGGCGCACAAAATTCCTGCATCACCTGACGGCAAACACCGCACGGTGCCGTATATGCTGACGGTGCCGCGCCTTCTGGACCGCCAACGATGGCGATGGCCGAAAAATCGCGCACGCCCTCGCTGACCGCCTTAAAAAACGCCGTGCGTTCGGCGCAGTTGGTCGGCGTGTAGGCTGCATTCTCAATGTTGCAGCTTGTATAAATGCAGCCATTTTGCGCCAACAACGCCGCCCCCACCTGAAAATGCGAATACGGTGCATAGGCCTGTGTACGCTGCGCCAACGCCGCGGCAATCAGTTGTCGAATCGTTGCTTCTTCCATGAATCATCGCTCCTTGTCGGCACGGATCAAACGGCGCAAAGCCTCGATGCCCGTGCGAATGGCGGCGTCGGTCTCATGCACCACCGGATTGTCCAGTCCTGCTGCCGCACGTTCCTGGTTGGCCATCACCAAAAAGCACGAACCACACCGCACCTTGAGGCTGTTGGCCACCACAAACAGCGCTGCCGACTCCATTTCTGAAGCCAGGCACCCCAAGCGTTTCCAGGCTTCCCACTTCTGTGTCAATGCATAGCTGACAGGCTTGGTTTCCGGTGAATGCTGACCGTAGAAAGAATCTTTGCACTGCACCACCCCCACATGATAGGGCAGCTGCAGCGTCTTCGCCGCTGCCACGAGTGCATTGATCACCTCGAGATTCGCCACTGCTGGGAACTCAATCGGCGCGTACTCACGGCTCGTTCCTTCCATGCGAATGGCGCCGCTGGCCACCACAATGTCGCCGCTCATCACATCCAGCTGCATGCCGCCGCAGGTACCCACGCGTACAAAGGTGTCCGCTCCGGCCATCACCAGTTCTTCCATGGCAATGGCTGCCGATGGGCCGCCAATTCCAGTGGACGTCACACTGACCTTTTCCCCGTCGAGATAGCCTGTATAGGTCATAAACTCACGGCTGTCCGCCACCAACCGTGCATCATCAAAATACTGGGCAATTTTTGCACAGCGCTTGGGATCACCAGGCAAAAGCACATAACGGCCCACGTCACCCTTTCCGACCTGTAGATGGTAGAGTTTGTCCGCGTCCTCTGAATAATTGATCATCGTCTCACGTCCTTTCAATTATTTTCATTCTACCCGAGTCGTCCCGTCTCTGCAAGCATCCACCATCATGATTCGCGCAGCGGCAGCATGATGGTAAACGCTGCACCCTCGCCCGGCACTGAGGTTAAACGAATATAGCCGCCTTGACGGCTCACAATTTCTCGAGCCAGATAGAGCCCGATGCCGACACCGGGGAGCTCCTGCTGCGACGGCGCCCGATAGAAACGCTGGAACACCTGCGCCTGCTGCCCTTCCGGAATGCCAGGGCCATTGTCGCGCACAGCAATCGCGGCATACATCTCACCCACAGTGACAGACACGGCCACGGTACCGCCGGCCTGTGTGTACTTGACGGCGTTGTCCAGGAGATTATAGAGTGCCTCCGCCGTCCAGCGGCTGTCGTGCGGCACCAGCACATCATCAGGGCAGCCCGCCGTCACTGTGATCCGCTTCTTTTCTGCCGCCGGCACAATGCCGCTCAGCGCCTGCGCTACCGTTTCATACAACGGCGCCAAACGTTTGTCGAGATGCACCAGCCCTGTTTCAAGCCGCGATGTTTTTACCAGCGCCTCCATCAGAAAAGCCAGTTTCTCCTCCTGTCCACGCAGGCTCAAAAGAAAGGTGCGCCGTTCTTTTTCACGAAGCGTCTGCTCCAAAAGCGTATCGGTGAGCATCTGCACATTGTTCAGCGGCGTCCGCACTTGGTGGGCAATGTCCGACACCAGCTCCTGCAAGGCCCGACGTTCTTCATCAAGCCTGCGCCGCTGGCTCTGCTGCACACTGTGGAGCCGGAGCAGCCGCTGGCTGATGCGGTCAAAAAGCGCTTCGCTGTCGCGCGGCAGCGGCGGCAAAGCGTCCGCATCCATCATGCGCTCAATCGTTTCACAGAGATCGTCACTGAAACGCTGCAGCCTTCTTGCCAAAATCTGTGTCAGCACCACGCTCCCTGTCAAGGCGCAAAGCACCATCCCAGCGCCCAACAGCATCACCCAAGCACTGCCGCTCCTCCGCCAGACTGCCGCACAAATCACTGCCATTACCACCGTCATGCCCAGCATCACACCGGCAAACTGCGTTTTCACCGACCATTCTTGGGCACGCATGCTGCTCCACCTCCCATCCATTGGTAGCCCATGCCATACACCGTCTTGATGTAGTCCTGGCCGCCGACGGAATCGAGCTTTCCGCGAATGCGGCTCACTGTCGCCGTCAGTGTATGTTCTTCCACAAAACGCGCCTCACAGTCCCAAAGTTTTTCCAACAGCTGGCGCCGCGTCAGTACCTGCCCAGGATGCTGGCAGAACAGGGCCAGCACCTTGAATTCCATCGCCGTAAAGCGCAGCGGCTTTCCATCGTAGGCCGCCGTCTGACCATCAAAATCAAGAACCAGGTGGCCATCATCAACCACATGCCGCAGCGGCGCTGCCTGTGCCGCCATCGCCAAAAGCGCTTGAACCTTGCGGACCAGCGCGCCAATATAAAACGGCTTTGTGATATAGTCCACCGCGCCCAGATCATAGCCATGAAGCTGCGCCGCCTCCTCATCGTTGGCCGTAAGGAAGAGCACCATCGCCGCCGGCTGTGCCGCTTTCAGCGTGTGGCAGAAGGCAAAGCCATCACCATCTGGCAGATTCACATCCAACAGCGCCATCGCAAAGGTCTTTTCAGCCAGCGCTGCCGTCGCTTCCGCCAGCGTGCGCGCCGCCGTCACTGCGTAACCAGCCCGCGACAGATGGTAACCGATCATGCCATTCAGCACCCCATCGTCCTCCAACACCAAAATCTCAGCCTGCATCGTCCAGCCTCCTTTCTCTTCCTTTCAGTATATCAGCCAAAGCTCCGCAAAAACTCACAAAATGACAACATTGCGCAAAAAAGCACCGAGCCTTTCTTGACTCGGTGCTTATGCTGCAGACTCACTCTGGATGCAGCGTCTCCACGATGGCTTGCGATTGAATGCGCCGCACTGGCTTGCGCACGGCGACGATCACCGACAGCAGCATGACAATGAGAATGGTCGCCAGCTCCTGCCAAGGCGGTGTCCAAGCGATGCCGAAAATGCTTGTCAACAGGCTTCGGCTCAGCACCCAGTTGGCCACGAGACCAAGGACTGTACCCAAAAGGCCTCCGAGAATGGTGTACGTGGCTGCCTCGGCAACGATCATCTTTTTCAGCTGGCGATTGCTGAGGCCAAGGGCGCGAAAGACACCGTACTGCTGTGTGCGCGCGGCGACACTCATGGCAATGCTGTTGATGATGTTGAAAATCGTGATCAGCGCAATGATGACAAGGAAGCCGTACACGAAAATGCAGAAGCAGTAATAAGTGCCGCGGGCGCTGTCGTTGCCCAGCCGATCGTCGGCAAAGGATACGTTGTCGCCAGCCAGCGAGCGAATGGCGTTGACGCTGGCATCACTGGCGCCGGCAGCAAGCTGCACATCAATGACGGAATAACCGCGCGCATCTGTGAGCGTCTGAAAAGTTGCCTCGGAACAAACGAGGGCGCCAAAATCGCTGTTGCTGGCATAAGAGGCCTGCGATAAAAGCCCCACGATTTCCACCTGCTGCTGCATGCCATCGGCGGTCAGCGTCAGTGTGTCGCCAACCTCGAACGGATGCAGCGGTTCATAGACAGCGAGCACAGCATTCTTCTGGGTCTCGGCTGCTTCCACATCACCTTCCAAAAGATACGCCTCTGCCCAGGCGAATTGCTCGTCTTCATAGCTGATCACATCCACGCTGCCTTGCTGCCCTTGGTCATCGGCAGGCAGCTGATAAGCAGCCATGCGCCCGAAGACATTCTTCACATCTTCCATGCCGGCGATTTCATCGACGAGATCTGGCGACAGCGAGCAGCCATTGTCCTTTGACGTGATGGACACATCCGCCGTCCACGGTTTCAACGGCGTGAGCGCTGTATGCGTCATATCCACTGCTACAGAAAAGCTTAGGAAAAGAATGATGCTAAACGCAAAAGAGCTTACCATGAGCAAGAGATTTTTGCGGCTTGCTTTGGCATGATGAATGCCCAAGGCCGTCTCCACACGAAAATGACGCGTGTCTGCGACGCCGCGCGCCGGTGCCTGATCGCTGGCACTGCCGCTGACCGCCGTCAGCGGCGACACCCGAGCGGCACGTTTGGCCGGTGAGCGCGCCGCAAACAATACCGTTAAAAATCCCAGCACAATGCCAGCAGCAATGCTTGGCACACTCACGGCAAAGACTGGCATGGTCGCAAAATAGCCCGGTGATAGATGCCGCAGCAGCGCACAGAGAAACCATATCAGCACCACCCCAATGAGCACCCCGCAAGGAATCGCAAAGCGACACCATCGCAGCGCCTCACGGCGCACCAGCTTCATCACCTGCTTGGGCGACGCCCCCAAGCAACGCAGCATGCCGTAAAACGCCGTGCGCTGTGCCACGTTCGCATTCAAACTGGATGCGATCATGAGCACCCCGGCTACAAGAACCAGTGCCCCCAGCACCACCGCTGCCATATAGATCTGCATAAGCTGAGAACTGCTGCTTTGTCCATAGAGCCCGAGCAGCTTGACATTTTCTATCACCTGATCGTCGTCCAGCTGCAGGTCCTCTTTCAAGGCAGCAATGCTGTACTGAGCCAGAAACGGATGCTCGAACTGCACATAATAACCGCTGTTCACCGCATCCAGGTTTACATTTTCAAGGTGTTCCGCGTCCACACCTTTGGCAGCTGCATACGCCTGTCGAAAGGCTGCAGTATTAAGAAAGGCGCCCAAACCATCGCTCGACATGGTTTGCGCCGAATCGCTGCAAAAGCCTGACACCGTGTACTGCAGGCTGCCGCCTGTTGGGGTGGTGATGGTCACCTTATCGCCGAGAGCCGCACCATACACATCACGGGCATTTTCTGTCAACATCACTTCCTGTGTCGTTTCCGGGAAACGTCCTTCAACAATGGCATCGTTCAGGATGTCGGTCATCATGGCTGCGTCACAGCCACAGATGATGACCGAGTGACCATACAGCGTGTAGGGCGCCGATGCCTCATACGGCATCACGCCATAGCGCGACGCTGCCGCCACTTCCGGCCGTTCGGTGATGAGCGCTGCTTCTTCATCGGTAATGTCCAGCACAGCGATGTGAAAATTGCCCGCATCCTGCTCAAGCTGGATGATTTGTGCCCGAATGTACATGTCCGCCATGCCAAAGATCGTGGTCACCAGAAACACAGCGAGAATGATGCAGGCCACCGACATGCGATTCTGACGCCGCCGCACCTTGGCAGCGATGGGAACAAGATCAAGATAGCTTTTCATTGGTCTTCCTCCCCAAATCGCTGAGCACACCATCGCTCACGCGCAGCACCCGGTCCACCGACGCTGTCAGATTGGCGTTGTGCGTAATCATGAGAATCGTCTGCTGATAGTGGCGCGCTGCCTGCATCAGCAGCGCAATGACTTCGCTGCTGTTCTTGCTGTCGAGATTGCCCGTCGGCTCATCGGCAAGAATCAGCTTCGGCTTCGTGATCAAGGCGCGCCCAATGGCGACGCGCTGCTGCTGTCCGCCGGAAAGCTGCGCCGGCAGATGACGCCGGCGCGCCGTCAGCCCGAGAATGTCCAAAATCTCCTCCACATCCGTCTGTTTGGGCTTCTTATTATCCAACAGCAAAGGAAAAATAATGTTTTGTTCCACGTTCAGTTCTGGCACCAGCTGGTAGGACTGAAAGACAAAGCCAATGTTGCGGCGGCGGAAAATGGTGCGCGCCTCTTCATTTATGGCAAACAAATTCTGCCCATCGATGTGCACCTCGCCAGATGTCGGTACATCCAGGGCGCCAATACAGTGCAGCAACGTCGACTTGCCAGAGCCGCTTTCACCGATGACAGCGGCAAATTCGCCTTTTTCCATGCTGAACGAAACATCGCGCAGTGCTTCCACCTTCGTGTCACCGCTGCCGTAAGTTTTGCAAAGATGTTGAACGGTTAATAGTTCCATGGTTGATCATGCCTCCTTTCCTCAAAGGATAGCAGGCCAAGCTTACAGCCCCGTGAAAAGTCAGCTTACAATTTTGTAAGCTCGGCATCCGCCGCCTGTGCAAACGCTGGGAACGACATGGTAAACACGGTACCCTGCCCAGGCGCGCTGGCCACGCTCAGCGAACCATTCTGCCCTTCCACAATGGCCTTGGCAATCGGCAGCCCTAAGCCCACACCCTGCTGGCTGTCTGCGTGGGCGCTGCGATAAAAACGTTTAAAGATATGGTGGAGGTCCTCGGGCGCAATGCCTGCCCCATCATCACTGACGCGAATCTGGAGCAACGCCGGTGATGCCGTCCATGACACCACGACATGGCCGCCATATGGCGTGTGGTCCAACGCATTTTTGATCAGATTGCCCACCGCTTCACCCGTCCAAGTCAGATCACAGACACAGACAGCCGACGCATCGCCTTCCAAACGCAGCGTTTTTCCTTCCTGCACCGCACGTGTCTGAAACGGCTCCATGGCATTCGAAAGCAAGGTTGTCACCTTCTGCGGCATACGCTTGAAGGTGACGCTGCCCGCATCCAACCGCGTCACCTTGAGCAGCGACTGAATCAACGCCTCCAGGCGATCGAGTGCTGCTGTCGACTTTTCAGAAAAAATGCGCACCACATCTGTGTTCTCAGGCTCGCCAGCGATGATTTCATTGTACATGCGCAGCGCCGCCAGCGGTGTTTTCACTTGATGAGAAATGTCAGAGATCATGGTCTTGAGGAAGGTCTTCACACGCTGCTCATTGTCGCTTTTGGCCTGCAGCGACAGCGCCATTTCCTCCACAGCGCCAAACAGCTGATAAAGGGCGCCACTTTCATTTTGCGGCAGATGTGCATCAAACTGGCCATCGGCATAAGCCGCAATCGTCTCCGCAGCTGCTTCATAACACCTTTCTCTCTGCTTGAGGAAGCACCAGCTCCAAAACAGCAGCAAGGCACCAAGGATCACCGCTGCCAACAAAGCCACTGCACCCGTTTCCAGGGCCCGATCCCGCAACGATGCAAAGTAAAAGAACGGCACATCGTCACCGTGGCCAATCTGTGTCAGCAAGGCCTGTCCTTCTGCCGTCACAGCAGCCGTATCTGAGAAGGCCTCTGCCACCGTTGTCCGTGCCACGCCATCAGCCAGCAGCGCAGAGGCAACGCGCGCTTCCTGCGCCTGCAGCAGTTGCCAATCTGCCTGAGCTTGGCAGACGCTCAGAGCCAACGCCCCAATGATCAGCCCCACAGCAAAAAGCAGCATTCCCGTCAAAAAACGCCGATTTGCCCGATCCGCCAACACCATCATTCCTGCTCCCTCCATTCATAACCAAGACCGCGCACCGTGCACAAATGCTGTGGATGCGATGGGTCCTGCTCGATTTTTTCACGCAGCCGGCGCATGTAAACCGACAACGTATTATCATCGACAAAACTGCCATGATCGTCCCAAAGCTGCTCCAGCAGCATCTGCCTGGTCAGCACCTGCCCCTTGTTGCGCAAGAAGCAAGCCAAGAGGCGCAATTCTGTCGCAGTGAGGTCTAAGGCCTGGCCGCCCAAATACGCACGCGCACCATCGATGCGCACATCGCCGCTGACCAATGTTTCTGCTGTGCGCGGTTCCTGCATGGCGCTGCGGCGCAGCTGCGCACGAATCCGTGAGCATAATTCGCCAAGTTTGAACGGCTTGGTGATGTAATCGTCTCCGCCGCCATCCAGTGCACGAATCACCTGCACCTCCTCGTCCATCGCTGTGAGAAAAATGATCGGCACAATGCTGCCCGCCGTGCGCACCGATTCACATACGCTCAGCCCATTGCCGTCGGGCAGTGTCATATCCAGAAGAAGCAGGGCATATGTTTTTTGAGCCAACAGTGCATGGGCCTGCGCCACCGTTGTCGCTACATCCACCGCATAGCCTTCTTTCATCAGCACATACACCAGTCCATCAATCAAACTTTGGTCATCTTCCAAAAGCAGCAAGTTCTTCGTCATCGTTTCTCACCTCATCAAAATGAAATTTCTGCTTCTATCATACCCATTTAATGCCATGCTGAAAAGCCTCATGTGAGGAATGCGCCCAACACTTTCCTTGCAACAAAAAAACACCCTCTTCGATGCGCCGCGATGACAACCACCGTGCCCCACCGAAAAGCGTGTTTTTGATCCGTTTCTAACCTCATTGATTCTGCCTAAAAACCTTAACGAATGCTCATAATAAAGGCCTTTATTTCCGCTTTGTTCCAAATGACCGGAACCGGATAAACCGGGTTAGCCTCTTTATCCACCCATTCCACCATTTGATCCACATCATTCTCCTGGATCATCGTTGCATACTCTGGAATGTCCATTTTTACTTTCATCTCTTCTATCCAGCGAATGAACGTTTCTGCTTTTTCTTGTTGGCTCGCCTCTGGTTTTGTCATGCCGCATACGTCACTTAATTCTGCCAATCGCTCATACACTGCTGGGCCAAAGGCGCGCATAACATGCGGCAGGATAATGGACATGGCCAATCCGTGAGGAACCCCATACAGCCCACCCAACGTGTGACCAACAGCATGCACATAACCCACGCATCCTCTGGTAAAAGCGCGTCCTGCATAAAAAGCTGCCAACTGCATATTATGACGATACGCAAGATTGGCGCCGTCTGTATAGGCTTTATATAAATTTTCATAAATCAATTTCACAGCCTGGCGGGCCATCGTATTTTCCAAGTCGCTGTTATAGAGATAATTCGTGTAAGCTTCTACTGCATGGCAAAGTGCATCCATCCCAGTCGTTGCCGTCGTGCGCGGAGGCAGCCCAACCGTTAATTTAGGATCCAATACCGCGTATTTCGGAATCAAGCGCAAATCATTGATCGATGCTTTGTGATGCGTTGCATCTTCGGTGATAGCCGCCGCCATCGTGGTTTCAGAACCTGTTCCCGCTGTTGTCGGCACTGCAAAAACCATAGGAATAGGGCGCAATACTTTAAACAGACCCTGCAGCTGATCCACGCGTTTTCGCGGGCGAGCAACACAGGCACCAATGGCTTTTGCACAATCCATCGGTGCACCGCCGCCAAAAGCGATCATGCAGTCGCAATGGCAGACCAAATACAAATTCAAGCCCTCTTCAACGTTGAAGTCTGTTGGATTCGCAGCAACTTCCCGGTAGATGACATACTCCAGCCGCAATGCTTCCATCTCTTTCAGCATGCTGTCCAATAAATGCAGCCGCATAAGATTTTCATCCGTTACAATTAAGACCTTTTTAAAGCCTTTTCGTTTGACCAACGCTGGCAGACGGTTTACCGCATCCACCCCTTGAATCAACTCGGGCATGCGTCATGGCAAAACACCCATGCCAATTTTTAGCCCATGCTGAACACCACGACAGGCTAATTTTTTCAAATCCATTTTTGTTTTCATCGGTCCTGCCTCCCTTCTATCAACCATCTCTATGGCTTGAATTGGACACGATTTTGCGCAGATACCGCATCCAATGCACGTTAAAGAATCCACCTGCGCAACCGTCCGAATATCTCCAGGAAATTTCGGCTCTGAAATGGTGATACATTCCATCGGACAATTTACAAGACACAGGGAACATCCTGCACAATGTTCTTCATCAATATGCGGTAATTTTTGCATCGTTACCCTCCTCCTATTGGTGACATCAACACAACCTCATCACCATCTTTAAAACGATAACGTTTGCTGACGGACTTGCCATTCACCAATATGACCAAATCACGAACGTCTCTTCTTTTCATATTGGGTACCTGGTTCATCAGTTCATTCACCGTTTTCGCATCACATTCAAAAGATTTAACACCAGATTGAAAACGCGCCATACCAAACATTCTCACTTGTACCATTGTTTAACCTCGATAGGGCTGATCAAATTCCAGCTGCAATTTTTTCAAAGGCACCTTCGATGATGGATCGTTTGGATCCTGCAGAGCAGCTGTCAAGCGTTTAGGCAATGCATCTTTATTGGCATTGACACCAAAGCGCCGATTGATTTCCCGCTCCAAATTGTACCCACGTTCCCCACATCGCAAATATTTCCCAAAAGGCATATCCATGCCTGTAACATACTCAAAACCTTTTGTATGATGAAAGACGGGTAAATGCAGCTTGAGCAGTTTCGGATATTTGTTGATCAGACGCACACTGGCACCGCAGTATGGTATTATTTTATTGACCAATCTTGTATACCATGCATTCGGATGCTTCATTAAAGGTGCCGGGAAAAACGCATAGCTGGTAAATAAGCATTGCCCGGTCGCCGAAATCATTTCCATCAGATCTTGAAACATCATGGTCAAATCGGCTTTTGCGTGGTACGTGGTCGGATTGACTGCCAAGCCTAAGCCTTCCAGGATGACAAGATAGCTCCCATTTAAATGGCAGCCGCCTCGATTGCTGGTTGCATAGCCGAGCCCCAAGCCAACTGATTTTCGCGGCTCGTACGCAGCCAGTTCCATTCCTTTTACATGCATGGCAAAATCCTGACCACCATATTTTTCTGACAATCGTTTGCTGCCCTGAGCCAATTCATCACCAAGGCCTCGACGATAAGCGATGTCTTCAAAAATCTTCGAAAGGTCTTCCGTTTTTGAAAAATGCAGCCCATTGTTCCACAAGCCCTTTTCATTGGCCTCCATAGCATACGAAATGGTGTTTGCACAAGTAATGGTGTCCATCCCCAATTCATCCAGCTCGTAATTCCACTGAAGAATGGATGGAAGATCATTGTTCACGATCCCACTGCCTAAAAGCACCAAGGTTTCCAGTTCTGGTCCTTTCACAACTTTCCCGTTCACCTCAACGGTTCTTGAACAACGAATCGGACAACTCAGGCACCCTTTATTGACAATGTTGTATTTGGCAGCCAATTCTTCCCCGCTTATTTTTTCGAAATCATCATACTGCCCATAAGTGTAATTTTTCGTCGCAAGAATCTGCCTCATTTGCATTGCGCTCACCAACCCAGCGGTACCAAATTTGGGCAGTTGCTCGCCTGTTAAAGGATGTTTTCTCAAATAAGCAAACCATTTTTTTGAATGCGCAAGCATTTGTTCTGGATCACGAACGGGTACGTCCTTATTGCCGCCAGCGCATACTGCTTTTAACCGCATCCAGCCCATGAGCGCACCGGTGCCGCCGCGTCCGGAAACACGATCGTTGGACACGATGCTTGCATATAAAACCAAATTCTCACCTGCTGGGCCAATGCATATTTTTCCATTTTTCCGAAGCCGGCCATTCTTTTGCCGCATCTTCTCATCTAACGCCGTTTGCACCGCACTGGTGCTCATTCCCCAAATATCGTCAGCCTGATGAAAGATCACTTTTTCATTTTGGATGTCGATCCACGTTGGTGTTTCACACCGTCCTTGCAGAATCAACGCATCCAAGCCAGCTTTCTTCAAAAAGTATCCGAAATTTCCACCGCAATTGGACGAAGTAATATAGCCCGTTTGTGGAGAAAGCGTGGAAATGTTGAATCGGCTTGCACTGGGAGCGCCCGCTCCCGTCATTGGTCCTGTTGTAATGACCAACAAATTTTTCTCTGAAAAAGGTTTCTCTTGCCCAGTTAAATGATCCCCCAGAATCTTCGCCGCCATCATTTTTCCGCCAATAAACAATTCACGTTCCCTATCAGAAAACGGATAGTCTTCAACAGTTTGAGTGGTTAAATTTATTTTCAAAACCTTTCCCATATAACCACCGTATTTACTTGCCATTTGCCTCACTCCATTCCCAGAGGTCGTTTTCAAGATTTAAAGTATTATTTTATTATACGCTTTTTCTCTAACGTCTTTATATTCATGATAATCCGTCATCAATCACAAAAGGATCTGACCAGTCATTCAGCAGCCAAACAACATTCTATAATGAAAGCCTTAAATATTTACAAAAAGCAGCTTGTAGGTCTACAAACTTCAATAAATATGAAAAATGATAAGCTCCCCATCAAGCCGATTCTCGAAACTGGTGCGCATCCCGTCAATAGGACAGTGAAATATTATAAGATTTTCTCAGGC
>OGDF01004424.1_pt1 | contig 16004 bp, 14 predicted proteins | sample 1570141 | NCBI WGS metagenome assembly OGDF01 (sample SAMEA4370581, study PRJEB24528) | human gut metagenome | reverse complement strand
TGCTGAGATAGCAGAGGAAAATCTTATCCCGGCCCGGAAATTTCAGCTTGGCAAAGGCGTAAGCCGCCCTGCTTGCCGTCAACGGCTACCTGTTTGCAGAGGTCTGCGTACTGATCCCAGGTCAGATCCAGCGGATAATCCAGGCCAGCATAACCTTTACCTTATCGTCATAGTCATCATTAGAAATCAGGGACAGTTTTACTTCTACTTTGTCCTGAGAAGCATTGTAGGCCTCTACCAGATCCTCTGCGATTACATCAGAATCGGAATGCTCATAAAAGTTGATGACTACCTTTTCGCCCTCGTCTGCCTGTACTGCAAATCCGCCCAGCATGGACATCACCATAGATGCACAGAGTGCTCTTGCGATCATTGTTCTTTTTTCATATCAAATCCTCCTTGATTGTTGTTCATGAGTGATCCGGGATCTGCAGATTTCCTTGATTTTCCTCGTGTTCTTATGACAAAAGCATAGCACCGCTTCCCGATTCCCACAAGGTTGATGTTTTTTCAGCCCTCCCGGGCTCTCCTTCCATTGATTTTTTCCCCACATGTGTTATACTGATACCATCACGCGAAAAAATAAAGAAATGGAGTACTGTTTATGATAAAGGAAACCTCCAACCAGTTAAAAGCCCGGGCGCGGGGGACGCTGCTGGGGCATTACGGACTGCCCATCGGGGCGTCGATTCTGACGACGGCGGCGATCATGACCCTGGAAGGGCTCATCAGTCTTGTGGTTCCAAAGAACACGGCAGGGGTGCTGATCTCCTACCTGACGATGCTGATCGCGGCGATCTTTTCCACCCTTCTGCAGACCGGATATCAGTATCTGCTCCTCAATATGGCCCGTGGAAAAAAAGCCGGGCTGAAGGATCTCATCTATCCTTTTCAGACAATGCCGGATCATGTGATCCTGCTGGCGGTAAGGCTGTTCCTTTTGACCCTGGCCTGCATGCTTCCGTTTTTGGGAGGTCTCATCATCTTCGCACTGTTTTACCAGCTTCTGATTTCAAGGATCATTATGGTGCTGCTCCTGATCGTGAGCTTTTTCCTGATTCTCCGGATGACCCTCGATTACTCGCAGATCTTCCTGCTCTATCTGGACAATCCGTATCTTTCCTGCCGGGAGATCATGCATCAGAGCAAAAACCTCATGAAAGGCAACCGAATCCGGTATTTTTACCTTTTGGTCAGCTTTGTCGGGATCGCTCTTCTCGGAGTCGTAAGTCTCGGCATCGGTTTTCTCTGGATCACTCCCTACATGAGCATGACAGAGGTGGAATTTTACCGGGATCTTATCAACGAACACAGTCAGGAATTTTAAAAAAAGAAAAGCCGAAGTTTTTTCCCGCTTTAGGGATCAAACTTCGGCTTCTTTTTTACCATTGGTCAGTCTACGTTTCCAAAGAAAGCTTCGTGGATGGCGTTCATTGCCTTCTCGCCGTCTTTCTTCTTCACCAGAACGGTGATGCGGATCTCGGAAGTGGAGATCATGTTGATGTTGATGCCCACGTTGTAAAGAGCCTCGAACATCTTCGCTGCCACGCCGGGGTTGCTGGTCATGCCGGCTCCAACGATGGAAACCTTGGCAACATCCAGGTTGCTGGTCACTTCGTGGAAGGTCAGGCGCTCCTTGTTCTCCTCGATGATGCGGATGGCATTTTCCACATCCTCCTCGTTTACAGTAAAGGAAATATCCTTGGTCTTCTCACGGCCGATGGACTGCAGGATAATATCCACATTCACATTGTTCTTTGCCAGTAAATTAAACAGTTTAAAAGCGATACCCGGCTCATCTTTCAGGCCCATAACGGAAATTCTGGCCGCATTCTCATCCAGCGCTACACCGCTGATCAACATTCTCTCCACGCTTGTTACCTCCTTGACAATGGTTCCCTCGGAATTATTCAGGCTGGAACGTACCACCAGGGGAACTCCGTATTTCTTTGCCATCTCCACGGAACGGTTATGCAGAACGCCTGCTCCGCAGGTGGCAAGATCCAGCATTTCATCATAAGTGATCTCACTGAGCTTTCTGGCTCCCGGAACAATACGGGGATCGGCAGTGAAAACGCCGTCCACATCGGTATAGATCTCGCAGGCATCCGCATGAAGGGCTGCTGCCAGCGCTACAGCTGTGGTATCGGAGCCGCCGCGGCCCAGTGTCGTGTAATCCTCATAGCGGTTCACACCCTGGAAACCGGTCACAATGACGATCTTGCGGCTGGCCAGCTCATGAAGGATTCTCTCTTTATCAATCTTCTTTAAACGGGCGTTTCCGTAAACGGAAGTGGTCTCCATCCGCACCTGAAAGGCATTCAGAGAGACGGCCGGGATCCCTAAGGAGTCCAGAGCGATGGCCATGAGGGCTACGGAAGTCTGCTCTCCGGTGGTCATCAGCATATCCAGTTCTCTCTTGGGAGCTTTGGGGTTGATCTCACGGGCGGTCTTCAGAAGGATATCCGTGGTCTTGCCCATGGCGGAAAGAACGACCACCACATCATTGCCCTTGGAATATTCTTCGGCACAGCGCCGGGCGACATTCATGATTCTCTCCTGGTCGCCGACGGAGGTGCCGCCAAATTTCTTTACAATCAGCATACTAAGCCTCCTACTAAACAATAGACTGCGCCGCCATTTTACCGCGGGCAGTTGACATACTGTTTTATTTTATCACACGTTTATGCGTAATTACAACAAAAAAAGTAACTATTCAGAGCCGCACCTCGATTTCGCTGCGCTCCATCTCGTTGTGGCTTCTCGCCAAATAGATTTCCAGTCAAAAGTGTTCGTTCATGCAGGCATGATTCACACTTTTGCTGAAAATCTGCTTGGCTCTGAATAGTTACAAAAAAAGACTGCCGAAATTCATTTTTCCGACAGTCTCTCTTATCAATTTTTATGCGTGCAGATGACGGACACGGATCCGGGAGATCACGGTACCCAGTTTTTCTGCTTTTTCCTTGTATTCTGCCTCGGAGATTACGCCGGTGACAAAAGCAAATTCTCCGGTAAGCTCCGGAACGGACACCGGATCCACATGGCCGAAAACAGCTTCCACAGCTGCAAGGTCGCTCGCTGCGTCACCTTTTACCCGTACGAGGAAACGGCGTCTGGAATCGTTGAGATCATCAAGCGTGAGCTTCTCCTCTCCCCAGTAAACCGGGATCGTCTCGCCCTGATGCATCACTTCGTCCACCACATCAGCAACGACAGCGCTGGCCGTCGGGAGCTTTCCTGCTCCGCTTCCGTAGAACATGGCGTCACCCAGCACATTTCCATGAACGAAAATCGCATTGAAAACGCCGTTCACGCTGTAGAGCGGATCGTTCGGTCCCAGAAGGAAAGGCGCCACCATGGCAAAATAGTGCCCCTCCACCTTGCGGCTGTAGGCCAGAAGCTTGATCGTCATACCCAGAGCTTTCGCGTAACGGATATCGGCTGTGGTGATCTTCGTGATACCCTCGGTGTAGATATCCTGGTAATCCACCTTCTTATCAAAAGCCAGGGAGGAAAGGATAGCGATCTTCCGGCAGGCATCGTAGCCTTCCACATCCGCCTCAGGATTGCGCTCCGCATAACCCAGAGCCTGGGCCTGCTTCAGCACATCGTCAAAATCGGAACCCTCCTGAATCATTTTCGTCAGGATGTAATTTGTGGTTCCGTTCAGGATTCCTGTGATCTCGTCGATCTCATCGGCGGTCAGTGAAGAATTTAACGGACGGATGATGGGGATACCGCCGCCGCAGCTTGCCTCAAAAAGGTAGTTTAAATTTCTCTCCTTCGCCAGTTTCAGAAGCTCGGTACCATGGCGGGCCACCAGCTCCTTATTGGAGGTGCAGACGCTTTTTCCTGCCAGGAGTGCCTGTTTACTAAAGGTATATGCCGGCTCCACGCCGCCCATTACTTCCACAACGACCTTGACCTCCGGGTCGTTTAAAATGATATTGTAGTCGTGTACGATTTTTTCCTGAATGGGATCTTCCGGAAAATCGCGAAGATCCAGCACATATTTGATGTTGATCTCCTGACCTGCTTTTTTACTGATGCTCTCATGGTTGGTTTTCAAGACCTCCACCACACCGCTTCCCACAGTGCCGTAGCCCAGAACTGCTATCTGTGTCATCTTTCGTTTACTCCCTTGCTAATATTTTCAGATACTGAATACCCTCCAGTTTTTCGATTGCCTCCACCATACTGGAAAGATCCCCTGTGTTAGGCAGGATCTCCACACTCAGGGTAAGAGACGCTATGCCGTTAATGGGAATACTCTGATGAATGGTCAGAATATTGGCCTGGTAATCTGCCACGATATGAAGCACATCGGACAGAAGGCCAGGCTCATCATCCATCTGAATCATGAAGGTTATGGTCTTTCCCTTCGCATTGTCATGAAAGGGAAAAACGTCATCTTTATATTTATAGAAAGAACTCCTGCTGATTCCCACCCGGTCGGTGGCCTCCTGCACCGTGGAGACACGTTCTGACTCCAGCAGACGTTTGGCCTCTACCACCTTCGAAAGAACTTCCGGAACTGCTTTCTGCTTGACAACGAAATATTTGCTCTCTGACATGGTTTTCCTCCTTGTACGTCTATTAAGTACATTTGTAGTCACAAGGAAGATGTTACCACAGTTTTCCAGAGAACGCAACGGCAAATCTATGATCTTTTTCTAAAAATCTCTTCCACCGCCGCCAAAATTTCCGCCGCCGGAAGAATCATGGGTCGTGGTCATGCCGGAGTCGCTGCTGCTGCTCTCATGCTCGATATGGCGGTGGCTCACATGAGAACCGATAAAGTCGTCCCTTTTCCGGCTGACCTTCAGTTTTGCTTTCTCTTTATAAGGATACTCGTAGGCCCCCCATTTGAGATAGTAGGTACCGATGACGCAGCTCACAGCCACACCGCCTGCCACCAGGGCGATACCGAGAGCGATCAGAAACTCTGCCAGAGTGATCTGACGAATCTCTTTTCCCGTATCATAATAGTCATATTCACCGGCATCCTCATTGTATGTATATTTGCCATCGACTACACCGTCCTCAATGTAATCAACAGTGGCGTTCAGCATGGCTTCAAAAGCCGCCGCGTAGGCTCCATCCTTCACATCCTCGTAGCCGGCATCGATGATTCCGTCCACACGGTCGTCGGTGATGTAACGAACCTTCATATCTCCTGCAGTCTCCACCTGAACCCGGCGGTTATCCATATCGATGATGTAGATGGCTCCGCCGTCTTTTCCGTCATCGTAGAAACCGTTATCCATGTAGAAATCATCGGCGTAGACTTCTGCCTCTTTCCCCTCGGCGTCGTCCGTCGTGAGGATAACGAAGTTCATGTTAAAATTTTCTGCCAGATTATTGGCCATATCGTTCAGCTCGTCTTCCTCCTCGGTGGTCAGAAGATCCGCTTTATCAAAGACAAACTGCTCTCCGCTCTCAGCGGCCAGAGCTGTCGGCGCTGCCGCAAAAAGAAGACTGACGGCCAGGAGCGGCGCTATGAAAATTCGATCTCTTTTTCTCATATAAAATACCCTCCCAGAAGACCCAGCAGAAATACGGGAATCGTCACCGCCAGGAAGAGCCTGACGACTTTGCCCCTGTCCAGAGGAAGCTTTCCGACGACTTTGCCTGACTGGCCGTTCATCGTGTAGTAATACATTTTTCCGTCTTTTCCCTTGTAGGTCACAGTCCAGACCGGAAGGAGAGCGTAATGCTCCTCGACTTCCTCAATGGTACAGTCGCACTTCTTCGTTGTCACGGAATCGTAGCCGCTGACGCTCTCCCGGAGAAGTTTCTTGCCGTATTTGTTCACATCGTTCAGAAGCTCTCCCTGAAACTCGGAGGACTCCATATCTCTTCGCTCTGCCTGGAAACCGGAGAGATAGCCCATGTGAAAAGGCTTCGCCTCGCTGAGTTTGTAGGGCCAGACGCCCTCCACCAGAGTTCTGTTGGCCTTTTTCAGGGCGTTCTTACTGAGCTCCTTAAAGGTCAGATCGCCTTCCCGCTCCACATGATATTCCTCGGTCTCCGTGTACTCGTCGTCCCCGCTGGTCCAGGTATGAATGTTCTCACCTGTGGCCTCGTAGATGCCCTCCGCCTTCACATCGAAGAGCCAGGCCGGGAAATAGACGCCGGAGAACTTTTCGATCTGCTTTTTCTCAAAGAAGGCCTTGGGGACAAATTTCTTGCTATGTACGAAATCCATGAAGCTCTGCTCCGCTTTTTTCCGGTCAATGGCGAAGGGCACCACGAGATCCGGGAGAAATTCTCCGCTGACCCGGCCCGAAAGCACGACAGGATTGTGGCAGTAATAGCAGAAGGTCGCAGCTGTCGTGGAATCCGTCACGATCTCCGCGCCGCAGCTAGGACAGGTGTAGAGGACGGCCTCGCCCTCGTCATCTGCTGTTCCGGAAGCCTTCCGGCTGTCCTTACCGGCAGCTTCCTGATTTCCGGCTGCTCCGGAGGCAGCTTCGCTCTCGGGTGCCGCCGTTCCGCCATCCTCCCCGGCACTCTTCACATCCGGGTTGGCTGCCTCCAGCTCTTCCTCTGTAAAATAGGAAAAGCAGTATTCGCATTTATATTTCTGAGTCTGCGGATCAAAAGTCAGTTCTCCTCCGCAGTTCGGGCATTTATAGCTGACTGCTGACATAGGCTCCCTCCTTTACGGGCGGGGTTTCCCGCAGTTCGGACAAAATTTTCCGGTGTTGACTGCTCCGCAGGTACAGGTCCAGGCGGCTGGAGCCGGACGGCGGCCTCCGCAGTTCGGGCAGAAGTTTCCGGTATTGACTGCTCCGCAGGTACAGGTCCAGGTGTCGCCTGACGGCTGTTGGCCGCCCTGGGGCTGACCGTACTGCGCCTGCTGCATCTGCTGAGCCTGCTGCTGGTTCATCATCTGCTGGTACTGGGCCTGCTGCTGCATCTGCTGCATGTTCGTATTGCTGGCCGCGTTCATGAAGCCGCCGGCTCCCTGCATACCCATACCCATTCCCATATAGCCTGCCATGGCTCCGTTGGCGTTGGAACCGGCTGCCTCGAGACCTTTTGCAATGGAGCTCTGGACAAAGCCCTCGCGGATATTCGGGTCGCCCATCATAGCTCCCTGGTTTCTCATATTGATGAGTTTCTGAGACTCCTCGTCATAGGAAATGCTGGCGATGCCCACAGACTGGATCTCAATGCCGCGGGCTTTTTTCCAGTCCTCATCCAGCACCTGCCCCATATATTTGGAGAGCTCCCTGGTCTTGCTCGTCACATGGGAGATCCGGATGCCGTCCACGGACATCTGGCTGATGGCGCTCTGGAGGGCCTCCAGGAACTCATCCAGGAACTGCTGATTGATATCGTCCACTTCCAGATGAGACGCATTTCTCGGAACCACCTCCGTATAGAAGCGCACCGGATCGGTGATCTTGATGGAATAGCTTCCGTGGGTTCTGAGGAAAAGCTCAGAATTGTAGAAATTGTCGAAATAGTTTACCGGATTTCTCGTACCGAAGCGGATGCCGCGGATCTCCTGAAGATTCAGGAAATACACTTTCATGGAAACCGGTTTGCCGCCCCCGAATTTGAACCGGTTAAAGGAATCCTTCAGCACATCGCCCACGAGATCTCCGTTGAAAAGAGACGGGGCGGAACCGTTGTCCACGGTATAATAGCCCGGTTCAGCGGAATAATCAATGATCTTTCCGCCGTCAGTCAGGATCATAAACTGATTGTCATAGACATGAATGACAGAACCGTTGGAGATCACATCGCTGTTTCCTCTCCGGTTGGAGCCCTGTCTTACGATGACGCCCTCGGTAAAAAGCGTCTGCTCTCCCATCGCACCGGCTTCCACAACATCAAGCCACTGATCTGCCAGAGTTCCTCTTGCTGTGTCCACTGCTGCTCTGATAATGCCCATAGTCGCTGCCTCCCTTTTTCTTTTTTACTCCATATCTGAATCCGTATCGCCGGAGGATTCACCCAGGGTGATCCATTTCAGATAAGCGTTGATAAACAGATCGATATTTCCGTCCAGAACGCTGTCCACGTTTCCGGTCTCAGCTCCTGTCCGATGGTCTTTTACCATGGTGTAGGGCTGAAGGACGTAGGAACGGATCTGGTTGCCCCAGCCGATCTCCTTGACCTCGCCTCGGATGCCGGAAACCTTCTCCGCATTCTCCTGCTGTTTCAGAAGATACAGCTTTGCTTTCAGCATCTGCATGGCCTTGTCTTTGTTCTGGAACTGGGAACGCTCATTCTGACACTGTACCACAATACCGGTCGGTAAATGGGTGATACGGATGGCAGAAGAAGTTTTGTTGATATGCTGTCCGCCGGCTCCGCTGGAACGGTAGGTATCTACACGGATATCTTCGTCCCGGATCTCCACGTCCAGATCCTCCTCGATATCCGGCATGACATCGCAGGATACGAAAGAAGTCTGCCGCTTTCCTGCCGCATTGAACGGGGAAATACGAACCAGACGGTGTACGCCTTTTTCTGATTTCAGATAACCGAAAGCGTTCTCGCCGTTGACCTGGAAGGTAACGGATTTCACGCCCGCCTCATCGCCGTCCAGATAGTCCAGAACTTCCATGGAGAAGCCTTTCTTATCCACCCAGCGGCTGTACATACGGTAAAGCATACCGCACCAGTCGCAGGACTCGGTTCCGCCGGCTCCGGCGTGCAGGGTAACGATGGCGTTGTTGTTGTCATATTCGCCGGAAAGCAGGGTCTTCATGCGGATGTTCTCATACTCGGTGATGAACTCATCCATGTTTGCCTGGATATCCGGCAGAACAGCCGGGTCATTTTCCTCATAACCCATCTCGATGAGAAGCTCGATCTCCTCGAAAAGCTCCGTCAGATGATGATAGATCGCGATATCGTCCTTCAGGCTTTTCAGAGTCTTCATGCTCTCCTGGGATTTCTCCGGGTTATCCCAGAAATCCGGCTCCTCCATTTTTCGCTCAAGCTCCTGAACTCTCTGCTCTTTGTTTACCAGATCCAGAGAATCCTTGATTTCCTCCAGGGGCTGCTTATATGTGCCCAGAGTGTATTTAAACTGGTCTAATTCAACCACAGATTCCACCTCTTTCTTCTACGTTCAAAACGCCCGGCGGATTCAGTCGTCCGCCGGGCCGGTTCTCATGCGGTCTGCCGCGTGATCATTTTTTTATGCGCGTCTGCCGCAGCACTGTTTATATTTTTTACCGCTTCCGCAGGGGCAGGGATCGTTGGGATATACCTTTTCTTCCATGCGCTTCTTCGGCTCCTTCGGGCCGGACTCGTCTTTGTTGGTTCCGGTTACCTTGGCAACCTCCTCACGCTCGGCCTTCTGCTCTACTCTTACATGGTAGAGGAGACGGAGGGTATCCTCCTGGATGGAAGCTGTCATGGCATTGAACATCTCGTAAGCGTTCATCTTGTACTCTACAAGCGGATCCTTCTGGCCGTAAGCCTGAAGGCCGATACCCTGACGCAGCTGCTCCATATCGTCGATGTGATCCATCCACTTCCGGTCTACAACCTTCAGCATAATCACTCGCTCCAGCTCACGAAGCTGCTCGGGCTCCGGGAACTCTGCCTCTTTGGATTCATAAAGCTTGGTAGCCTGCTCTTTTAAGAGCTGTTTTAACTGATTTTTCTTCAGATGATCCGGAAGCTCCACCTTCGGAAGGGGAATTACCGGAAGGAGCAGGGTGTCAAGCTCGGTGAGGTTCCAGTCCTCGCGGTCCTGCTCATCGGAAATACACATATCTACGGTATTGTCCACGAAATCAGCTATCATCTTATAAACGGAATCACGCATGTTTTCTCCGTCCAGAACGCGGCGGCGCTCTTTGTAAATAATCTCACGCTGTTCGTTGTTGACCTGATCATACTCGAGGAGGTTTTTACGGATACCGTAGTTGTTGCTCTCGATCTTCTTCTGGGCCTTCTCGATGGCGCTGGAAAGCATCTTGTGCTCGATCTGCTCATTCTCAGCCACACCCAGTTTCCGGAAGGTGTTCATCAGGCTTTCGGAACCGAAGAGACGCATCAGATCGTCCTCCAGGGAAATGTAGAAACGGGATTCTCCCGGGTCCCCCTGACGGCCGGAACGACCACGCAGCTGGTTATCGATACGGCGGGACTCGTGACGCTCGGTACCGATGATCTTCAGACCGCCGGCCTCTTTTGCCTTGTCATCCAGCTTAATATCGGTACCACGGCCTGCCATGTTGGTGGCGATGGTAACAGCTCCGTGAATACCGGCATCCTTGACGATCTCAGCCTCCAGCTCATGGAACTTCGCATTCAGGACATTATGCTTGATGCCCTGTCTTTTCAGCATGCTGCTTAAAAGCTCGGAAGTCTCAATCGTGATGGTGCCGACCAGAACCGGCTGTCCTTTCTCATGAGCCTCTTTGATGGCCTCAACAACTGCACGGAATTTCTCTTTTTTCGTCATATAAACGGCATCATCCAGGTCTTTACGGATAACCGGACGGTTGGTGGGGATCTCCACTACGTCCATGCCGTAGATCTCACGGAACTCTTTTTCCTCGGTGAGAGCGGTACCGGTCATACCGGATTTCTTTGCATATTTATTGAAGAAGTTCTGGAACGTGATCGTTGCAAGAGTCTTGCTCTCTCTCTTGACCTTCACATGCTCTTTTGCCTCGATGGCCTGATGGAGTCCGTCAGAATAACGGCGGCCCGGCATGATACGGCCGGTGAACTCATCGACGATGAGGACCTCGTCGTCTTTTACCACATAGTCGCGGTCGCGGAACATGAGGTTGTGAGCTCTTAAGGCAAGAATGATGTTGTGCTGGATCTCCAGGTTCTCCGGATCTGCCAGGTTTTCAATATGGAAGAAATTCTCCACCTTATGAACGCCCTGTTCTGTCAGGTTTACAACCTTGTCTTTTTCATTTACGATGAAATCGCCGGTCTCGGTGATCTCCTCACCCATAATAGCAGTCATCTTGGTCACTTCGCCGCTGGCCTCGCCTCGCTCCAGCTGTCTTGCGAGGATATCGCAGACCTCATAAAGCTTGGTGGATTTGCCGCTCTGGCCGGAAATGATCAGCGGGGTACGGGCTTCGTCGATGAGAACGGAGTCCACCTCGTCGATGATGGCGTAGTGAAGCTCTCTCTGTACCAGCTGCTCTTTGTAGATCACCATGTTGTCACGAAGGTAGTCGAAACCGTCCTCGTTGTTGGTTACATAAGTGATATCGCAGGCATACTGGGCGCGGCGCTCGTCGTTATTCATGGAGTTCAGGATACAGCCACAGGTCAGGCCCAGAAAACGGTGAACCTGTCCCATCTCCTCGGCGTCACGGTGTGCCAGATAATCGTTGACAGTGATGATATGAACGCCTTTTCCCTCCAGGGCATTCAGGTAAGCCGGAAGGGTAGCTACCAGGGTCTTACCTTCACCGGTCTTCATCTCGGCGATACGTCCCTGATGAAGGATGATACCTCCGATCAGCTGTACGCGGTAGGGCTCCATGCCAAGAACTCGTTTATCTGCCTCACGGACAACCGCAAAGGCTTCCGGAAGCAGGTCATCCAGGGTCTCTCCGTTGGAAAGACGCTCTTTAAACTCCGTTGTCTTATTTCGCAGGTCTTCGTCGGAAAGTGCCTGCATCGTCGGTCTTAACGCTTCGATCTTATCCACCAGCGGTTTGATTCTCTTCACCTCGCGCTCGCTGTGGGTACCGAAGACCTTTTGAAACATGCTCATATTGATAATCTCCTAAAAATTATATTTCGTCCATTTCTTCATAAACACTTCTATTCTACCACTTTCTGTAAAGTTTCACAATAAAATTTTTCTGAACAAGCTGTAAACGGGAGGAATTGCTTTGTTCATAAATCAAAGACCCCTCGCGGCAGTCGCCAAATATCCATGCAAGCATGGCTACTTGGCTCGTTGCTCGCGGGAATGAAAAACAGCGCCTCCCGCAGGGATTTCTCCCCGGGAAGCGCTGTTTTTTCACACTTTGATCCGTCTGGCTGCGTCGTCGCTGATGAGGATTCTCCGGTTTTCCACGCCTACGATGACGCCCCCGAAGATCCGGCTGATGACCCGTACGTCCTTGCCTTCGCTGACCTTGCAGCTTCTGATATAATCCATCGTTTCCGGCATGCCGGTCATCCATTTGATCGTGTAGGCTTCTCCGGCCTTGGTTTCATTGAGGGATAACATAATTTGCACCTTTCCTTTCTTTAAATTATCGTAACTGTTCAGAACCACCTCCAAAATGCTACGCATTTCGTCGGTGTGGCGTATCCGCCAAATAGATTTCCATGTAAAAGTGTTCATTCATGCAAGCATGATTCACACTTTTGCATGAAAATCTGCTTGGCTCTGAACAGTTACAAATTGTCTGAAAATTCAGTTAGTCTTATCTATCGTACTGTCTTTTCCATTATTTTCTTCTTTTTGTTCTATTTTATTCCTGTTATCCCATATTAGTCAATTATAACAAAACCCGCCGGGGAAATTTCCCGGCGGGCCATTCATCTCTTATGCTGTTTTGCTGATCAGCACTCCGGCTCAATCAGTCCGTAGGTATTGCCTTTTCTCTTATAAACCACGCAGACCTCGTCGGTCTCTGCATTGCGGAATACGAAAAAGTTGTGTCCCAGAAGCTCCATCTGTACGCAGGCATCTTCCGGATACATGGGTTTGATTCCGAAGTGTTTGGTACGGATGATCTTGATCTCTTCCTCATCCTCAACTTCTTTCTCGATAAACTCCTGACGGAAGTTTCCGCCGTCCTGATGTTTCTCTACGATCTTGTTCTTATATTTGCGAAGCTGACGCTCAATGACTTCCTCCACCAGGTCGATGGATACATACATATCGTTGCTGACCTGTTCGGAACGGATGATGTTGCCTTTCACCGGGATCGTCACCTCGATCTTCTGCCTTTCCTTCTCTACACTCATGGTTACAATGATCTCAGTCTCAGGAGTGAAGTATCTTTCCAATTTTCCAAGCTTGTCTGTCACGGCACTGCGAAGGCCGTCTGTTACCTCGATGTTCTTACCACTGATTGTAAAACGCATAAGCTCAACTCCTTTGTCAATAAATTCACATCCGGGAATTCTGAAAGAATTATTTTCTGCTTCCCGGTTGTATGAGTCCATTATACCATACAGAGGTGCACATTACAAGAAACTATACAAAAATTTTCTATTTTTTATAAAGTTTTTGCATCTTTGTAACAACAATTCACTTGCAGTAAGCCAGCACTTCCTCAAACTTCATCTGGCCTCCGAAGAGATCCAGGGCACTGCCGATGGTCACATCCAGATGGTTTTGGCCAAGCTTTTTCAAGTCTCTGAGGTCGTCAAAGCTTCCCACACCGCCGGCGTAAGTGACGGGGATTTTCCCCCAGCTGCCCAGTATTTCTGCCAGCTCTTTTTCAATGCCGGAGGCTTTTCCCTCTACATCCACGGCATGGATCAGAAACTCCGCGCAGCTTCCGGAGAGTTCGTCCAGAATCGCCGGGGTCAGACGCACGTCCGTAAATTTCTGCCAGCGGTCAGTGACGATATAGTAGGCGTCGTCTTTTTTCCGGCAGCTTAAGTCCAGCACCAGCTGTTCTTTTCCCACGGCATGAACCAGCCGGTTCAGGTTCTCCTCTTTGAACTGACCGTCCTTGAAGACAAAGCTCGTGACAATGACTTGGGAAGCCCCTGCTCTTAAAAACTCTTCCGCGTTTTCATCGTGGATACCGCCGCCGATCTGAAGACCGCCGGGCCAGGCAGCGAGGGCTTTCATGGCCTGGGCCTTGGTTGTCTCGTAATAAGGGGAGGAGGCCGGATTTAAAAGAATCACATGGCCGCCGGAGAGTTTCTTTTCCTTATAAAGAGACGCATACCAGGCCGCGTCCTGCTCCGCCACAAAATTCTCCGCCGCCTGGTCTCCCTGATCCTTCAGGGAGCCGCCCACGATCTGTTTTACTTTTCCGTTATGTATGTCAATGCATGGCCGAAATCTCATTTGTGTTCACTCCTGTGCTTTTTTCGACAGTATAGCGCGATTTTCTGAGATTGAAAAGAGCTTTCGTCTCTTTCCCGAAAGCTCTTTTCCCGCGCTGATCAGTCTCCTGCCATTCCGGTACCCGTCGTTCCCGCGCCGTTTCCTGCGGTTCCGCCGTCAGTTCCGGCTCCGTTGCCCGGCTCCATAAGATCATTTCCCAGATCCTCGGCTCCGTCTATGATACCATCTCCGACATCTTCCGCTCCGTTCAGGATGTCATCTCCCAGCTCATCCACAACGCCGGTCTCCGTGGTGGTGCCAGTTTTGCCTTTTTCGGTGGTTCTGGTGTCTTCCGTGTCACTCATGGCCTTCGTGGTCTTTTCGGTGGCGGCGGTCTCTTTCTCTGTGGTCTTCTTCGTCTCAGTCTCGGTGGTGCGGGTGGTGCTTTTCTCGGTGGCTGTGGTGTTGTTATTGCCGCAGCCCACAAGGGCGGCCGCCGATACCACCAGAAGTGCCGTCAGAATTCTTTTTTTCAGTTGTTTCATATACTGTCTCCTTCTTTCTCTTATTTTTTCGTCCACTGAAAGTATTGGCCGGGGAACTCATTTTTATGCGCTCAGTCGTAAAAGTGTGTGAGCCTCTTTCGGAAAAACCGCCTGGTGAACTGTTTCCCATTGAAGGGAAGCAGCGGCGCAAGGTAGCTCTCGCCGGAAATCGTCCGGTTTGTCGCAAGGAAGACGCAGACCAGAACGAAGCCTAAGAGCAGGCCCCACTGATTCAGGATGGCCGTCAGTACGAGAAGGAGCAGTCGCATAAATTTCAGGGCATAGCCCAGTTCATAGTCCGCCTGCATATAGTTTGCCATCGCCACAAAAGCCATATAGAGCATCGTTTCCGAGTTGAACCATCCGGATTTCACGGCAAATTCTCCCACCACGATGGCGGCGATAACACTCAAAGGTGTCGTGAGATTCGAGGGCGTGTTGATGGCCGCCAGCTTGAGGCCGTCGATGGCCAGTTCCAGAATCAGCAGTTGGAAAAAGATCGGAATGTTGATCTCCTCAGACACACGGATAAACTGAAAGTCTTTTGGAATCCACTCCGGATTTTGCATGAGAAGCAGCCAGACCGGCGTCAGGAAAATCGTCATCAGCCCGATGAAAAACCGCGTGAGCCTTAAGTAAGTTCCCGTCACCGGCGGAAAATAGAAATCATCCGCCTCCTCCATAATGTCGAAAACCGAGGCCGGAAGGATCATAGCCGAAGGGGAATTATCCACAAGAATCACGAGTTTTCCTTCCAGAATCCCCGCTGCCGCCGCGTCAGGCCGCTCCGTATACTTAAATTTCGGAAAAGGATTGAACCAGCGCCCCCGGAAAAGGCACTCCGCCAGGCTCTCCTGATTCATCGTAAGGGCCTCCACCTTCAGCTGCTGAATCCGGTTTTTCACCAGGCTTAAGAGCTCCCGGTCCACCCGGTCGTCGAGGTAACAGAGGACAATGTCGGTCTTCGAGAGCTTTCCGGTAGTCAGAATCTCCATTGAGAGCTTCGGCGTACGGATTCTCCGGCGGATCAGGGCCGTATTAAAGACCAGCGTCTCCACAAAACCATCCCTGGATCCCCGGAGAACCTTGTCTTTTTCCGGCTCCTCCACGCTCCGCATGGGATAGGTCCGGCAGTCCACCGCCACGCAGCACGGAATCCCGTCGATGAGAAGACAGGCCACGCCGGAGAGCAGCTGAGTCGTCAGCTCCTCAAAGGAGTTTAAAATGTCCACCTCCACATAGGGGACAAAAATCCCGCTGAAAGCCTCGTCGTTTTCCAGCAGGAGCTCCGGCTTTAAGCTCTGAAAAAACTCCATGAGCTTTTCCAGCACCTCATCCTTCACAAAGCCGTCCACAAAATAGAGGCAGGCATCCCGGTCTCCCACCTTCAGTTTCCGCTCCACCAGGTCAAAATTTTTCGTCAGCTGGAGCCGTTCTTCCATCTCATGCCTGTTTTTCTCCAGGCTTTCTGCAATTTCCCG
>OGDF01004420.1_pt1 | contig 16016 bp, 10 predicted proteins | sample 1570141 | NCBI WGS metagenome assembly OGDF01 (sample SAMEA4370581, study PRJEB24528) | human gut metagenome | reverse complement strand
TCCCGAATCGGACAACCTGGGGTGACCGGATGACGCGTGGGTGGCTGATTCGGGGGATTGGACACTTGTTGGTGCGTGAGGAGGCGACATGTGGGGTAGTGGCGGCGCAGAGGAGCGCCGGGATGGCGCAGCGGTACGTAAGGGAAGTGACTGGGCAGGACAATGCCCTACGCCTCCACGCTAGCTTAGGTTTTTGCCGGCTGGTCGATGGTGACGAATTCGTGGCTTTGGGTTTTCAGGTCGTTGATGATGGCGGGCAGCGCGTTCACGTGTACCAGCCGAAACCGATCTAAACCGGCTCAAACCAGCCCGTTCAAATCCGCCTCGTCACATCACCTTGGTGGACTCCAGATTGCGGCTCACCCAGTTGTTCAACCGGATCACCGGCTTGCGCAACACCAATCCCAGCAGCAGCGAAGGAATCAGGAACAAGGAGAGATACACCATATCAAGCAGGTACTCATTGCCGTATGATCCGGCCATCGCGGCGTGCATGGCATCGATGGCGTGCGGGAACGGTAGGAACGGGTAGAGCATTTGGAAGAACTTCGGCAGCGTCTCGATAGGGAACGTACCGCCCGAACCGGCGACCTGCATCACCAGCAGCACCACGGCCACAGCCTTGCCGATATCGCCGAACGACACGGTCAGCGTATACACGATATTCGAGAACACGAGCGCGGCAAGCCACCCCACGGCAAGGAACTGCAGCGCATGATTCGCCTGCACGCCAAGGAAATACGTGTCACCCAGGCAAACCAGTGTGCCCTGCAGCAACGCGAGCAGTGCGAAGATCGCGTACCGTCCGAAATACTCGTGGTCGAGGCGCAGTCCCCAACGTGAGGCGTTCCCCGGGCCGGACGGGCCGGCGATGCGCGGCAGCGTGTCGCCCAAGCCCAGCACATGCGCCTTCTCGCGGTCCGAAATCGTCACTTTCAGCATGGCGCACAGGATGATCGCACCCACCCAGATTGACAGGATCGTATAGAACGGCGCCATGGCCGAACCGTAGTTCGCGATCGGGTACACCGAGACGCGATGCAGTGCGACGGGCGCGGAAATCAGCGTGGACAGTGTGGACGCGTTGGCGGTGGCCAGTGCACGTAGTTCGTCCGATTCGCCCGAATCGGCGTCGTTGTCACCGTCGCCACCATCGCTGTTGCCGTCACCGGCGTTTCCGCCCGTCTCCAGCTTCGTGATCAGCTCCTTCACCGTCGCTGCCGACGAGTCGAGTTTCTTCGCGATCGCGCCGAGCGTGGAACGGATGGACGTCACATTCGTCCCCACATCGCCCGTCATATCGTCCAGACCGTCGGCGGTGCCGCTCAGCTGGGTGATCATGCTGTCGGTTTGGGAGATCAGCGTGCTGACTGTGGAGGCGAGCGCGTCGATTTTCGGCTTGACGTTCGTGGCGTAATCGTCGCGCACATTGCTGATCGACTGCTTCGCGGAGGTGATGCGGTTCAGGATCTCCTTGCGGGAGCGTTCCGCGGCTGCGGTATCCTGCGTGACCTGCGTGGAAGCGTCTTTCAGCTGCTGCGCGAGCTTCTGCGAATCGCCTTTGGCGGCTTCCAGCAGCGTGATCTCCCGGTCGATGGCTTCCAGCAGCGCCTGTTTCGCGGAATCACTGTCCGGTAGTTGTTCCACCGATTCGCGCATGTGGTTGAGGCTTGTGATGTACGTGTCGTACAGCGATTCGCCGCTGGAGACTTGTTCGCTCAACGCTGTCAACTGGCTGGCTGCGGTGTCTGAGCCCTTGCCGATCGCGTCGAACGCCTTGTTCACCTTGGCAGCTACTTGGTCGAACGCGCCTGACACCTGGTCGAGCGCGGTGTTCACCGAGGAGGTGACGTTCGCACCTGCAGAAGTGAGTGACGTGGCACCTGATTTGCCTTGCTTCAACGCGTTCTGGGCCTGTTTGCCCGCCTTGGTCGCCGAGGCGAGCAGTTTGCCCGTGGAATCCACGATGTCGTTCGCCGAGCCGAGCAGCTGCGAATACGACGTCACCTGCTGCGATGCGCCGCTCAGCGTATCCGCCATGGTGGTGAGATTGCCGTTGAGGTTGCGCATGTATTCGGCCATTTGCGGGCTTTGCGAATAGTGTAGGATGCTTGAGGCCAGGTCGAGTCCGACTTGCGCAATCGTTTTGGCGAAGGTTTTGTCGATCGTGTTGACCACGGTTGTCGCGCCCTGATCGGTGATATGCGGGGCGATCGGGTTGATTTTCTCGTTCAGATAGTACTTGAGCTGCGCGTGTTTGATGTCGGGGGAGAACAGCGTCATCATGTCGGCGCTGAAACCTTTCGGAATTACGATCGCCGCATAGTATTCGCCGGATTTCACCCCGTCGATTGCCTTGTCGCTTTTCACGAACTGCCAGTCCAGCTGGTCGTTGGCGTGCAGTGTGCTGATGATGGTTTCGCCCACGTTGACGCGCACCGGTATGAGATTCGACTTGTAACCCTTGTCGTTATTGGCCACGGCGACCTTCAATGCCTTGGTGTTGCCGTAGGGGTCCCAGCTGGCCGCGATGTTGAACCAGGCGTACAGCGCCGGCACCACCACCAGGCCCATCGAGACGATCACGGCGATCACGTTGCGGGTGGCATGGCACATGTCCCGCTTGAAGATGCCCCAGATCATTTTCACTGTTCGTTCCCCTCCTCACGCAGACTCCTGCCAGCATTTCCGTCCGTGTTTCCAGCCGCATACTCAGCCGCATGTTCAGTCGCATGTCCGGCCGAACCACCATGCGCAACCTCATACAGCCTCGTACGTACGGCATGCATCGGCTTGTAATGCATGCCCGGCCGGAACAGCAGGTTCTCGTGCAGGATCGCGCTGCGGAACTCTTCCGCACTCATCGCTTCCTCGCCCAGATAATTCGCATACCGTTCGCGCAGATACTCCACCACGATGAGATACGTGTCGATGGCGATGATCGAAATGATCCAACCGAGCAGCATGGCGAGCTTCATGCGCGTGATGAATAGCAATAGCAGGAACACGAACGGCAGTACCGCCAGCGCGAGGAATCCCCAACGCACCAGGCGCGGGTACAGGCGGAAGAAATGAATCGCCCGTCTGCGGGCGAGTTCGGGGAACTCCTCGGCGATCTGCTGCGCGGTCTCGGTGAGCCGCAACGGTTCCACCGTGCCTTCGTTATGTTCGGTGATCATCAGATCAGTGTCCGCCAGACGGTTGTCGAACAGGCGGTTGAGGTTCAACGCCAGCTTGCGGACCACCAAGCCGATGAACAGCGCCACAGGCAGATACCAGAACAGCGAGAGCATGTCGATCCAATAATGGTTGGCATACATGCCGCCGATCGGCCCGCGCATCGCGTTGATGCCGTAGGTGAACGGTAGGAACGGTTTCAGACGGCGGAAGAATTCCGGCATCATCTCGATGGGGTAGAGGCCTGCCGCGCCCGGAATCTGGATGATCACCAGAATCACGGCGACGGCCTTGCCGATATGCCGGAACGCCACGGCGAGCGCGTAAATGATGTTCACGTAGACGAACGAGGCGAAAATGCCGGCGAGGATGAACAGGAACGGATGCTCGCATTGGATGCCCAGCGCGAGATCGCCGATCGTGGCGATGATCGCCTGCAGGAATCCGACCGTGACGAACAGCAGCCAACGGCCCATATAGCCTTGGCGTGGCGTGTACATGCGGATCTTCTCATCGCGGTCCACTTCAAGCTTGTAGATCGCGACGAGCACGAATCCGCCGACCCACAGCGCAAGATTCGTGTAGAACGGCGTGACCGCGGAACCATAGTTTTTGACCGGGTAGAGGACCTGTTCGTCCAAATGCACCGGCTCGCCCACGAACGAGCCGACCTCGCTCGCGTCAAGTCCGAGCGCTTGGGAAAGCTGCTGGAACATCGCCGAACTGCTCAACGCGGCCACATCGGTGCGCGTGGTGTTGAGCTGTTTGGCGAGATTGGCGAGCTGTGTCTGCGTGCCAGCAATGGTGGTGTTCGTTTGGGTCACGGTGCGCGACAACTGGTCGAGCAGCCCGTTGCCCTGTTCCAGCGTGCTTTGCAGCGTGGTAAGCGTGCCGGACAGCGACCCATTGGCCAGGCTGAGTGTATCGAGCCCGGTGTTGAGATTCGGCATGACCGTGCCGGTGATGGTCGTGCGTGCGCTCGCCATCGACGCCGTGCCGTTCTTCGCCAGCGTGGTGACATCGTCGTTGAACCCGTTCGCGGTGTTCTTCCCCGCGTTGATCGCAGCCGTGGTGTCCTGATCGAAGGCGTCGATGCGCTGCTGCTGGAACGTCAGCTGTTTGCGGGCTTCGGCGAGCTGCGCGGAAAGATCCTTATACGTTTGGCTGTTCGGATCCAGCTGGCTGGCCTGCAACGCCTTCTCCACGTCGTCGAGCACATTGCCGGTGGTGGTGTTGACGTGATGCATGGTGCTGGACACTTGGTCGAGCGCGTCCTGCGTGGTGTTCAGTCCGCTGAGCACGGTGCCGGTGGCATTGCTCACGTTGACCTGCAGGCCGGACAGTTGCGTGCTGCCGTTGTCGAGCGCTCCGACCAGCGTGTTCGAGAATCGTTCGGTTTGTGTGCGCGTCTCGCTCAGCAAGTCGGACGCCTTGCCGACGGTGTCAAGCGAGTTGGTGATTTCCGAGGCGAGCGCGATGTTGGACTGTTTGGCCGAATCGATGGTGGTGAGGGCCTTGTCGAGCGTGGAACGGGTGTCGCGCAGCTGCTGTTGGACGGTTTCGAGCTGGTTGATGGTGTCGGTCAGATCGTTGACGACGTCGCTTTGCGCGCTTTTCACGCTGCCGGTGGTTTCTCCCGCTGCCTCCTTCACTTCCTTTGCCACGGCGTCGGCCACGCTGGAAACGAAAGTGGTGTTGATCTGCTCGTCGATCGTGGTCGCGCCCGTATCGGTGATTTTCGGCGCGATCGCGTTCAGCTTTTCGTTGATGTAGTACGTGATCGACGGTCGGTCGCCTTTACCGGTGACGGTGCCGATTAGTCTGGAGCTGAAGTCTTCCGGCAGTACGATCGCCGCATAGTATTTGCCGGATTCCACGCCTTCGATGGCTTGCTGCTTGGGAACGAAACGCCAGCCGAGCTGATGGTTCTTCTTAAGCTGGTTGACGGTCTGCTGGCCAGCGTCGAGATGGCCGACCAGCGTGGAGGTTGTGCCCTTGTCCTCGTTCGCCACAGCGACTTGGATGTTGCCCGTGTTCGCGTACGGGTCCCAGTTGGCGAGGATATTGCACCATGCGTACAGTGATGGGATGATGGCCACACCCAGCGTGACGACGAGCGCCACGGGGTTCTTCAGAATGCGTTTCACGTCTCGAAGGAAGATGGCGAAAACCTGGTGCATCAAGCCTCCTCGCGGGTATTGGTCGCAACATCTACGTGCGGCGGCATGCCCGTGCGGGAACACCCGGTTGGGCTCTTCGTCGCGCGATCCGGTGGACATTCTATGACTTCCGATGGAACGATCGCAATGGTTTCGCCATGTTTATTGGTCGGTCCCGCAAGTGTCGGGATATGAGACGAAAACGCTCGGCATATGGCTCTAGTGGGGCGGGCGACCTGGATATGGAGCGGACGGTCGGGAAAACGGAAAGGAAAGATGGCGAATGTTGTCACATGACAAGTGGGATAGGGTTGGGCGATAATGGAGGCATGACTATTGCAACGCCGGAACGTTATGCGCAAATGCTGGACGCCGCACGCCGCGGCGGTTACGCCTATCCCGCGATCAATGTGACCAGCACGCAGACCTTGAACGCCGCACTCCAGGGTTTCGCCGAGGCGGAATCCGATGGCATCATCCAAGTCTCCGTAGGCGGCGCCGCCTACTTCTCCGGGCAACGCGTCAACGACCGCGTCACCGGCTCGCTTGCCTTCGCAGCCTTCGCGCACGAAGTCGCGGCGAAATACCCCAACATCACCATCGCCCTGCACACCGACCACTGCGCCAAACAGTATTTGGACGAATGGGTGCGCCCCCTGCTCGACCATGAAGTCGAACAGGTGAAGCACGGTCAGGAACCGACCTTCCAGTCACACATGTGGGACGGTTCCACAGTGCCGCTGGGTGAAAACCTCGACATCGCAGAAGAACTGCTCGACAAATCCCAAGCCGCGCACACCGTGCTGGAAATCGAAATCGGCGCGGTCGGCGGCGAAGAAGACGGGCACAGCGCCGAAATCAATGACAAACTGTATTCCACGCCCGCGCAAGGCATCACCGTCGCGCAACGACTCGGCCTCGGCGAGCGCGGACGCTACATGGCCGCCTTCACCTTCGGCAACGTGCACGGCGCATACAAACCGGGCGTGGTGAAACTGCGCCCCGAACTGCTCGACGAAATCCAGACCACGGTCGCGCTCGCGATCAAGGCCGGCGAAATGCCCGACCCCGCGCACTCGCTGGATGTCGCTCCCGGTAAGCCGTTCGCCCTGGTGTTCCACGGCGGTTCCGGCTCCGCGCCGGAGGAGATCGCGCAGGCCGTGAGCTACGGCGTGGTGAAGATGAACATCGACACCGATACGCAGTACGCATTCAGCCGTGCGGTGGCCGGTCACATGTTCTCCAACTATGATTCGGTGCTCAAAATCGACGGTGAGGTGGGCAACAAGAAGCTGTACGATCCGCGATCCTGGGGTCGTGAAGCTGAATCCGCGATGGCCGCGCGTGTGGTCGAAGCATGCAAGCAGCTCGGCAGTGCCGGGCGCGCGCTGAACTAGCCAACGGTCTTTCGAACTGTTTTCGGGCGTTTTCTGGTCTGTTTTTCGGACCGGTTGCAATCCGATTACGGTCGGTCCAGAGCCGTGAGCATCCCTCAGACCCGGTAGAGGGTGAAGAGTAACCTTTGTAAGGCTTTAGGCGCAAGGCTTAAGGCAGAATCGCGTACGCACGGAGGTGCAACAACATGCCTGGAATTGTTTTGATCGGTGCCCAGTGGGGAGACGAGGGCAAAGGCAAGGCAACGGATCTGATCGGCACGAAGGTCGACTACGTCGCCCGTTTCAACGGCGGCAATAACGCTGGCCATACTGTGGTGGTCGGCGACGAATCGTATGCGCTGCATCTGCTGCCGTCCGGCATCATCAGCCCCAACACCACCCCTGTCATCGGCAACGGCGTCGTCGTCGATCCGGAAGTGCTGTTCCAGGAGATCGACGGCCTTGAAAGCCGTGGCGTGGACTGCTCCCGACTGCTGGTGAGCGAAAGCGCGCACATCATCGCCCCGTATCACCGCGTGCTCGACAAGGTGACCGAACGCTTCCTCGGCAAGCACAAGATCGGCACCACCGGCCGCGGCATCGGCCCGGCATACGCCGACAAGATCAACCGCGTGGGCATCCGCGTGCACGACCTGTTCAACGCGGAGCACCTGCATGACAAGGTCGAGGCCAGCCTGCATCAGAAGAACCAGATGCTCGTCAAGCTGTACAACCGTCGCCCGATCGACGTGGACGAGACCACTGACGAGCTGCTCAAGCTCGGCGAACGCCTGAAGCCGTACGTGGCCAACACCTCCCTGGTGCTCAACAAGGTGCTCGACGAGGGTAAGACCGTGCTGTTCGAAGGCGGCCAGGCCACCATGCTCGACGTGGACCACGGCACCTACCCGTTCGTGACTTCCTCCAACCCGACCGCCGGCGGCGCCTGCACCGGCACCGGCGTTGGCCCGACCAAGATCACCCGCGTGATCGGCGTCTCCAAGGCGTATGTGACCCGCGTGGGCGAAGGCCCGTTCCCGACCGAACTGTTCGGCGAGGAAGGCGAATGGCTGCGCGCCCAAGGCCACGAGTACGGCGTGACCACCGGTCGCCCGCGTCGCTGCGGTTGGTTCGACGCGGTCGTCAACCGTTACGCGGCCCAGGTCAACGGCCTGACCGACATCGTGCTCACCAAGCTCGACGTGCTCACCGGCCTCAAGGAAATCCCGCTGTGCGTGGCGTACGACGTCAACGGCGAGCGTCGCAACGATATGCCGACCGACCAGGCCGAGTTCGCCGCCGCGAAGCCGATTTACGAGTCCATGCCGGGTTGGGACGAGGACATTTCCCAGGTCCATGACTTCAACGATCTGCCGAAGACCTGCCAGGATTACGTCAAGCGTCTTGAGGAACTGTCCGGCTGCCGCATTTCCGTGATCGGCACCGGCCCGCAGCGCGACCACATCATCCAGATCAACTCGCTGATCGACTGAAGCTGATTCGGCTGATTCGTCGATATGAACGTCGGTAACGAACGTCAATGACAAGTGCCGGTGGGCCTGTGCCTGCCGGCACTTTGCGTATGGTGCGTGCGATGGCGTGCGCGTATGACGCACACCGCATACACACCGACGGGGTGCGCGGCGGAGGAACGGAAAAGGGGAGTGCGATGACTGCAATGCCGCCTAACGACAGGTTCGACAGGTTTGACAGGTTCAGCAAACTGGTCCCGCGATTCGACCACCTGAAATGGAAGATGGCCGCTGCCGGCATTCTCGTCGGCCTGATTTCCGGCTTCCTCGTCGTCCTCTACCGTCTCGGCATCGAATACGGCACCGACACCGCGCGCTGGATCTACGCGCGCATCCGCGAAACCCCGTGGCTGGTCGCACCGTGGGCGGTCGCCGCAATCGCAGCCGCGCTCGCCATCGCATGGATGGTCAAAAAAGAGCCGATGGCCGGCGGCAGCGGCATTCCGCAAACCAACGGCGTGGTGATCTGCGGCCTGAAAATGCGATGGCAGACGATTCTGCCGGTTCGCTTCATCGGAGGCCTGCTCGGATCGCTCTTCGGCCTCTCGCTCGGCCGCGAAGGACCGTCCATCCAAATCGGCGCATCGGGCGCGCAGTTCCTATCGCACCGGCTGCGCGGCAAGAAACGTGAGGACGTGCAGGAGCATTATCTGGTCACCGCCGGTGCCGCGGCCGGCCTGTCCGCCGCGTTCAGCGCACCGCTGTCCGGCATGATGTTCGCTTTGGAAGGGATGCATCGCAGTTTTTCGCCCGCGATTCTGATGGGCGCCACCGCCGCGTCCCTGACCGCCGATTTCGTATCGAAATACTGTTTCGGCCTGCGTCCGGTGCTTGACTTCGGCACCATCGGCCAACTGCCGCTCGGCGAATACGGGTGGCTGATTCCGCTGGGATTGGTGGCCGGTTTGGTTGGTTCGCTGATGAACCGTTCGCTGCTCGGCTTCCAAACGCTGTACGGCAAGCTTCCCGTATGGAGCCGCCCTTTGATCGCGATCGCACTCGCGCTGCCAATCGGCATTTGGCTGCCTGACGTGCTCGGCGGCGGCTCGAACCTGATCGCCATGGCCGAGCATGCGCGCGTCGGCTTGGGCATGCTGTGCGTGCTGTTCGTGGCGAAAGTGCTGTTCACCTCCACCAGCTTCGGTTCAGGCGCTCCCGGCGGCATTTTCATGCCGATTCTCGCGGTTGGCTCACTCGCCGGCGGTATCTGCGGCGAGACGTTGCACCAGTTCGGCAACCTGCCGTCCGATTCCGTGGCGATTTTCTCGGTATGCGTGATGACGGGCACGCTGGCCGCGTCCGTGAAAACACCGATCACGTCGATTCTGCTGGCCGTGGAAATGTCCGGCACATTGACGCACATGCTGCCGGTCGCCGCCGTCGCGTTCATCGCATTGCTCGTCTCCGACCTGCTGCGTACGAAACCGATCTACGGCGAGCTGCTGGAACGGTACATGCGCGCGCAAGGCGGCACGACGGCAATCACCAATCGCATCGACAACGGCATCATGGAACTGCCTGTGGAAATGGGCGCGACCGCGGACGGCAAGCTGATGCGTGACGTGCGCTGGCCGTACGGCTGTCTGGTGATTGGCCTGCGTCGCGGCGAACGGCAGATCGTGCCGCATGGCGATACGCGGCTGCGTGCCGGCGACTATCTGGTCGTGCTGTTCAGCGGCGAGGACGAAAGCGACGCACGGCATGCGATGCGGCGGCTGTGCGACGTGTCCGTCTGACGCGGCCTTACTGTCTTCCATAACCATTCGTAGACGTCTAGGGCCACCCGAAGTTATCCACAGTTATCCACCGAATCGGACATGTTCGATGTTTGGTTGCAATGCACGTGTAGACTCGTACAAGGTTAGGAAGACGGCACCTGCGGCCAGCTCGTTGCCGTATGGCTGGGGTGGAACGACGCTGTCCGCGGAAAGCCAAGTACAAGGGGAACGTGATGGAATCGCAAGAACAACGGGCGGCAGACTCGCCAAACGCGGGTGATGAGCCGAATCCCGCCACACAGTCGATCGACGTCGCCGAAGTGGCGCGCGCGGATGTGCGCCCGTCCGGTGCCGCCGCATCCAAGCATCCGCCGCAGATTCCGCTCGCGCCGATGAAACGCATGCAGGCGCGATTCAACCCTCTTGCCGATGGTCTGATGTATCTCGTGGTGTTCGTCGGCGGCTTCGTCGGCGTCGGTTTCCGTCGCGCCACGGACCTGCTGCTGCCGTCGGTGAACGGTTCGCCGTTCGTGGTGGGCACGTTCGTGTCGAATATGCTCGCCTGCTTCCTGTTTGCGATGCTGACCGAATACATGGCGACCGCGTCGTGGCTGCGCCGCAGGGTACGGCAGGTCGTCAGCCGTGGCGTCGGGCTTGGTTTGCTTGGCGGACTGTCGACGATGTCCGGCGTGATGTTGGAAACCATGGAAGGCATGCGCGAGCAGCGTTTCGGCAGCGCGCTCGGCTATCTTGCGGGAAGTTTCGCCGGCGGTCTGATCGCGGCCGCGGTTGGCGTGGCGCTGATGCAGGCGTTGCTGGCGCGCGGCACACGCAAGCGGGTCCGTAACGCGATCGCCGATGCCTCCACGGCTTCCGTATCCTCAATGTCCGATTCGGGTGAATCGGACGCGTACGACACTGTGCAGAACGTCCAGATGACCGACACTGCAGTATCGACTACGCAGAGTGCTACGCAGACGGTCCCCATGGCCGATTCGGGCGAATCGGACGTGCCGGACGCGCAAAACGTGCAGAACAACGTGCCGGGCGTGCAGGGCGTGCGCCACGTGAAGGTGGCGGATGCGGCGCATTCGGCCGCGCAGGCCGCGTTGGAGGCCGCGCAGGCGGCACGGCAGGCGGCCCAGGTCGCCCAGCAGGTCGCGCAGACCGGGCAGGTGCCGAAAATCGAATCGCAGCCGCAGCCATCGCAACCCGTCGCACCTCTGCCCAGCTTCGAACCCAAGCCGGTCACCGCGGAAATCCCGCTCGTCGCCGACCCGACCACAGGAGAGGTGCGCTGATGACCTGGATGATCTGCCTGTTCGGCGGCATCGGCGCCATGGCCCGTTATGTGCTTGACGTGTCGATCCAACGCAGCTGGAACCGTGACGGCAACCACAGCTTCCCCCTGGCCACGCTCGTCATCAACGGCGTCGCCTCCCTGTGCGCCGGCATCGCCATGATGTCGTACTATGCGCAGTCGGTTGATATGGGCACGGTAATGACGTTCGTTGTGGGGTTCCTCGGCGGATTCTCAACATTCTCGTCGGCGATCAACGAGGTGCTGTCGCTGATTCGCAAACGCCGTTTCGCCATGGCCCTGGGCTATGGCGCTGCCACGGTCGCGGTGCCGCTCGCCTGCGTGGCGCTCGGATTCGGCATCGCCATGCTGGGCGGCCACGCATAGCTGTCACCGGCTCAGCCGCGCGTAATTTTCACGTTACACGGGCGGTCATCGGGTAACGTTCAGGAAATCTGAGCGCAACCGCGCGAGCTGTTTCCTCTCCTACGTTGTGAAAGCAACAAGAGAGGAAAAACCTATGACAGCCGTAACGTATCTCACACGGCATCGTCGACCGGGAATCGTCATACTCTGTTCGATTGTCGCCGTTCTCTCGATGCTTTTCGTACTCCCTCCCGCCATCGCGTCCGCCGCCGATTCCGGCGCGCAGGCCGTCGATGAATGCAATCCGACCGCCAGCAACGGCTGCGTCAACGGCATCCTGCAGGACGCCGACAAGAAGCCGATCGCCGACGTCACCATCACGCTGTCCGGCAAGGCAACCGCGGAAACCAAAACCGCGGCGGACGGCAAATGGGCCTTCTCCGTTGCCGATGACGGCGATTACACCGTCACCATCGACGCGTCCGTTGCGAAAGAGCACGGCCTGAAGGCAAGCAGCGCGACGGTGACGATCAGGAAAGCCAGCTTCGACAAGCAGCGCGGCGTTGTCCGATTCGACCAGGCGGGCGATTCCGCCGGCAGCGGCACGTCCGGCACATCCGGATCGTCCGGCTCGGCAAACGGCACGAAAGGCGCGACCGGCACATCCGGATCGACGGCGGCCACGCAATCGCCAGTCAAAAAAGACGGCTCCAATGTCGGCAAACGCATCTGGCAGCAACTGTATTCCGGCATTATCTTCGGCCTGATGCTGGGCCTCATGTCCGTCGGCATGAACCTCGTCTACGGCACCACCGGCCTGCAGTCGTTCTCACACGGCGAACAGGTGACGCTCGGCGGCCTCATGGCATACGTCGGCACGCAGATGCTACACATGCCGCTCATCGCCTCCGCCATCTTCGCCATCGTCATCGGCGCGCTGACCGGCTTCATCCAAAACGAAATCGTCTGGGGGCCGCTACGCAGACGCCACGTCGGCACCATGCAGCAGATGATCGTCACCATCGGCCTGTCCATGGCGTTGCAGTACACGTTCCAGTTCTTCTTCGGTGGCGACATCAAAGGCATCGTCAAATCGGTGCCGGACAGTTTCCAGCTCGGACCGATCACCACCGACATGCCGACGCTGGTCTCCGCGCTGATCGCCATCTGCGTGATCGTCGGCGTCACCCTGTTCCTCTACAAGACGCGACTCGGCCGCGCCACACGAGCCGTGTCCGACAACGCGGCGCTCGCCGCGGCATCCGGTATCAACGTGGATCAGGTGGTCCGCGTGGTCTGGATCCTCTCGTGCGCGATGGCAGCCCTGTCCGGCGTGCTGCTCGGCGTCTACCTGAACGGCATCTCCTGGAACACCGGCGCGACCCTGATCCTGCTGATGTTCGCCGCGGTGACGCTCGGCGGCCTCGGCACCGCTAATGGCGCGTTGATCGGCTCGCTGGTCATCGGCATCGTGGCGGACATGAGCTCGCTCGTCATCCCCAACGATATGCGTTACGCCAGCGCGCTGGCAATCCTCATCATCGTTCTGCTGGTGCGCCCGCAGGGCATCTTCGGCAAGCAGCAAAGGGTGGGCTGATCCATGGACATCATGACAATCATCTCCAACGCGGCGGGCGAACTGATCGCCCCGACCACAGCGGCGTACGTACTCGCCGCCATCGGTTTGAACATTCACTTCGGCATGACGGGCCTGATGAACATGGGCCAGGCTGGTTTCATGCTCCTCGGCGCATACGGATTCGCCATCACGCAGTCGATGGGCTGCAACCTGTTCGCCTCCGTATGCGCGGCGCTCGCGCTCGCGGTCATCTACGCGCTGCTGCTGGGCATTCCGACGCTGAAGCTCGGACCCGACTATCTGGCCATGGTCACATTGGCCGCCGCGGAAATCATCCGCATCATCGGCAGATCGACGGCCATGACGAACTTCACCGGCGGTTCCGCGGGCATCTCACCGCAGGACTTCACCGAGAAATTCGAATCGCTTTCGCCGCTGCCGGACGGTTCGACCACGTTCCTGCTGTGGACGTACAGCAACAACATCGCCAACTCCTGGTGGCTGCGCATCGTGGCATGGGTTTTGGTGGTGATCGCGGCGCTGCTGTGCTGGCGCTGGTTCCACTCGCCGTGGGGCCGCATGCTCAAGGGCATCCGCGAGGACGAGAACGCGATCCGTTCGCTCGGCAAGCCGGTGACGCGATACAAGATGGAATCGCTGATTCTGGGCGGCCTGTTCGGCGCGATCGCCGGCATCATCTTCGTCCTGCCGCGTTCCGTACAGCCCGATTCGCTCGGCCGCACCGTCACCTTCTACGTGTGGACGATTCTGCTGCTGGGCGGCGCGGCCACGATTCTCGGCCCGGTGCTTGGCTCCTGCGTGCTGTGGGTGCTGCTCACCTTCGTCAAGGAGGTCATGCGCAACACCGTTCCCGAAACCCTCATCTCTTCCAACCAGATCGAAGCCCTCGGCTGGGTGATCGTCGGCGTGGCGCTGATGTGCCTGGTGATCTTCAGACCACAAGGTCTGTTGGGCGACCGAAAGGAGTTGGCTTTCCATGCCTGATACAACGAATTCTCCGACCACTGGCGTGCAGCCGGCCACGCAACCCGCAACCGGCGTGCAACCCGTATCCGGTGTGCAGCCCGGCGTACCATTCCAGGACCTCACCAAATGGGCCACCAAAGCTCCGGAAGGCGAGACCCTCATCTCCACCGCCTATCGCGACAAAGTCACCGACGATCTGAAATTCGTCGAAAACAAGCCGGGCGTGCACAAGCCCGACCCGATCCTCGTGGCCGACAACGTGACCCGCAAATTCGGCGGCATGACCGCCGTGGACGTGAGCCACTTCGAAATCGAACGGCACGGCATCACCGCGCTGATCGGACCGAACGGCGCCGGCAAAACCACGTTCTTCAACCTGATGACCGGCTTCGATACGCCGAACACCGGCACCTGGCAGTTCGACGGCAAGGACATGGCCCACGTGCAGCCCGAAAAAGTGGCGCGCATGGGCATGGTCCGTACCTTCCAGCTGACCAAGGTGATGAGCCGTCTGACCGTGCTCGACAACATGCTCCTCGGTGCCCCCGTGCAGCCGGGCGAAGGCATGTTCCGCGCGCTGTTCCCCGGCATGTGGAGGAAGCAGGAGCAGGCGAACATCGAAAAAGCCGAGGCGCTGCTGGAACGCTTCCTGCTGATCAAAAAGAAGGACGATTACGCCGGCGCGCTTTCCGGCGGCCAACGCAAGCTGCTGGAAATGGCACGAGCGCTGATGTCCGACCCGAAACTGGTCATGCTGGACGAGCCGATGGCCGGCGTGAACCCCGCGCTGAAACAGTCGCTGCTCGACCACATCATGGCGTTGCGCGAGGAAGGCACCACAGTGCTGTTCGTCGAACACGACATCAACATGGTGAGACACATCGCCGACTGGGTCACCGTGATGGCGGAAGGCAAGATCGTGGCCGAAGGCCAACCGAAGAGCGTGATGAACGATCCGGCCGTGATCGACGCATACCTGGGCGCCCACGCGAACGTGGACCTGGGCGACGATTCCGTGCTGGAAGACCTGAAGGAGGCCTGAAATGAGCGACATCGCAAGCGTGGCCGACGAGCCGCTGACCCGCGCGCAGATCCACATGGGCGAGCCCGAAGGCGAACCGTTGCTCGACGCGGTCGATTTGGTGGCCGGATACATTCCCGGCGTGAACATCCTGAACGGCGCATCCCTGACCCTGCATGAAGGCGAGATCGTCGGCATCATCGGCCCGAACGGCGCAGGCAAATCCACCCTGCTCAAATCATTGTTCGGCCTGGTGCACATCCACTCCGGCAAGCTGCTGCTGAAAGGCGAGGACATCACCAACCTGCGCGCCGACAAACTCGTCTCCCGTGGCGTCGGCTTCGTGCCGCAGACCGAAAACGTCTTCCCCAGCCTGACCATCGCGGAAAACCTGCACATGGGCGCGTTCCAAGCACCGAAACTGTTCAACGAACGCTTCGACTACGTGTGCTCCATCTTCCCCAAACTCGGCCAGCGCAAGAACCAGCTCGCCGGCCAGCTTTCCGGCGGCGAACGTCAGATGGTGGCCATGGCCCGAGCCCTCATGATGAAACCATCCGTCCTCCTGCTCGACGAGCCCTCCGCAGGCCTGTCCCCAATGCTCCAGGACGAGACCTTCATCCGCGTGCGCCAAGTCAACAAAGCCGGCGTATCCGTGGTCATCGTCGAACAGAACGCCCGCCGCTGCCTGCAGATCTGCGACCGCGGCTACGTCCTCGACCAAGGCCGCAACGCCTACTCCGGCAAGGGCCGCGACCTGATGAACGATCCGAAAGTCGTCTCCCTCTACCTGGGCAACCT
>OGDF01004418.1_pt1 | contig 16024 bp, 11 predicted proteins | sample 1570141 | NCBI WGS metagenome assembly OGDF01 (sample SAMEA4370581, study PRJEB24528) | human gut metagenome | reverse complement strand
GCGCCGCCTTTGGATCGCCCTTGCAGAGAGCGAAATGGAGCTCGGTCTGCCGGTCACGCAGGAACAGGTCGATGAGCTGAAGGCACACGCCGAGGACATCAACTATGAAGTCGCCGAAGAGCGCGAGCGCCTTGTGCGCCACGACGTGATGAGCCATGTGTATGCCTACGGCCAGCAGTGCCCGAAGGCTGCCGGCATCATCCACCTCGGCGCAACAAGCTGCTATGTCGGCGACAACACCGACATCATCATCATGACGGAAGCCATGAAGATTGTTAGGAAGAAGCTCGTCAATGTCATCCGCATTCTTTCCCATTTTGCGGAAGAATATAAAGATCTGCCCACGCTTGCCTTTACCCACTTCCAGCCGGCACAGCCGACCACCGTGGGCAAGCGCGCCACGCTGTGGATGCAGGAGTTTCTGATGGACCTTGAAGACGTGGAGTATCAGCTCAGCAAAGCGAAGCTGCTCGGCTCCAAGGGCACCACGGGCACACAGGCAAGCTTCCTTGAGCTTTTCGACGGCAACGATGAAATGGCCGCAAAGATCGACGCGAAGATTGCCGAGAAAATGGGCTATGAGAGCTGCTTTGCCGTCTCCGGACAGACCTACCCGCGTAAACTTGACAGCCAGATGCTGAACGTTTTGAGCTGCATCGCGCAGAGCGCCGCAAAATTCTCGAACGACATCCGTCTTCTGCAGCACCTGAAGGAAGTGGAAGAGCCGTTTGAGAAGAACCAGATCGGTTCCTCCGCCATGGCGTATAAGCGCAACCCGATGCGCAGCGAGCGTATCGCCTCCCTTGCACGCTACATTGTCGTAGACGCGCTGAACCCGGCGATTACCGCTTCTACGCAGTGGTTTGAGCGCACACTGGACGACTCCGCGAACAAGCGCATCAGCGTGCCGGAAGCTTTCCTTGCGACCGACGCGATCCTGAACCTTGTAATGAACGTTGCAGACGGCCTTGTGGTTTACCCGAAGGTCATCGAGCAGCACCTCCGCCGCGAGCTGCCGTTCATGGCGACGGAAAACATCATGATGGACGCCGCAAAGCGCGGCGCAGACCGTCAGGAGCTGCACGAGCACGTGCGCGTGCACTCCATGGCAGCCTCTAAGGTCATTAAGGAAGAGGGCGGTGAAAACGACCTTCTGGAGCGCATCGCAAACGACCCGATCTTCGGCGTCACACTCGACGAGCTCAAGGGCATCGTAGACCCGCACAAGTATGTCGGCCGCGCACCGCGCCAGACCGAAATTTTCCTTCACGATGTCGTAAAGCCGATCCTCGATCGCTATGCAGACACCGAAACAGAGACCGCAGAGATCAATCTGTAATTCACCCCGCCGTTTTAAACGGCTTTGGGAGGAAATAAATATATATATTAGAAAGGCTTGAACTATTATGGTAAAAGCAATTGTCGGCGCCTGCTGGGGCGACGAAGGAAAAGGCAAAATCACCGATATTCTGGCGGAAGATTCCGATATCGTTGTTCGTTTTCAGGGTGGCAGCAACGCCGGCCACACGATCATCACCAATTACGGTCGCTTTGCTCTGCATCAGCTGCCCTCCGGTATTTTTAGAAAGAACATCCTCAATATCATTGGCAACGGTGTTGCGCTCTCCGTTGAAAACTTCATCGACGAGCTCAAGTCTGTAACGGAACAGGGCGTTCCGATGCCGAACATCCTCATCTCCAACCGCTGCCAGATCGTTATGCCGTACCACAAAGCACTGGACGGCATGGAAGAAGCTCGTCTGGCTTCTAAGTCCTTTGGTTCCACCAAGAGCGGCATCGCACCGTTCTATTCCGATAAGTACGCAAAGATCGGCTTTCAGGTCAGCGAGCTGTTCGGCAGCAAAGAGGACCTGATGGAGAAGATTGACCATGTGCTCGACCTCAAGAATGTACTCTACACCAACCTTTATAAGGTAGAGCCGCTCGACCGCGAAGAGATCTACGCAAAGCTCATGGAGTACAAGGAACTCATCGCGCCGTATGTGGCCGATACATTCACCATTCTCCACAACGCCGTTAAGGAAGGCAAAACCATTCTGCTCGAGGGTCAGCTCGGCTCCCTGAAGGACCCGGACCTCGGCATTTATCCGATGGTCACCTCCTCCTCCCCGGTCGCCGGCTTCGGCGCTGTCGGCGCAGGCGGCATCCCGCCGTATGAGATCAAAGAGATTTACACGGTCGTTAAGGCGTATTCCAGCGCTGTCGGCGCAGGCGAGTTCGTTTCCGAGATTTTCGGTGATGAAGCGGAAGAGCTGAGAAAGCGCGGCGGCGATAAGGGCGAGTACGGTGCTACCACCGGCCGTCCGCGTCGTGTCGGCTGGCTCGACCTCGTTGCAGCCCGCTATGGATGCCAGGTGCAGGGCGCAACCGGCGTTGCCATGACCGTACTTGATGCACTCGGCTATCTCGATGAGATTCCGGTCTGCGTCGGCTACGAGCTCGACGGCAAGCAGATCGATTACTTCCCGACCACTACGGAGCTCAAGCGCTGCAAGCCGATTTTCGAGAAGCTCCCGGGTTGGAAATGCGACATCCGCGGCATCAAGAAGTTCGAGGATCTCCCGGAGAACGCACGTCATTACGTCGAGTTTGCCGAAAAGCACCTCGGTGTTCCGGTCTGCATGGTTTCGAACGGCCCTGCCCGCGAAGACATCATGTATCGCTAATTTAAGATATTCTAAGAAAGCAGGCAGCCCCAAGCCGCCTGCTTTCCCCTACTTTGCATACAAATCATTAAATACAGTTATATTTCCACTGTACAAAGAATAACCAATTTTGAATTGTAAATTCTGAAAGGATGGTTTAGGATATGTGCGGAATCGTCGGTTATATCGGTAACGATCAGGCAGTACCCGTTCTCTTGCAGGGGTTGGAAAAGTTGGAATACCGCGGATATGACTCCGCAGGTGTAGCAGTCTTCTCGGAAGACGGATTGAAAGTTGTAAAATCGAAAGGCCGGCTGCGCGTGCTGAGCGACCTGTTGGACGGCGGCAAAGCACTGACCGGTACGCTCGGCATCGGCCACACGCGCTGGGCGACGCACGGCGCACCGAGCGATGTGAACTCGCACCCGCAGGTGAGCGAGGGCGGTCGTTTTGCCGTTGTGCATAACGGCATCATCGAGAATTATCTCTACCTCAAGCAGCACCTCATGCGCCGTGGCGTACAGTTCGTATCGGAAACCGATACGGAGGTTGTCGCGCAGATGCTCGAATACTACGATAAGGGCGACATTCTGGAGACGATTGAAAAGGTCATCTCCAAGGTGGAGGGCAGCTATGCGCTCGGCATCATCAGTGCCGACCACCCGGACTGCATCTACGCGGTACGCAAGGACAGCCCGCTCATCATCGGCATCGGGCAGGGCGAAAATTTCATCGCGTCCGACATTCCCGCAATCTTATCAAAGACGCGTGAGATCTGCCGCTTAAAAGATAACGAAATTGCAGAGCTCACCCGCGACGGCGTGAAGTTCTATAACGCAGACGGCGAGCCGGTCGAAAAAGAGATTGAGCACATCGAGTGGGATATTGAAGCGGCCGAAAAGGGCGGCTTTGAGCATTTCATGATGAAGGAGATCTTCGAGCAGCCGAAAGCCGTGCGTGATACCATTACACCGCGTATCCGCAACGGGCACATCGTGCTTGATGACATCACTTTGACCGCCGAGGAGCTGCGCCGCTTCACAAAAATCAACATCGTGGCGTGTGGCACGGCGTACCACGTGGGCGTCGTGGCAAAGTACGCGTTTGAAGAACTGCTGCGCATCCCGGTCGAAGTGGATGTTGCATCTGAGTTCCGTTACCGCGACCCGATCCTCAACGAAAACACGCTCATGATCATCATCAGCCAGTCCGGCGAGACCGCCGATACGCTGGCGGCGCTGCGCGAAGCGAAGCGTGCGGGCTGTCGTGTGCTCTCCGTCGTGAACGTTGTCGGCAGCACCATTGCAACCGAATCGGACGACGTGCTATATACGTGGGCAGGCCCGGAAATTTCCGTCGCGTCCACAAAAGCATACAGCACGCAGCTTGCGGTCATTTATCTTCTGGCGCTGTACATCGGCGAGCAGCTCGGCAAATTCACGCAGGAGCAGCTCAGTGCATACATCGCGGCGCTCGAAAAGCTGCCGGAGCAGATTGACGAAATGCTGAAGCACAAGGAGAATATTCAGTTCTTTGCTTCCAAGTATTTCAACGCGAGCGACATGTACTTCATCGGCCGCAATGTCGATTACGCCGCATCTCTGGAGGCTTCCCTCAAACTCAAGGAGATTTCCTACATTCACTCCGAGGCCTACGCCGCGGGCGAGCTCAAGCACGGCCCGATCTCCCTCATCGAAGACGGCACGCTTGTCATCGCGCTTGCGACCGACGCCCGCCTCTTTGATAAAATGATGTCGAACATCAAGGAGGTAAAAGCACGCGGCGCTGTCGTGCTGGGTGTTGCGACGGAAGACAAAAAAGAGATTGCCGGGCAGACAGATATGGTGTTCTACATTCCGAAGACCGCATCGTTTATGCTCCCCTCCCTCTCAGTCATCCCAATGCAGCTGTTTGCGTACTATGTCGCCTCCATGAAGGGCTGCGATATTGATAAACCGCGCAATCTTGCAAAATCTGTCACAGTGGAGTAAAATAGAATTGTATTCAATCGTTGAACCAACGTTTTAAATTCAGGAAGGCAGGGTGTAATATGCCACAAAACGAAAAAGTGCTCGTAGTGGACTTCGGCGGACAGTATAACCAGCTGGTCGCACGCCGCGTCCGCGAGTGCAATGTATACTGCGAGATCGTGTCCTACCGCGTGGGTCTTGACGCCATTCGCGCACAGAACCCCAAGGGCATCATCTTCACCGGCGGCCCGAACAGCGTTTACGTCGACGGTGCGCCGACCATTGATCCCGCGATTTTCGATCTCGGTATCCCCGTGCTCGGACTTTGCTACGGCTTCCAGCTCATGACGCATCTGCTCGGCGGTCATGTCTGCAAGGCGCCGGAGCGTGAATACGGCAAAACGCTGGTTCACGTCGATACCAAGTCCAAGGTCTTTGAGAACGTCAGCCCGGAGACCATTTGCTGGATGAGCCACAACGACTACGCCGAGACCGCGCCCACAGGCTTCACAATCTCCGCGTATACCGATAACTGCCCGCTCGCCGCCATCGAGCTGCCGGAAAAGAACCTCTACGGCTTCCAGTTCCATCCGGAAGTGCTCCACACGCCGGAAGGCAAGACGATGCTGCACAACTTTGTCTACAACGTCTGCGGCTGCAAGGGCGACTGGAAAATGGGCTCCTTCGTCGAGACGAGCGTCAAGGCGCTGCGTGAGAAGATTGGAGACGGCAAAGTGCTGTGCGCCCTTTCCGGCGGTGTTGATTCCTCCGTTGCGGCAGCTATGCTCTCTAAAGCCGTCGGCAAGCAGCTCACCTGCGTATTCGTCGACCACGGCCTGCTGCGCAAGAACGAGATGGAAGAAGTCTGCGAGGTCTTCGGCCCGAACGGCCAGTTCGAGCTCAATTTCGTCTGCGTCAACGCTCGCCAGCGCTTCTACGATAAACTCGCCGGCGTATCTGAGCCGGAGAAAAAGCGCAAGATCATCGGCGAAGAGTTCATCCGCGTCTTTGAAGAAGAAGCAAAGAAGATTGGCGCCGTCGATTTCCTCGCGCAGGGCACCATCTACCCCGACGTCGTGGAAAGCGGCCTCGGCGGCGAAAGCACCGTCATCAAGTCGCACCACAACGTAGGCGGTCTGCCGGATTACGTCGATTTCAAGGAGATCGTCGAGCCGCTGCGTGACCTCTTTAAGGACGAGACACGTCAGGCCGGCCGTGAGCTGGGTCTGCCGGAATACCTCGTCAGCCGCCAGCCGTTCCCCGGCCCCGGCCTTGCCATCCGCATCATCGGCGAAGTCACACCGGATAAGGTCAAGATGGTGCAGGAAGCCGACGCCATCTGGCGCGAGGAGATCGCAAAAGCCGGTCTCGATAAGAGCATCAGCCAGTACTACGCCGCGCTGACCAACATGCGCAGTGTGGGCGTTATGGGCGATGAGCGCACCTACGACTATGCCGTGGCCCTGCGCGCCGTGACCACCACCGATTTCATGACGGCCGAAGCCGCCGAGATTCCGTGGAGCCTGCTCCAAACCGTCACCAGCCGCATCGTCAACGAGGTCCAGCACGTCAACCGCGTCCTCTACGACTGCACCGGCAAACCCCCGGCAACGATCGAGTTCGAATAATATCCAAAAACAAAACTGCCGAAAACCTGTATCTATGTGGGTTTCCGGCGGTTTTTCTATCTTTGATTTTTTAGAAAAATCATGTATAATGAACATGTATTTCAGATCGACTTTAAGGGGTATAGCCATGAGCAAAATAGAAGATTTCGAAAATCAAATCGTGACATTCGGCATGCGGGACGGTGATCTTGACAAATACGCAAAGTTCCTAAGATACGTCCATGAAGACGGCTTAAAGCAACAGCATTGTTACTCGACGGCTCTCCGCTTTCCACCTGAGCGTGCCGAACAAGCCGTCACACTGATTCGTTTCGGACTGCAAAATTTTGAAAGCAGTTGGTTTTCGGTCTATACATCCTACCTGTCTATGGGAAGCATCTACGAGGAAGCCGAGAACTATGTAAAAGCATATGAAGCCTATTTGTCTGCAAACGAAGCTTTAGGCGGTGAGCATCACACCTATTATGAAAATGTGTTATCCAGCCTCCTTCTTTGGGCGCGGCTGCACATGGATACCTTTCGCTATTCCGAGGAAACAGAAACGTATTACCGCGCTTTTGAAAGAAGTGATGAATTTTCAAAAAGCTTTCTTCATCAGGAATTCAAGTGTAAAGTTGCACAAATCGTGATCTTCTCCCACTACGGGAAATATGCCGAAGCCAAAGCAGCACTTGAAGTCGCGCTCGAAATGTGCCGTCCGAATTTTAGAGGGAATCTATACGGCCTCCTGCAAAAGCACCGCTATACCGAAGTTTTGCCCTTCACCCCTGAAGTGGCACGCTTTTTGAAGCGTTCACAAACATATCTTTCATGAGGATAAAAGACAAAAAGAGCTGTCGAGTTTCGTAACACCCGATAGCTCTTTTTGTCTGTTTTCTTAACTTTTACCCTTCAACCTTGCAGTTTCCGGCATAGGTGAACGCAATGTAGGACTTACCGCGATTGAGCTGCAACTCGTTGCCGTTCGCGTCAAAGAACTTCAGCGGGTCATACATACCGGCCTTAGACCAAGTAATCGGCACCATTTTGCCCTCGGAAATATAGTAGCCCTTTGCATTTTCGCCGCCTTCCCAATCCACATACTTGATCACTTCGTCACCGGGATATGGCTTGATCTCCGTCTCAAGAACGATCACATTTTCAAACTTGAGCTGTTCTTTGGAAATGCCGTCCATATGCGGGCTATCTTTAAAGTTCTTGAGGTATTCATGATTTTCTTCATCATAAGTAAAAACACTGTAATTTGCACCGAAATCCACACGCACCTTTTGGGCATCTTCGCCGTTCGGTGCGGCATTTTTATCCATTTCAACAAAATTAAAAGCTGTACCTGTTTTGTCCTCTTTTAAATCGGTGCGCACTTTATCTTTTTCCAAAACACTCGGGAAATTCGGCCCATGAAATACACCGGTGTGTTCCCACGCATAACCGCTTTCATAACGCGCCTTATCTCTGCCGAAGCAATCACCGAGGCCATATTCATCGCCGTCATACTGATCAATATCCATGCTGTTGACTGTAGGGCGCGCAACAGACTCATTCATGCCCCAGTTTACATAAATTGCGTCAAAACCAACTGCCAAAATCGGATAATAGTATCGGCAGCTGCGAATGGAACAAACCTCGGGAATTTGGGTATAATCCCCATAAACGGCCATCAAACGAGTCAGGTCGTATTCCACCGGTAACTCAAAAATAAGGTCTGCGGCGGAGATGCCATATTGCGGCAGGGCGGCGTCTACGTTATTCACCATTACGGCGACAGGACGTTTGCCGATGGCGCCGTCCGTCAAGGTCGGCAGGCCGGTGAGCAGGTTCACATTCGCCGGTTCCATGGAAGGTGCTTCCGTGGGTTCTGCGGCGCTCTCTGCTGCGGAAGATTCCGCCTCTGCCGTCGGAGCAGCCGTTGCGGTCGCTTCCGGCTCGCTTGCGGCGCTCTCCTCCGTCGGTTTCGAGCCGCAGCCCGCGAACACAGTCAGGCTGAGCAGCAAGGCGCTGCACAACGCAAATATTCTCTTTTTCAATTTTATCAACCTCCATTTGTTGATTTCTGCTATTTATTATAGTCCGAAACGCACCGAATTGCAACAAAAAATGCACGAAAATTGTCGGGCAGCGCCAAAATGCCGATACCAAGCTGCACAACGAGCGCAAAGTTGAAAATGTAAAAAGCTTATATAGCAAAATATCCCCCGCTCTGTACAGAACGGAGGATACTTTAAACTTTCATGTGTTTAGTCTTCAAACAGGTCTTTGATCTTGCCGAAGAAGCTTTTACGCTTCTGATAGTTCTTTTCGTCGGCATTCTGTTCAAATTCCTGCAAAAGCTCTTTTTGGCGCTTGCTCAGGTTTTTCGGCACTTCAACGGTCACGCGCACGTACTGGTCACCGCGCCCTCTGCCGTTGATGCTCTGAATACCCTTGCCCTTGAGCTTGAACACGTCGCCCGGCTGCGTGCCCTCGTGTACGGTGTAGCTCACCTTACCGTCGAGCGTCGGCACCGTGACTTCCGCGCCGAGTGCAGCCTGCGTGAACGTGATTGGCATATCGCACCAAACGTCGTTGCCGCGGCGCGTGAAAATGGCATGCGGACGAACTGTAATGTATACATGCAGGTCGCCGTTCGGACCGCCGTTGGAGCCGGCATTGCCCTTGCCGCCGACATTCAGAATCTGATCGTCATCGATACCCGCCGGAACGGAAATCTCGATCGTCTTCTGGCGGCGGATCTTACCCTTGCCGTCGCACGTTTTGCACGGGGTATCGACAATCTGGCCTCTGCCGTGGCAGCGGTCGCACGTGCTTGTGGACTGCACCACGCCGAACGGTGTGCGCTGGTTGATGCGCACCTGGCCGGAGCCGCCGCAGTTCGGGCAGGTCTTGGGGCTTGTGCCCTTGGCCGCGCCGGAACCGTTGCAATCCGGGCAATTTTCGATCTGGTGGTAGGTCACATTTTTCTTGCAGCCCTTTGCCGCTTCCTCAAACGAAAGGGTGACGCTTGCCTCTACGTCACTGCCGCGGCGCGGTGCGTTCGGGTTCGCACGGCGTCCGCCGCCCCCGAAACCGCCACCGAAGAAGCTGTCGAAAATATCGGTAAAATCAAAACCGCCTGCGCCGCCGGCATACGGATTTCCGCCGCCCGCGCCGCCGCCGAAGTTCGGGTCTACGCCCGCAAAGCCGAACTGGTCGTAGCGCACCTTCTTGTCTTTATCAGAAAGTACCTCATACGCTTCGTTGACTTCCTTAAACTTCGCTTCCGCATTTTTATCTCCGGGATTCAAGTCCGGGTGGTATTGCTTTGCAAGCTTGCGGTACGCCTTTTTAATCACATCGTCCGATGCGCTCTTATCGACCCCAAGCACTTCATAATAATCTCTTTTGTTGTCCGCCATCCGCTGTCATCTCCTCGCAAACTCCAAAAGGCAAGGGACGCCTTTCGGCTCCCCTTGCACTTTTGAACGTGTCATTTATAAAACTTAATCGACGTCCTTGTAGTCTGCGTCGTAGACGTCACCGTTCGGGTTCTGGCCGCCCTGCTGCGGGTTTGCGCCCGGGGCTGCCTGCTCGCCCTGCTGCGGTGCACTTGCCTTATACAGCTTCTCACTGACCGCGTAAATCGCCTTCTGCAGCTCATCCATGCCGGACTTGATCTCCTCGACCGTGCCGTTCTGCATGGTGGTCTTCAGGGCTGCAACCTTGTTGTTCACTTCGGTCTTGTCCGCCTCTTCCAGCTTGTCGCCGCTCTCGTTTACGAGCTTCTCCGCCTGGTAGCAGAGGTTCTCTGCGTTGTTCTTCGTCTCAACCTCTTCACGGCGCTTCTTGTCTTCCTCTGCAAACTGCTCAGCCGCCTTAACAGCCTTATCGATGTCTTCCTTGCTCATGTTGGAGGAAGAAGAAATCGTGATGTGCTGTTCCTTACCGGTACCGAGATCCTTAGCGGAAACATTTACGATGCCGTTTGCGTCGATATCAAATGTAACTTCAATCTGGGGGATGCCGCGCGGAGCCGGAGCGATGCCGTCGAGCTTAAAGAGACCCAACTGCTTGTTATCGCGTGCAAATTCACGCTCGCCCTGCAGAACGTTGACCTCAACCTGCGTCTGACCATCAGCCGCCGTGGAGAAAATCTGGCTCTTCTTGGTCGGGATCGTGGTGTTTCTGTCGATGATCTTCGTCATCACGCCGCCCATGGTCTCAACACCGAGAGAAAGCGGAGTAACGTCAAGCAACAGCAAACCCTGAACTTCGCCGCCGAGAACGCCTGCCTGAAGTGCGGCGCCGATTGCAACGCATTCGTCCGGGTTGATGCCCTTGAACGGCTCTTTGCCGATGAGCTTCTTAACCGCTTCCTGAACAGCCGGAATTCTGGAGGAACCGCCGACCATGAGAACCTTGTTGATCTCACCGATAGAGAGGCCGGAGTCGCTCAGTGCCTGACGAACCGGGCCCATGGTCTTCTCAACGAGGTCTGCGGTAAGCTCATTGAACTTTGCTCTGGAGAGCGTGAGGTCAAGGTGCTTCGGGCCGGTCGCATCCGCCGTGATGAACGGCAGGTTGATGGAAGCGCTCGTCATGCCGGAAAGCTCGATTTTTGCCTTCTCTGCCGCTTCCTTAATACGCTGCATAGCCATCTTATCGCCGGAAAGGTCGATGCCATCGGAAACCTTGAAGCTGTTGATGATCCAATCCATGACGCGCTTATCAAAGTCGTCGCCGCCAAGGCGGTTATTGCCGGCCGTAGCCAGAACCTCCTGTACGCCGTCGCCCATCTCAATGATGGAAACATCGAACGTACCGCCGCCGAGGTCATAAACCATGATCTTCTGGTCGTCTTCCTTATCGATACCGTAGGACAGTGCTGCTGCCGTCGGCTCGTTGATGATACGCTTTACATCGAGGCCCGCGATCTTGCCCGCGTCCTTCGTTGCCTGACGCTGTGCGTCCGTGAAGTACGCCGGAACGGTGATAACTGCGCTCGTAACGCTCTCGCCGAGGTAAGCTTCCGCGTCGCCCTTCAGCTTCTGGAGGATCATTGCGGAGATTTCCTGCGGGGTGTAGCTCTTACCGTCGATCGTTACCTTGTGGTCTGTGCCCATCTCTCTCTTAATAGAGGAGATCGTACGGTCCGGGTTCGTAATCGCCTGACGCTTTGCGACCTGACCGACCATGCGCTCGCCTGTCTTAGAGAATGCCACGACGGACGGGGTGGTTCTTGCGCCTTCTGCGTTTGCGATAACGACCGGCTCGCCGCCTTCAATAACCGCTACGCAAGAGTTTGTTGTACCAAGGTCAATACCAATTGTCTTTGCCATATCAATTACCTTCCTTTAACTCAAATGAGTGTGTGAATTCTGAATTACTATATAAATGGATATTTGCTGATTTAGTTTGCTACCTGTACCATGGCGTGTCTTACGACCTTATCGCCCAGCATGTAGCCCTTCTGGAACACCGCCGAAATGACGTTTTCGCCAAGCTCGTCGCTTTCAATGTGCGCCACCGCGTTGTGCAGCGCCGGGTCAAACGGCTCGCCAACCTGACCGACTTCTCGGATGCCAAGCTTTTCAAAGCTCGCCTTAAATTGGCTTGCAATCATCTCAACGCCTTTTTTCATATCCTCTGCGGAGACATTTTCCTGTGCCAGTGCACGGTCGATATTATCGGCCACCGGCAAAATCGCGTTGATTGTATCGGAAACGGCGTTATTGTAAACGGCGTTCTTTTCGTTTGCGGAACGCTTGCGGAAGTTATCGTACTCGGCAAGCACGCGCAGGTGCTGCTGCTTGTGGCTGTCGAACTCCGCCTGCAAGCGGTCGTAATCCTCTTTCGGAATCTTCTCGCTCTTCTTTTTCTTTTTCTCCTTTTCCGCAGCCTTTGCAGATTCCTCTGCCGGCTCGGTATTCGCTTCCTGCTCGGGTTCCTGAACAGGCTTCTTTTCCTCTGCCATCTGGCAACGCTCCTTTCTCTATTCTTCCCGCATGATGCGCGTAAGCATTTCGCCTACACGATCTGCGACATATGCTGTTTGTGCCGCGACGTGTGCGTACTGCATCCGCATCGGGCCGATCACGGCGACCGCGCCGGCATCTCTGCCGTTCACGCTGTACCGTGAGCAAATGACCGACGATTCCGCCAAGGCGTTCTGCCCGGTCTCTGTGCCGATCTTGATCTGCGTGCGGTTCTGCTTGCCTGCGAGAAGTTCTGTCAAAAGCTCCCGTCTTTCCAGAATATCCATCACCCGGCGTGCACCGCCAAGCTTGTATTCCGGGTAGAACAGCAGGTTCATCTGACCGCTTATGGAAATTTCCGTCTGCATCGTTTCAAGCGCCACTTCCAAAAGCGCCGCCAGCGCCGGCGACATCAAAATTGCCATATCACCCAGCGAGATCGCAAGGTTTTGCACAAATGCCCGGTTGATCTCCGCCACGTCGCGCCCTGTCACGCGCTCGTTGAGCACGCGGAAGAAAATGCGCATAATCTCGTTTGAAAGATCAAAGTCGCAGTGAAACACCTTGTTTTTCATGGTACCTGCGCTGCTCATCATAATGAGCATTGCGGTGCGGCGGCTCGTCTGCACGAACTGCACCGCCTTAATCTTTGCATCCGCACCGCTCGGCGTGGTGCTCAACGCAAGGTACCGTGTAGAAGCCGCCAGCGTTTTCGCCGCGCCACGCAATAATCGTTCCGGGTCAAACGCGCTCTTTGCAAGCATCGCGTCTATCGTAAGCTTTTCGGCTTCCGTTAACGTTTCCGGCTGCATCAGCGCATCTACGAACTCGCGGTAGCCCTCCTGTGAAGGCACACGCCCCGCGGAGGTGTGCGGCTGTTCCAAAAGCCCCAGCTCCGTAAGCTCTGCCATCTCGTTGCGCACCGTTGCGGAAGAAACACCTGCTTTTTCCGCAATGGACTTGGAGCCCACCGGCTCGCCCGTGCGAATGTATCCGTCTACGATCGAGGCAAGTATATTTTGTTTGCGTTTTGTCAGTTCCATACTTGCACCTCTCAGGTTTTAGCACTCTATGTTCCCGAGTGCTAACCCTTGTCTATACTATACTGCAAAGGTCAGGAAATGTCAACACCAAAATTTGTAAATACTTTGTGAATGTGCGAATTTTTCCCGGTCGGCATCCGTTTTTAGGCTTCTTTTAGCATTTCCGGCTCCACAGTGCCAAATTCCTGTTTATATATAAAGATACCAAAAAAAGCGTCTTCGCCATAACTTCACTTTTTGTAATAGAATTTCAGGATTTTTGTGCAAATTATTGACATTTTATGAAAATTATATTAAACTAATAGCCCGTGTTTCAGTTTCTGTGTTCGCTTTAGCCCGAAAGTCCGTACCGTTAACGGAAAAGAGGAGTAAACTATGATTCAGGCAGAACATTTACAAAAGACCTTCCGCGTGCGAAAACGAAACGCAGGCTTTAAAAACGCCGCAAAAGCATTTTTCAGCCGCGAGTACGAAGAAATTCACGCCCTAAACGATGTTTCGTTCCGCATTGAAGACGGCGAGGCCGTGGGCTATATTGGCCCGAACGGTGCCGGAAAAAGCAGCACCATCAAAATTCTCTCCGGCATTTTAACGCCGGACAGCGGCACCTGCGTCATCGACGGGCGCGTGCCGTGGAAAGACCGCCGCGCGCATGTTTCGCAGATCGGCGTTGTGTTCGGGCAGCGCAGTCAATTATGGTGGGACGTGCCCGTCATTGATTCATTCGAGCTTATCCGCGACATTTACGCCGTGACCGAAGATGTTTACAAGCGAAATTTACGGGATTTAACCGACCTTCTGAATTTATCGGAGATCTTAAAGACCCCGGCGCGCAGTCTGTCGCTCGGACAGCGTATGCGGTGCGAGATCGCCGCCTCCCTGCTGCACGACCCGCGCATCTTGTTTTTGGATGAACCCACCATCGGGCTCGACGCGGTATCGAAGATCGCCGTTCGCAAATTCGTGCTTGATATGAACAAGCGCCGCGGCACCACGGTCATTTTAACGACGCACGACATGCAGGACGTGGAAGCCTTGGCGCAGCGTGTCCTGCTCATCGGTAAAGGGCGCATTTTATTAGACGGCACACTCGACGATATTCGGCGCGGCGGCAGCGGGCAGATTGACGAAACGCTCGCGGCGCTCTACAAACAGTTTGATATTTGAGGTGCGCCGTGAAACTTAAAAAATACATTTCGTTTTTCCGCCTGCGCTGTGTGACGGGCTTGCAGTACCGCGCAGCGGCATTGGCAGGCATCTCCACGCAATTTGCGTGGGGCTTTTTGATCATCTTCGCCTACCACGCGTTTTACCGCAGTGACCCCACCGCTTTTCCGATGACCTTGCAGGCGGCCGTCAACTACACATGGATACAGCAGGCGTTTTTAGCCATGTTCGCCTCGTGGGTCTTGGACGGTGACATTTTGGAGGAAATCACCTCCGGCAGCATCTCGTATTCGCTGTGCCGCCCCGTCGACCTCTACGCCATGTGGTACACGAAATCTCTCTCCGGTCGTATTTCCAGGGTTGCATTGCGCGCCGTGCCAATCTTAGTTGTTGCGGCGCTTCTGCCCGCAGGCTATAACTTGACCGCGCCGACAGATTTACCCACATTCTTTCTATTTCTGCTCACCATGGTGCTGGGCGCATTGAACAGCACGGCGTTCACGCTGCTCATCTACGTCCTCACCATGTATACCCTTTCTTCCACCGGGGTGCGCACCCTGCTGGTCACGCTGGCAGATTTTCTCTGCGGATGCGTAGTGCCGCTGCCGTTCTTCCCGCCCGCACTGCGCAGAATCTGCGAGCTGACCCCCTTCGCTGCCACAAGCAACGTGCCGTACCGCGTGTACAGCGGCGATATTGCCGGCACGAACGCCGCTTTCGCCGTAGGCTTACAAATCTTCTGGCTGCTTGTCTTGGTGCTCGGCGGTCACACCCTCATGAAAAATGCGCTGAAGCGGGTAGTGATTCAGGGAGGATAAACGGAACGGCAAGTCGTTCCGCTGCCCGGCAAATCGTCCGTGTTTTGCAGTATACAAAGAAAGGGGTCATCTATGAAACTATACTTTGAATTTCTGTCTATCCACATCAAGAAAGCAATGCAGTACAAGGCTTCGTTCTTGCTTTCCGCACTGGCACAGCTATTTATACCGCTCACGTGCTTTTGGGGCGTGCAGTTCATGTTCATGCGATTTAAGCAGGTGGACGGCTTCACGTACACCGAGGTTTCGCTCTGCTACGCCATCGTGCTGTTATCATTCTCGCTCGCGGAGCTGTTCTTCCGTGGGTTTGATACGTTTAACCGCATGATCGGGAACGGCGAGTTCGACCGCGTTCTGGTGCGCCCGCGCAACGAGGTTTTCCTCGTCCTGTGCAGCCGCATGGATTTAGAGCGCTTCGGCAAGGGTATTATGGCGATTTTCCTGCTGATCTGGGCGCTTCAAAATTGCCCAATCGATTGGTGCGCCGCGCGCGTTATGACGCTCATTTTCATGATTTTAGGCGGCGTCGTGCTTTTTGCAGGCGTGTATTTGATCTTCGCCGGGCTATGCTTTTTCACATTAGAGGGACTCGAGTTCATCAATATTTTAACAGACGGTATGCGCGAGCACGGGCGCTACCCGCTTTCCATTTACGGCAAAGGCGTACTGACGTTCTGCACCTACATCGTGCCCTATGCGCTCGTACAGTATTACCCGCTGATGTACCTCATCGGCCGCCACAACGACGCCCGTGCGATGCTTCTGCCCGTCATCGCCTGCGTGT
>OGDF01004415.1_pt1 | contig 16032 bp, 14 predicted proteins | sample 1570141 | NCBI WGS metagenome assembly OGDF01 (sample SAMEA4370581, study PRJEB24528) | human gut metagenome | reverse complement strand
TGTAAAGCTCCTCATTTGCCTCGATTACAGGTCTTAAAGAATCAAGTACCTCTGTAACTGCCTGTAAGAATTCAGGCTGATCTGCGTTTTTCTTCTTTACTACTTCGAGTACTTCATCAACATAGCTCATTTTTATATCTCCTTTACAAAATTATTTTTCACATCAACAAGTTTATTTTATATAAATCTATTGCTATAATCAAGTAATTTTTGAAAGTTTTATATAAAAAAAATTCATTTTATTTATTATCTTCATTTATATTATCCCAGTTTTGGTACTGATTCTCCTCATCATCGGAATATACCACCTTGAAATAATCCGAGAGTTTTGCAAGTGAAGTTATAAGAACTTTCATTTCGTCATCCGAAAGATCGTCCTTTATATGCTCTATCATATGACGGTGAAACTGCTCATGATGATAGTATGCACTCTTTCCCTTGCCGGTGAGTGAGAGCTTTACCACACGCTTATCCTCCTCACTACGGATACGGTTCACGTATCCCTTGCGGGTGAGACCATCTATTGCCTTTGTCAGTGTGCCCAGAGTGATAGACATAAGCTTGGCTACGGTGCCGGAGCGCTTTGGCTCATCGACTCCTATTGCCTCTATTATATGCATATCATTGATAGAAATATCAGAAAATTCGTCTGTTATCAGACATCTGCCCTCTATCTCTGTCAAATCCTTAAACAGACACACCAATAATTCATTTAAAGTTTCATCTGCCGTCATAAATACCTCTTTCTATTGCCACTCTATGGCGCAGGCTCCCCATGTAAGTCCTGCTCCAAAGCCTGATAAAATTATTTTTTCCTCATGCTTTATCATACCATCTTTGCGGACTTTATCAAGCAAAATCGGCACACTTGCCGCAGAAATATTTCCACACTGCTGTAAATTGGTCGGAAATTTGTCCATAGGCTGCTTAAGCCTCTTGGCAACCGACTCAATAATACGGATATTGGCCTGATGCAGCACATAGACATCCACATCATCTGCGCTCCAGCCGATTTCATCAAGCAGCTCATTTATAGCCTTTGGCACTGTCTTTACCGCAAACTTGTATACAGCAGGACCGTCCATGGTGACATAGCCACCGAGTGCAGACTGCTTTCCATTGTCGGTAAACGGATTGACTACGGGACGGTTGTCTCCGTCAAGCGCCTCACCGCCTTTTCCGTCCGAGCCCTGTACAAAGCCCTTGAAGGCATCGCCCTCGTCTGTCACAACGGCTGCTCCTGCTCCGTCTCCGAAGAGTACACAGGTGCTTCTGTCATTCCAGTCCATTATTTTTGAAAGAACCTCTGCTCCCACTACGACTGCCTTGTGAAACCTGCCGGTCTTAAAATACGCATCTGCTGTGGCAAGCCCGAATAAAAAGCCTGAGCATGCGGCATTTATGTCAAATGCCACTGCACCTTCGGCACCTATCTCAGCCTGAATCTGACATGCGAGCGATGGAACAATTTTGTCTGTGGATACGCTTGCCGCTATTATCAAGTCTATCTCACTTCCGTCAATTCCCGCATCCTGCAGCGCACTTTTTACTGCATCACAGGCAAGTGAGGTGGTTGTCTCAGTAGTTGCAATGTGTCTGTTTCTTATTCCTGTACGCGAGCTGATCCACTCGTCAGATGTGTCCATTATGGCTGCCAGGTCATCGTTTGAGACCACTCTCTGTGGCAGGCAGCTTCCTGTTCCAACTATCTTCATAGAATTTCCTTTCCGGGACTAGAACTTGCGGAAACGCTTGTATCTTTCCTCCAAGAGCTGGTCCTTTGTCAATTTGCTTTCTTTTTCCAAGAATTTCTTCATGTTGCCCTTCATGTAGTTTCCGATTGATGAAAGAGCATCCTCGTCGGCTCCGCCAAACTCAGGTATTATATCATCCACGACATCAAGCTCCTTTAAGTCGTGTGCTGTAATCTTCATTACCTCTGCGGCTTCCTTTGCACGCTTTCCGTCCTTCCAGAGGATAGATGCAAAGCCTTCTGGCGAGAGGATTGAGTATGTGGCATTTTCCATCATCCACACTTCATTTCCTACAGAAAGAGCTAAAGCTCCGCCGCTTCCGCCTTCTCCTATCATGAGACAAAGGATTGGCACCTTGATGCCGCTCATCTCATAAAGGTTTCTTGCGATTGCCTCACCCTGTCCGTTTTCCTCTGCTTCCATTCCAGGATAAGCTCCTGATGTATTGACAAAGGTTATGATCGGACGGTTGAATTTCTCTGCCTGCTTCATGAGGCGCAGTGCCTTGCGGTAGCCCTCAGGTGATGGCATACCATAGTTTCTCTTTGCGCAGTCTTCAAGGTCTTTTCCCTTGTGAACACCGATAACTGTGACCGGCTGGCCGTCTAAATATGCAATTCCGCCTACGATAGCCGGGTCATCGCGGAAATATCTGTCTCCGTGCAGCTCCATAAACTCATCAAAGATATAGCCCATATAGTCAACCGATGCAAGTCTCTTAATCTGTCTTGCGGCGCTGACCTTATCCCATACCTTAAATGGCTTAGCCTTTGCCTCGCGCTCCTTCATAAGCTCTGTCGGCTCGTAATTGTCGTCTGAGTGAAGCGGGTCAAAATTGGCATAGCCAGTGGTAGGTCTGTGAGCACGTAAAATCTTGTAAAGAGTCTTCTTTAAATCCTCACGCTCAACTATCATATCAACAAAGCCGTGCTCAAGCTGGAACTCTGCCCTCTGGAAGCCCTCAGGCAGCTTCTGTCCGATGGTCTGCTCGATAACACGAGGACCCGCAAAACCGATAAGCGCCTTTGGCTCTGCAAGAATGATGTCTCCAAGCATTGCAAAGCTGGCTGTCACACCACCTGTTGTAGGATCTGTGAGTACAGGCACATATAAAAGTCCTGCCTCTGAATGACGCTTTGCTGCGGCTGAGGTCTTTGCCATCTGCATCAGTGAAATGATACCCTCCTGCATTCTGGCACCGCCTGAACAGCAGAATAATATAACCGGAAGTCTTTCCTCTGTGGCACGCTCAAATGCGCTTGTGATTTTCTCACCAACCACATGACCCATGCTTCCCATCATAAATCTTGAATCAATTACACCAAGCACTGTCTCCTCACCGTAAATCTTTGTCTTACCGATGACAATACCCTCAGAAAGTCCTGTTTTCTCCTGAGTCTTTGCAATTTTCTCCTCATACTCTGGGAAATTGAGAGGATTTCCTGTTGTAAGCTCTGTAAACCATGGCTCAAATGCTTCCTTGTCGGAAACCATTCTGATTCTGTTTTTAGCACGCACACGGAAATAATAATTACACTCATAGCAGACGTATTTGTGCTGTTTTACAACTGATTTGAGCACAGTCTTGCCACACTTGGGACAAACGATTGTCTCAGGGACATCCTCTTTTGTTTCCTGTGCTGCACCGGCATTTTTGCCATCTGCGGCTGTTTTTGCGCTCTCAGCGTTCTTTGCTAAAGCCTCATCAGCCTCTATATTTTTATCTTTCTTCTTGAATAACTTCATAATGTCTCCTTATGCAATTAACCTATTGCAAATGTAAGCTCCGCCATACAGGCAACCTTGCCGTTTACCCTGGCAACAGCCTTGCCCACACCGATAGGACCCTTAACCTTTATAATCTCAGTGGTCAGCTCCAGCGTATCTCCCGGAACCACCTTCTGCTTGAACTTGGCATTATTGATGCCTGCAAAATATGCAGTCTTACCCTTCCACTCATCCTGACAAAGAATGGCAACTGCACCGGTCTGCGCCAAAGCCTCAATAATAAGCACTCCCGGCATCACCGGATTCCCCGGAAAATGTCCCATAAAATGTGGCTCATTCATAGTCACATTCTTCTTAGCCACACACTTTACGCCCGGCTGCAGCTCCTCAACCGTATCAATGAGAAGAAACGGACTGCGGTGCGGCAGAATATCCATAATCTGCTGCGTATTCAAAACTGACATATTGCATATATCCTTTCTCAACTTACTGTAAACTATTTACATTCTTCGAGCTCCACAAAGTGGAGCAATGAAGCACAAAGTATTCCATAAACCTAAACTGCGCACATGCTTCGCGCTCAATAACGTGGAGCCGGGAAGCACACAGTGTGTTCTGAATGAAAAATATGGACTGTCACGGCGTTCCATCCACTCCAATAGCATGAAGCACTAACACCATATCACAGCCTGTCCGTGCAAAATGCCGTGACTGACTTCATATTTTTCACGAGGAATATACTGTGTGCTCCCCGGACCTCACAGCCTACATTCGCGAAGCCCCTAAAAAAGCAGAAGCTATTTATTTATAAGCCTTGAGCAGAATACTTGCATTATGTCCACCGAATCCCAGTGAATTGCTAAGTGCATACTCAACAGGCTCCTCATAGCTGTCCTTGCAGTAATTGAGGTCAATCTCCTCATCAGGAGTCTCATAGCCAACAGTCTTATGTATAAATCCATCCTGGATTTCCTTCACACATGTTATAAACTCAACAGCTCCCGCTGCTCCGAGCAGATGTCCTATCATAGACTTTGTTGAATTGATTTTAAGATTTGCAGCCTCATCACCGAACGCAAGCTTGATTGCTCTTGTCTCAAAGAGATCATTGTGATGTGTGCCTGTTCCGTGAGCATTGATGTATTTTACATCTGCCGGTGTGACACCTGCATCGCTCATGGCATTGGTCATGGCTCTTGCTGCGCCTGCGCCATCCTCCTGCGGAGATGTGATATGGTATGCATCCGATGAGCAGCCGTATCCGACTACCTCTGCATAAATCTTTGCGCCTCTTGCCTTTGCATGCTCAAGCTCTTCAAGGATAACTACTCCTGCGCCCTCACCCATTACAAAGCCGCTTCTGTTCTTGTCAAACGGAAGTGAACACTTTGTCGGATCATCTACTGTAGAAAGCGCTGTAAGTGCTGTAAATCCTGCGATTCCGATAGGACATACACTGCCCTCTGTACCACCGGCTACCATCACGTCAGCCTCACCGTACTGGATGCTTCTGTATGCCTCACCGATTGTGTTTGTTCCTGTAGCGCAGGCTGTTACATCATTGATACTCTTTCCCTTGAGACCGAACTGGATAGAAACATTTCCTGCTGCCATGTTACAGATCATAAGCGGAACAAGCAGAGGATTGACTCTGTTTGGTCCCTTTTCATAAAGCTTTTGTGTCTCGCGCTCCATAGCCTGAAGACTTCCGACACCTGAACCGATGGCACATCCAACCATGTATGGATCTTCCTTTTCGATATCAAGTCCGCTGTCATCAATTGCCTGCTTTGCTGCAGCTACAGCGTACTGTGAGAATGGCTCCATTCTCTTTGCTGCCTTTCTGTCCATAAAATCCTGTGGGTTAAAATCCTTAAGCTCTGCTGCAATGTGACATTTATAATCTGTTGTGTCAAATTTTGTGATGTGGTCAAATCCGATTTTTCCGACCTTTACCGCTGCCCAGAAATCGTCCACATTATTTCCGATTGGTGTTACTGCTCCAAGTCCTGTTACAACTACTCTTCTACTCATATTGCCATTCCTCCGTCAACAGACAGCACCTGGCCTGTGATGTAGCCTGCTGCATCTGATGCTAAAAATAATACTGCGTTTGCGATATCCTTTGTGTTTCCCGGTCTGCCAAGCGGAATCTGTGATAAAAGATTCTCCTTTGCCGCATCGGCAAGCACATCTGTCATCTCTGTCTCTACAAAGCCCGGTGCCACTGCGTTTGCTGTGATTCCCCGGCTGGCAAGCTCTCTGGCTACAGCCTTTGTGAGTCCTATAACTCCTGCCTTGCTTGCGCTGTAGTTGGCCTGTCCTGCATTTCCGAGTATGCCGGAAACTGATGAAATATTGATAATTCTTCCTGATTTCTGCTTCAAGAAATAGCGTGACATATGACGGATTGTGTTGAACGCACCCTTAAGGTTTGTGTCGAGCACTGCGTCATAGTCTGCCTCGCTCATCTTCATGATGAGACCGTCTCTTGTGATTCCTGCGTTGTTTACGAGGATATCTATGTGCTTGTACTCCTTGATGAGCGCTGTTATCATATTCTGGCACTCGTCAAAATCAGATACATTGCACTGATAAGAAACTGCATCACCGCCTGCTGCCTTTATCTCTGCAACAACGGCATCTGCCTTTTCCTTTGAACCATTATAATTTACTATTACAAAGGCATGTGCTGCGGCAAGTGTAAGAGCTATCTGTCTTCCAATTCCGCGGCTCGCGCCTGTAACCAGGGCATTTTTACCTGTTAACATACTTTTCAAAATCCTCCAGTTTGTCTATGTTTACGACTTTTACGTCTCTATTTATCTTTCTCATAAATCCGCTGAGTGATCGTCCCGGTCCGATTTCCACGAACTCATCTGCACCGTCTGCGATAAGGCGCTCGATGGTCTGCTGCCAGCGTACTGACGATGAAACCTGCTTTGTCAGATAATCCTTGACATCTGCCGGTGACTTCACATAGTCTGCTGTGACATTTGTGATATATGGCACCTTGATATCGTGGATTTCTACACTCTCAAGTGCATCTGCGAGCTTTTCGCCTGCACCCTTAAGCATTGCTGAGTGGAAAGGTCCGCTGACCTTGAGCGGTACGCATCTCTTGGCGCCTGCCTCGCTGCATGCTGCTGCGGCGGCATCTACTGCTGCCTTTTCTCCTGTGATAACAATCTGTCCCGGGCAGTTATAGTTGGCTACCGATACCACTGAATTTGTCTCATCTGCTGTCTTTTTGCAGATATCCTCAATGACCTGCGGATCAAGTCCTAAAACCGCTGTCATGGCTCCACCTGTAGGAACTGCCTCCTGCATGTAGATTCCTCTTTTTCTGACAACTGCAAATGCATCTGCCATAGTCATGGCTCCTGATGCGATGAGAGCACCATATTCCCCAAGGCTTAATCCAGCTGTGACATCAGGTGTGATACCTTTGTCAATGATTGCCTGATATATAGCTGCCTCAACTGCAAGCATACATATCTGTGTGTACTCTGTAATATTCAGCTTGTCATTTTCCTCAAAGCATAATGCCGGAATATCCAAGCCTGTCTGTTCACTGGCAAGGTCGATTACTGCCTTTGCATTTGGCATTGTATCGTAAAACTCCTTACCCATTCCTATGTACTGTGAGCCCTGTCCGGGAAACATAAATACTCTCTTACCCATTTTCGGTTTCTCCTTATTTCTGACAGGATACCGTAAGCCACGCTTTGCAGGCGGCCCGGTATCCTTAAATTTGCATGTAAAAGTGAATACTGTCTATTTGTTCAGTCCCACTACATCCTCAATGATTTCTTTGCAGGTTTCCTCTTTCTTTACGAGGCCTGCGCTCTGACCTGCCATGACGCTGCCATATACGGTATCTCCGTCTACAACGGCTTTTCTGAGTGCGCCAAGTGTCATTTTTTCGAGCTCTTCAAATGGAGCTCCTTCCTTTTCCAGCTTGAGATATTGTCTGGTCATCTTGTTTCTGAGCACTCTGATCGGATGGCCTGTGCTCATTCCTGTAACCTCGGAATCTATATCCTTGGCCTTAATGACCTTCTGCTTATAGTTTTCATGTACTATCGATTCTTTTGCGGTGACAAAGCGTGTACCCATCTGGACTGCCTCTGCACCGAGTGCAAATGCTGCATTGAAGCCTCTGTTGTCTGCAATTCCGCCTGCTGCGATAACAGGGATGCTCACTGCATCAACAACCTGTGGCACAAGTGTCATGGTAGTCTGTGCTCCGATATGTCCGCCTGACTCCATTCCCTCGGCGATTACCGCACTTGCCCCGCCTCTCTCCATGAGCTTTGCGAGTGCTACGCTTGCAACTACAGGGATTACGATGACGCCTGCTTCTTTCCACATATCCATGTACTTTGCAGGGTTTCCTGCGCCGGTGGTGACTACCTTTACCTTTTCCTCGGCGATGATTTTTGCTATCTCATCGGCCTCCGGATTCATAAGCATGAGGTTGACTCCGAACGGCTTATCTGTCTCCTTCTTTGCAGCGACTATCTGCTCCTTTACCCATGAAGCCGGGGCTCCGCCTGCTCCGATGATGCCAAGTCCGCCTGCATTGGACACAGCGCTGGCAAGCTCATGGGTTGCTACCCATGCCATGCCACCCTGAATGACCGGATATTTGATTCCAAGAAGCTTTGTTATTCTTGTTTCCATGTCTTTTAAGCCTCTACACCTTTGTTCTTAAGATACTCAATGATGTCGTTTACTGTTGCGATTTTCTCTAAATCCTCTGAAGGGATTTCTACTCCGTACTCCTCCTCGAGTGCCATTACAAGCTCGAAAAGATCTAATGAATCTGCCTCAAGATCCTCCTTGAAGTTTGACTCTAATTTGATATCATCCTCGTCGATTCCTAACTGATCTGCTACGATTTCCTTGATTTTCTCCAACATATTTCTGTTCTCCTTTTTCTGTGTTTATTTTCGGTTTTGTGTGCTGGTATATTTGCACTAGTTTGCATGTCAAATATTTTCATTATCAAATCATTTGACAGTGAAAGTATATCACATTTTAAATAGTTGTCAAGTCAAAGTATTTTTATTTTTCATTTTTTATATGGTACGGGAGCAGGTGGGCAGAAAATTACCCATCCAAAACGTCTCCTACCAGCAGCCAAGAGGCTGTAAGAATTGTAAGTCAGGTTTTCTATGCCTGACGCAGCCGGCTTTTACGCGCCGTCCTTGGCGCGGTAACGCCTCGCCCGTGCTTCCATGCACGTGCGCTGCTGTGTACCTATTACAATTCCAACAGCCTCTAAGCAGCTTCGTACAAACTCATTGGATGGGCAATTTTCTGCCCGCCTGCTCCCTTACACTGTGACAATAATATACAATAAAAAACAGACTGTAATTATGAGTGGTCAGCTCAATTTTACAGTCTGCTCTATATTAATCTCTCAAACACCCAACCGGCACAACCCGAACTCCTGACTCCGTGGTATATGCCATGGTTGCATTTGCGCAAATCACAATCAGTGCCGATGGTTCTTTATATACATCACGTGGATGTTTTTCTTTTTCCAATGCTTTCTCATTATATTTTAAGATAATATCCTTGAATCGCAGCAAGGATTTTTCCGCTTCCGGAATCTTGTTCACTCCGGTTTTTATTTCAATAAGCGCATAACGGCCGTCCTCCAACTGATAGACTGCATCTGCTTCTACGCCCATATCATCTGTATAATGCATCACTCTGGCATTGTGCTTTTCAGCAAATACAAGTAAATCTCTAAGCACCATATTTTCAAATACATGCCCAAATAGATCCAAATCGTTGATAAAATAGTCCGGATTAACACCAAGCGCAGCCAATCCTATAGAGGGATCAACAAATATATGCTTTTTGGCAGCTCTGATAGCTGTTTTCGAACGCAAATGCGGTGTCCAGGCATCTATATCCTTTACAACATACAATAGCTCCAGAGCATCTATATATGAAGAAAGCGTTACATCTGTAACATTCTGTGTGGCTTTTACATCTGAAAATATATTCTTGCGTTTTGCTGTAGTAGCCATATTTCTGGCATACGACCAAAGCAGTGTCCTTGCCCATTCCGGATTTCTGTTTACTCCATCAATCGCTGATATGTCCTTCTGATAAATCTGCCTATAATAATCCTTAGCTATTTCAAGCTTTGCACTGTCCTTTGAAAGTGCCATGCATCTCGGCCATCCACCTCTACAGACCGCAAAAAACAAATCCTCAAGCTTTATATCTGTGGTAAGTCCATCAATATCATATGCTTCATCTTCTAATAATTTAAACAACGATATGCTTCCGTTTGATTCTCCTGTCTCAAACAAAGTCATAGGGTACATCGTAACCTCTGTTATTCGTCCTGTACCTGTATGGGGTGTATTAATCTTCTTACTTGATGAGCCTGTCAGATAAAACTCTCCTACACTCTCCGGATTGTCATCGCACGCTTTTCTTATTGTTCCCCATATCTTTGGGGCATCCTGCCACTCGTCAAACAGTATTGGCTTAGGATTCTTTAAAAAGAGCTTAGGTGCAGTTTCTGCTACTGCAAGATACCCCTCTCTCTTGTCTTCATCCTGAAATTCAATAACAGTTTTACATCGTTCTCTTGCTGTTCTTGTCTTTCCACATCCTTTTGGTCCTGTGATGCTCACTGCATTAAATGCCTCTGTTTTTCTATCTATCACATCATCAACAATTCTGCTTATATATTCCATAAATATCTGCTCCCTTCATGGTTATTATACCATTTAATTCACAGATTATACAAGGTTATTTTATGTTTTTCGAGTGTTTTATTTTATGTTTTTCGAGTGTTTTATTTTATATTTTTCGAGTGTTTTATTTTACTTTTTTCGAATACTAAAAAGAGCAGGACAAGTATTTCTACCTATTCTGCTCTTTTTTACATATTTTAATTATTTAAATATAGATTATCTACCGGCTGTTCGCCATCTGCTTCACATAGTCGAGCGCCTTCTTAACCGGTGGGATTGATATCACTATGATTGTGATAATTTCCTCTACTGCAAGGTATGAGCCGTTGTAGGTCACTGAATATATGAGCGCATCTATCATCTTGTTTCCTATCATGACAGGTGCGTATGCTGCAAAGAACACAACTCCCGACAGCACCGCAAAGAAAATCTACTGGGCTGCTCCGCCTCCGGTGGTACCACCGGTAGCTCCACCTGTGCTGTCCCCGGTGTTTCCACCTGTATTACCACCGGTGTTACCACTATTTCCACCTGTGTTGCCACCGGTGTTTTCTCCGGTATTTCCGCCTGTGTTGCCACCGGTGTTTTGTCCACCATTTCCGCCTGTGTTACCACCGGTGTTTTCTCCGGTATTTCCGCCTGTTGTTCCGTCTGTATTGTCTCCGGTATTTCCACCGGTGTTGCCACCAGCAGCATCTGTCTTATTCGGGTCTGTTGTGGTCTTATCCGGTGTGGTGGTTCCTGCATCAGGTGTGGTCACAGTCTGATCTATAGGATTATTCTGCGTCTGGTCATCGGCAGGTGTATCCTGTGTCTCCTGGCTGTCCTGATAATCATCCGATATTTGGGCATATGGCAGGAAATCTATTGGTGTAAGGTCAGCATGTATCTGATCCATGTAGTTCTTCCATATTTCTGCCGGGTAAGAGCTTCCTGTCAGTTTTTTGACTGTCTCAGGCATATCGCAGCCTACCCATACACATGTGGTGTAGTATCTGGTAAAGCCACAGAACCAGCCATCCTTCTTATCGTTTGTGGTTCCGGTTTTGCCGGCGCAAGGCATGCCATTGTCCAGATTAGCGCTACGTCCGGTTCCTGATTTCATAACATCTGTCATGACATCTGTCATCATACGTGATGCTGTCTCTGTATATATGACGGTATCCTTCTGCGATGATGTATATATGATATTGTTGTCAGAATCTACAATCGACTTAATACATGTCGGATTCCTGTACATTCCATCGTTCTCAAGTGTTGAATATGCAGATGCCATCTCCAGTGTGGATACACCTGTTGTAAAACCTCCAAGTGCTGTTGCTGTGACATAGTCATCCTTTACAATATTGGTAAAATTCATATCCTTGAGATACTGTAAGCCTACCTTTGGCGTGAGCTCATCATATAGCTGCCATGCTACAGTATTCAGTGACTTTTGAACGGCAAACCTGATAGTCACATCACCGTAATATGAATCACCCGAGTTAGACGGTCCTCCATCAAACTTGTGGTCATTTACGATGGTATCCGGTGTCTTACCACGCTCAAATGATGGTGTATACACAATGAGCGGCTTGATTGAGCTTCCCGGCTGACGATGGCTTTGGAAAGCACGATTTAGCGTATGACTGACCGCATCCTGGCTTCGTCCACCAACTATTGCAACCACCTCGCCTGTGTCGTTGTCTATACAGGTTGCAGCACTCTGCAACTTAAATGTGCCATCATCGGTCGTGTCTGTAAAGTCCAAAAGCGTCAGGTCAATTGAATCCTGAAGCTGCTGCTGCATAGTCAGATCAATTGATGTATAAATCTTGTAACCGTCTGAGTATAGCTTTTTCTGACAATATGAATACATCTCATCATATGAAGCATCATACTCCTTTTCTTCATCGTCTGAGTCAAAGTAATACTTGAACTTGAAGCCCTCATTCTCCATGAGCGCCCTCGTAGCGCAGTAATATGCATAGGTATCCACATAATTGTACTTGACCGTGTCATCCTTCTCAGGCATGTTGAGGGTTATCTCCTCGTTTATGGCGGCCTCATATTCCTGCTGTGTGATTTTGCCATCTTCCCTTAGATTTTTCAATATGAGATTGCGACGTGTCAATGTATGATCCTTGTTGTTTATCGGGTCATAGTATGTCGGGCTGTTCGGAATCGCACACAAAAAGGCAGTCTGCGACAAATCAAGATCCGAAAGCTCACAGTTAAAATAGCCATGGCACGCTGCCTGAATACCATAATATCCGTTCATGAAATAGACATTATTCAGGTAGAACTCCATAATATCATTCTTGGAATATTTCTTTTCAAGCGCCATCGCTATGAACATTTCCTTGACTTTTCGCTGCCAGTTCTTGTTCGTATCCAGATAAATATTTCGGGCGAGCTGCATCGTGATGGTACTGCCACCCTGGGTAATTCTCTTGTTTTTTATAATTGACTTTGCGGCACGCACTATTGCCTTTAGGTCCACACCATTGTGCTTATAGAACTTCTTGTCCTCGATACTGACCATGCAGTTTACGAAGTTCTGCGGTATATCCTCATACTTCACATAGTCAGCCTTTTTGGTAGTGGCCGTCTCGGATATCTCATCACCGTTTGTATCGTAGAGCGTACTCGTGCGCGCCGGTAAAAATGTGTTTTTGTCAGATTTCTGCACGAGCTCTACCGCCTCTGAGTGAAGCTTCGCCACCTTGTCTGCATAGCCTCCAAAGTAATAAAAGCATAATCCACCGAGAATCAGTACCATCAGAAAAATCTGAAGCTTTATGAAAAACCAGAAAACGCGATGCTGCTTTTTCTTCTTTTTCTTTTTCTGTTTTGCCATTTCTAAACGTTACCTCCAAACTATCGGTATACCATTGTATATCGGCATACTTTATAGATAATTGACAACTATATCCAATATGTACTGTCTATTATACTACAATGCCTCTACATCAGATAATTAATAATTGCTTAATTTTCTATTATACCTTTATAGCACAAAAGGAAGCTAATTGCTCCCTTTATCAAGCTATTTTACATCTTTATTACTGTTGTAGTCAAGTAAATAGTTTTTTACAATGCTTTTTGCTATCTCTAGCCAAGCTGGTCAGCCAGAAATTCTGCTGCTGCACCCGCCAGCTTTTCGGCAATCTCAGACTTATCGGCTTTTTCATCGTAAACACACAGTATAACGGCTCCCGCGCTATCACCATCATGCACTATTACTGCTATTGCCTGCGCTTCACAGTCAGCTTTATCGTCCTTTACCACAGGTATCAGGGTATCGTCTTTTTTACTGTACAATACACTTTTTCTCTTATCCATAATATTCTCGAGCTCTTTTGACAAAGCCTTGCCTATATAATTTTTGTGGTTTTTGCCGGCTGCCGCTATTATCTCATCCCTATCCGCCACACATACCATGGCTCCTGTTACCTTTGACAGGCTCTGTGCATATGCCTGTGATATATTCTTCAGGCTTCCTACCTGCGAATACTTCTTTAGCACTATCGTCTCGTCCGCATCCATATATATTTCCAGTGGGCTTCCCTCTTTTATATGCAGCATCCTGCGAAGCTCCTTTGGTATGACTATTCTGCCGAGGGAATCTACTCTTCTGGTCAATCCTGTGATTTTCACTTTATTGTCCTCCGGTTACTTTTTTGCATTTGCATTCATGCTTTGGAGGTAGTATATGGGAATTTGAATAAAATATACATTCGATATGCACTGATACAGTGCTCTTTCATAATAGCTTTCATAATAGCTTTTATAATGTCACGGTATGTTTTGAATTTGATAAGGTATCTATATCCGTCAGCTCACGCTCATCTGCGATATCCACATATACACAGTCATACTTCTTTGCCACACTTCTGCCACCCTTATCACCCTCCAGTGATAAAAGCTGTGGTATAAGCGATGAATTAAATACACACGGGTTGCCTACAGCATCTCCACAACGAAGTGAAAACGCCAATCGCTTACCCCCTGTATTTTTAAGCACTCTGTCTATTAATTTAATCACGCTTTGACTTTTTAAATATGGCTGGTCAGCTACTGCAAACATGTAGTAGTCCTGCATACCAGTCTTTTTCTGCTCCTGCACCGCCATAATTCCTGCTTTTATGGTGTAGGATATGCCTTTTTCGCTGTCCTGACTTAAGACTGCATGGCAATCCGGGATACATGCGCAATAGTCCAGTATTTCCCGGTAACGTGTAACGACGGTTATATCTATGACCGGGTTATTCGATTCTGCATTTTTTGTCGCAAGCTTTTTTGATAAACCGATGTCTGTGCCAATATAAGTATCAATAACAGTATCAGCATCCATTTCATCACTGTCTAAAGGCTCATTAGTTCCGATATTTTTTAATTTATTATATCTATCCTTAATTTCTATCAAGTTGTCAAGCAGATGCCTGTACATAGGTTTTCCATTCAGCTCATAAAACAGCTTGTTACTTCCAAAACGGCGGCTGTTTCCAGCCGCCATGTATATGATATGAATCATTTCACTCTAAGGTCCTTCTCTTGCCAGTCAGGGTCTGCCATTCCCATAAGTATTTTCTCAGGAGTAAACGGAACTGTCCTGTGCCACACACCTGTTGCGCGATAAATGGCATGTGCCAGTGCAGGAGCCGGTGTATTGATAACTATCTCGCCGATTGACTTGACTCCAAATGGGCCTGAAGGCTCATAGCTTGTCTCAAATTCAACGTTGATATGTCCCACATCCTGTCGTGTCGGTATCTTGTACTGCATGAAATCATTTTCTGCGATTTTACCACCGGCATTGTAGGTAACATTCTCATAAAGTGCCATGCCGATTCCCTGACCTATGCCACCCTCTGTCTGTACACGCGCAAGGTTTGGATTGACCGGAATTCCACAGTCCACGACAGCCTGATAATCAAGTATTTTAACTGCTCCTGTCTCCTTATCAAGCTCTATCTCGACCATGCCTACCATGTACGGAGGCGGTGAGACAGGTGATGAATATGTGGCGGTGACATCTACAGGTATCGTGTTGTTGACCTGTGCTTTTGTTGCTATATCGGAAAGACTTACGGAAACTGCCCCATTGTCTGCACCGTCCGGATTTATGATATACACCTCTTTACCGTCGAAATCCACCTCTGATGCAGCACAGCCCAGCAGCTGTGCACCGATTTTCTTTATATTTTCACGAAGCTCAAGTGCTGCATTCTGTGTGGCCATTCCTGTGATGTAGGTGGTTGATGAGGCATATGAACCCGAGTCATAAGGAGAAGCATCTGTATCCGCTCCAAACACTGTTATATCATCCGGCTCACAGTCGAGCACCTCAGCCGCCATCTGCGCAAGTATTGTATCACAGCCTGTTCCCATGTCTGCCGCACCTATCATCATATTGTAGGTGCCACAGTCTGAAAGCTTTAAGGTACACGAGCCGACATCTACATTGGATATGCAGGAGCCCTGCATTGCAAGCGCCATGCCTGCCGCACGAACCTTGCCATTTCCCATATCGCGGACAGGATACTTTTCTGCCCAGTGGAAATTGTCCGCGCAGTGCATTATACATCTGTCAAGTGCACATGCATTTGCTGTCTCGCCAAAATATGCCGGCATAAACATGCCCTCGCGTACAATATTTTTCAAACGAAGTTCAACCGGGTCTATATGCAGCTTTTCTGCGAGCTCATTGACGGTTGATTCAAGTGCAAATATGCCCTGTGTGGCTCCATAGCCTCTGTATGCTCCTGCCGCCTGCACGTTTGTATACACAACATCGCACGAAAATCTGGTTGCCTCGCAGCCTCCTGTATAAAGAGGGA
>OGDF01004403.1_pt1 | contig 16071 bp, 9 predicted proteins | sample 1570141 | NCBI WGS metagenome assembly OGDF01 (sample SAMEA4370581, study PRJEB24528) | human gut metagenome | reverse complement strand
CTGGGACGCCAGAAAGCACCGCTGCAAGCCTTTTTTCGGGGTTTGCAGCGTTTTTGTTTTCTCATTCTCCCGGTAATTTCACTTCTGTTACCGGGAGGTTTTTATACGTCGCAAGCTTTTTTGTGATGGCGTTGGATTCAGCAAGGACGCATTGTTTACAATTTGGCGGTGGATTATCCCGCGCAGGGTGTGGTACAATATAAACTACACTGAAAATGCAGGGGCCGATGCTCACCATCGACCCGTGAACTTTGCGGCTGCCACTATGTGCCGCGGGCGAACCATGTCCGCCCTTACGCTCTCGACGCAGGAAGGCCGCGCTGCATCTATTTTAATTAAAGGGGTGTTTACCATGTGTACAGCTGCAACCTATACAACCGACAGTTTCTACTTTGGCCGCAATCTCGATTATGAATTTTCCTACGGCGACGAGGTCACGATCACGCCGCGGGCCTACCCGTTTAGCCTGCGCTGCATGGGGGACTTCCGCACAAAATATGCGATGATCGGCATGGCCTACGTGGCGGGGGAGTACCCGCTCTACTATGACGCCGTCAATGAGAAGGGCCTGGGCATCGCAGGGCTGAACTTTGTCGGCAATGCAGTCTACCACCCGGCGCAGGATGGCAAAAGCAACGTCGCCCAGTTTGAGCTGATCCCCTGGCTGCTGGGCAGCTGTGCGACGCTGGCCGAGGTGCGCACGCTGCTTGCAAAAACCAACATCGTCAATATCCCGTTCAGTGAGCAGCTGCCCCTCGCGCAGCTGCACTGGCTCATTGCCGACAAAACGGGGAGCATCGTGGTGGAGTCCACCGCCGACGGTCTGCACATCTACGATAACCCCGTCGGTGTACTGACGAACAATCCGCCGTTCCCGCAGCAGCTTTTCGCACTGAACAACTACCGCGCACTCTCGCCGCGCACGCCTGCGGTTGCGTTTGCGGACGGTCTTGACCTGCCCGTCTACAGCCGCGGCCTCGGCGCACTGGGCCTGCCGGGCGATCTGTCCAGCCAGTCCCGCTTTGTGCGTGCGGCCTTTGTGCGGATGAACGCGAAATCCGGCAGCGGCGAGGCCGAGAGCGTCGGGCAGTTCTTCCACATCCTGCACGCTGTCGAGCAGCAGCGCGGCTGCTGTGAGCTGGATGGCGGCAAGTGCGAGATCACGCTCTACACAAGCTGCTGCAACGCTGACAAGGGCATTTACTACTACACGACCTACGGCAACCACCAGATCACTGCCGTCGATATGCACCGGGAAAACCTTGACGGGGACAGGCTGGTCCGCTATCCGCTGGTGCAGGGCGAACAAATTGCGCTGCAAAACTGATTTTACACCCAAAACGTGAAAAAAGCGCTTGCAACGTGCGGCAAACTATGCTATACTGTACGGTGCATGAGACTTTTCACGTCACGACGGCGTGGATAGAAATAGAAGGAGTGCTAATCTAATGAACTGGTATGAGATCGTTCTCGGCGTCGTCCTCATCGCCGTGTCCGTGTTGATCGTTGTTTTCACCCTCGCGCAGGAGCAGAAGGGCCAGGGCCTGTCCGGCGCAATCATGGGCGAAAGCTCCGCCACGATGGCAGCAGGCCGTGAGCGCGGCGTGGACGCCAAGCTGGCTAAGCTGACCAAGATCTGCGGCGTCGTTTTCTTTGTCGTCACGCTGGTCGTCTGCGTTTTGAGCGCGCGCCTGTGATTTTGGCAGGGTAACAAAGATGAAAAGGGTCCGCCAAGCGCTTTGGCTTTGTAAGCAGCGCCCCGGCGGGCCGTTTTTTGTGGATGTATATAAGGGTAGGGCACCGTCGGATGGCGGTGCGACGTAAATTAAAGGAGCAACTATGACACCGTTACAGAAATCTATTTTAAACGCGGTCAAGCGCCGTCCCATGACGCTGCGCGAACTGCAGAACAACCTGCAGGTGGACAACTCCCGCCTGCGCACCACCGTTTCCGCTATGGTCGCCACCGGCGAGCTGTCGATGCGCAACGGCACCTATGTGCCCGGCTTTGCGACCTATGAGAATGCTGCAGCCCCCAACACGATTCCCTGCACGCTCGTCAAGCTGGCCGCGCGCTTCGGCTTTGCCAGCCGCGACGACGGCGAGGGCGACATCTTCATCCCGGGCCGCGCGCTGCACGGTGCAATGCCCAACGATAAGATCAACGTCAAGCTGTTCGACCACCCGCGCGTGGAGGGCTCCTCCGAGGGCGAGGTCGTCGAGGTCACGGTCCCGAACAACCGCTTTGCGGGCACGGTCTGCCTGTCCGAGGATGGCCGCATGGCCGTGGAGCCGGACGGCTGCCGCGACGTGAAGTTCCTGCTGGCCAAGCAGGGGAGCGAGGGTGTGCACCTGGGCGACAAGGTCGGCTTCCTCATCACCCACCGCGGCAACCGCCACAGCGACCACCGCGCCGCCGTTGTCGAGAAATTCGGTTCCTCCGACTATGCGTCCGAGTGCGCCAAGGCCATCCTGTATGGCCGCAGCGTCCGCCAGGAGTTCCCGCCGGAGGTGCTGGAGGAGGCCCGCGCCTACGACAACGCCACGATTGACCCCGCCGAGGCCGCGAAGCGCCTGGACCTGCGCGGCATTCCCATCTTCACGATTGACTCCGCCGAGACGAAGGACATCGACGACGCCATCAGCCTGCAGAAGCTGGACGACGGCTACGAGCTGGGCGTTCACATTGCCGACGTCAGCCACTATGTCCGCCCCGGCTCCGCGCTGAATGAGGAAGCGTTCGAGCGCGCGACGAGCATTTACTACGCCGACAAGGTCATCCCGATGCTGCCGACCCAGCTGTCCAACGGCATCTGCTCGCTGAACGAGGGCGAGGACCGCCTGGCGTTCTCCTGTCTGATGCGACTGGACGAGAACGGCGAGATCCGCAGCTACAAGTTCGTCAAGAGCGTCATCTGCAGCCGCGTCAAGGGCGTGTACAAGGAGATCAACGCCCTGCTGGATCCCCCGGAATCTGAAACAGACGCCGACCTGACCGACCTCAAGACGAAATATGAGGCCGTGCTTGACCAGCTGCCCACGATGGACGAGCTGTACCGCAAGCGCCTGGTCCTGCGCAAGGCCCGCGGCGCCATGGATATTGAGTCCAACGAGGCTAAGCTCGTCATGGACGAGAACGGACGCTGCATCGACATTGTCAAGCGTGACCGCGGCACGTCCGAGTGCATGATCGAGGAGTTCATGCTGCTGGCGAACCAGTGCGCCGCCAACGCGGGCCGCACGAACAAGGCCCCGTTCGTCTACCGCGTGCACGAGGCCCCCGACGCCGAGAAGATGGAGAAGCTGTCCGCCACGCTGTTGGCCTGCGGCCTGAACGCCAAGTTCAAGAACCCCATCCCGACGCAGCTCGAGCTGGCGGCCCTGCTGGACGAGACCCGCGGCCAGCCCATCCAGATCCCCGTCCACACCGGCATTCTGCGCAGCATGCAGAAGGCCCGCTACGCCCCGCAGCCCCTGGGCCACTACGGTCTGGTGCTGGCGGACTACGCCCACTTCACCAGCCCCATCCGCCGCTACCCTGATTTGGCGATTCATCGTATTTTGACCGAGATGCTGAACGGCGTCTCCGCCAGCCAGCTGCAGCGCGACTTCAACGAGTTTGCCCAGCAGGCCAGCGAGAAGTCCAGCAAGCAGGAGGTCGCCGCCGTGCGCATTGAGCGCGATGTAGAGGACCTGTACAAGGCCGAGTACATGCACAACCATCTCGGTGAGGTCTACACCGGCACGGTGGCCGGCATCACGCCCCGCGGCGTCTTTGTCGAGCTGGACAACACGGTGGAGGGCTTTGTCCCCGCCGCGCAGCTCTGCAAGGGCGAGCCGCAGGTCATCGACGGCGTCAGCATGCTGGACCCGCTGACCGGCAAGAGCTGGATGCTGGGTTCTTCCATGAAGATCCGGGTCGCCGCCGCCGATGTGGCGCTGGGCCGTATTGATTTTGAGTATATGGTGGAGTAATTTCCCGCGCCATACAATAGAAAACTCCCTGTCCGCACCGGGCAGGGAGTTTTTTGCGTCTTATATCACCTTATGCTCCATCCATTTCCCGCGGGCAAACCGCACAAGGAAACACAGGCTGCGGCAGATCCAGTCGATGAACATACCGAACCAGACGCCGGTTAGTCCTAAGTGGAACTGCAGAACGAAGATGTAGCTCAGAATCACGCGGAACAGCCACATACTGACGATGCTGACCGACATCGTAAACTTGGCGTCGCCGCCCGCGCGCAGGGCGTTGGGCAGGGTAAAGCTCGTCGCCCAGAAGAAGATGCTGAACAGGTTGAACCAGTGGACCACGTGGGTACACATGGCGGATGCCTCCGCCGAGAGGTTGAACCAGGTCACGACCTCGGGCATCAGGAAGAACAGTGCCGCGTTCGTGACGGTCAGCCCTGTGATGGCGATGCCCAGCAGCGTGACGGAATAGCGCTGCGCCTGCTTTTTCTCGCCTGCGCCAAGGCACTGCCCGATGACCGGGATCATGGCAAGGCTCATCGTGTTGCCGGGGATGTTCGCCAGCGTCGAGACCGAGTTTGCCACGGCATTGGCCGCGATGGCCGAGGTGCCTAAGGTAGACGTCAGGCTGCTGACACACAGCTTGCCGATCTGGAACATGCCGTTTTCCAGACCCGATGGGATGCCGATGGACAAAATCTGCATGATGGGCCTGCGCCGGGGCCGCAGGTCAGCGAAGCGCTGCACGCGCAGGGGATTGTGCAGGTCCTGGTTCTGCCACAGGATGAACACCGCGGCGAACACACGCCCGATCAGCGTGGCCAGCGCCGCGCCGATAACGCCCATGCCGAAACCGTAGATCAGCAGCGCGTTGCCCGCAATGTTGATGACGTTCATGACAAGGCTGGCCAGCATACTGATGCGGCTGTTGCCCTGCGCACGGAACAGCGCCGCGCCGCCGTTGTACAGGCCGATGAAGGGGTAGGACACCGCACTGATAAGGAAGTACTGCTGCGCAAACCGCATGACATCCTCATCAATGCTGCCGAACACCATCCGAAGGATCAGGCGGGAGAGCAGCAAACAGACAACACCCACCGCAACCGTAGAGATGCCCAGCACGCTGTACAGCTGGGCGGCGCTGCGGCTGGCGTTTTCCTCATCCCGGCGGCCCAGATACTGGCTGGCAATGACCGCACCGCCGGTAGCCAGCGCGGACAAAATCTGAATAATCAAAATATTCAGGCTGTCCACGAGCGATACGCTGGAGACAGCGGCCTCACCCACACCAGCGACCATCAGCGTGTCGGCCATGCCCATCGTGACGCTTAATGTCTGCTCCAGCAGCAAGGGCCAGATCAGGGTGAACAGCGCCCGCCTGGTAAACAGGGGACCTTGTGATTTTGCAGTGGATGTCATGGTAAACTCCCATCCTCTTTTACTTGGATTTTACCATTAGTATACAGCAAAATCTATGCGAAATCAAGGATTTGACACTTGTACAAAAAATGCCCGCGGACGCTGTAGCTGCACTCTGTACAGCAAAAATCCGTAAAAATCAAATCGCAAGGATTTTGCCCACTTTTGCGGCGGCAAAAAGCCCCGGCCACAAAAGCTTGTGGCCGGGGCAGATCATGTGGCGGCTTGCAGGGGCCGCAGAGGGGCGGTGGTTAGAAGTCGACCTCGGTGTCGTAGTAGCAGCACTTCAGCAGCTTTTCCATCTCCTCCTGGGTCGGCTGGCGCGGGTTGGAGCCGGTGCAGGCATCGGCAATCGCGTTCTTTGCGATCTCGGGCAGTCTCTCGAGGAATACGTTCTCGGGGACAAAGCCCTGCTCGGCGGGGTAGGAGTCGGGGCCGTAGTGGCCGATGCAGTGCGGAATGTTCAGATCGTCGTTCATGCCGCGCAGATACTGGATGAGCAGCGCGACCTTCTCGTCGTCGTTCTCGCCGCCCAGGTGCATCTTGTCGGCAATGACGCCGTAGCGTGCCTTGGCGGTGGGGTCCTTCGCGTTGTAGGCGATGACCTTGGGCAGGTACATGGCGTTGGCTGCGCCGTGGATGATGTGTGCGCCGTAATCGGCAAACGCCGCGCCGGTCTTGTGGGCCATGCTGTGTACGATGCCGAGCAGCGCGTTCGAGAACGCCATACCGGCCAGGCACTGGGCATTGTGCATCGCGTCGCGCTTATCCATATCGCCGTTGTAGCTGCCGACCAGATCCGCCTGGATCATCTCGATGGCGTGCAGGGCCAGCGGGTCGGTAAAGTCGCAGTTCGCGGTGGAGACGTAGGCCTCGATGGCATGGGTCATGGCGTCCATGCCGGTGTGGGCGACGAGCTTCTTGGGCATCGTGTGGGCCAGCTCGGGGTCAACGATGGCGACATCGGGCGTGATCTCAAAGTCGGCGATGGGGTACTTGATGCCCTTCTGGTAATCGGTGATGATCGAGAAGGCCGTGACCTCGGTGGCCGTACCGGAGGTGGAGGAGATGGCGCAGAAGTGGGCCTTGCGGCGCAGCGGCGGGATGCCGAACACCTTGCACATATCCTCAAACGTGATGTCGGGGTACTCGTACTTGATCCACATGGCCTTGGCTGCGTCGATGGGGGAGCCGCCGCCGATTGCGACGATCCAGTCGGGCTGGAACTTTTCCATGGCGGCAGCACCCTTCATGACCGTCTCCACGGACGGGTCGGGCTCGATGCCTTCAAACAGCTCTACCTCCATGCCGGCCTCTTTTAAGTAAGCCTCGGCGCGGTCCAGGAAGCCGAAGCGCTTCATCGAACCGCCGCCGACGCAGATCATGGCGCGCTTGCCGGGCAGCGTTTTCAACGCTTCCAGCGCGTGGGGGCCGTGGTAAAGGTCACGGGGTAAAGTAAATCTAGCCATAGGGTTTGCCTCCTTTAAAAATAGCTCTCTCGGACTTTGACAATTAAATGTCAAAATTTGCTATTAACAGTATACACCTTATGTGTCTAAACGGTCAATCGACAATACAGAGAATTTTCCGGCGATAATTCAGCATTTTGCCAGTGGAACACTCATAGGCTGTTCTATGGGGAAGGGGGCAGGAGCTATGCGTCCGATCACGCCGCAGCAGAATACAAAAATGCGCCTGCGCATGCGGCTTTTGGCGGCGGTGCTGGCGGTGGGGTGTCTGGGCGGGCTGACGGTGCGGCTGTTTGTGCTGATGCTGCGCGACCCCGGCGGCTACGCGGCACGCGCCGCCGACCAGCAGCTGCGCGGGGCCACGCTGCCCGCCGCCCGCGGGGAGATCTATTCCGCCGACGGTACGCTGCTGGCCGCCAGCGAGACCTGCTGGACCATCCGCGCCGCCCCGCGGGAGATGGCCGACGACGCCGTAGAACCGGCTGCGCGGGCGTTGAGCGAAATTTTAGAGCTGGACTACGCTGATACGCTGGCCAAATTCAGCCAGCGAACCTCCAACGACTGCCTGCTGCGCCGCCGCGTGGATAAGACGATGGCCGACGCTGTGCGGGACTGGTGCCGGGCGAACGGTGTGGACGGCATACAAATTCGGCAGGATACCCGCCGCGTCTACCCGCAGGGGGATTTTATGGGCGGCATTTTAGGCTTTACCGACGTGGACAACGCAGGCCTGTGGGGGCTGGAGCTGCGTTACAACGACGAATTGACCGGGCAGAACGGGCGCATCCTGACCGCCAAGAACGCCTGGGGCTACGATATGCCGACGCACTACCAGACGCTGGTGGACGCCGTGCCCGGCAGCACGCTGACGCTGACCATCGACGCGAACATTCAGCACTGGCTCGAAAGCGCACTGTCCGCCGCTGTGACGGAGCATCATGTGGCCGAGCGCGGCGTCGGCATCGTGATGGACGTCCACACCGGGGCCGTGCTGGCGATGTCCTGCCAGCCCGACTACGACCCGAACGCGCCGCGGACCCTTATAAATAAGGAAGTCCGTGACGCTGTGAATGCCCTGACCGGCGAGGAGCGCAGCGCCGCGCTGCAAAAGGCCCAGCAGGCACAGTGGCGCAACAAGGCCATCAGTGACTTGTATGAGCCGGGCAGTGTGTTCAAGCTCATCACGGCGTCGGCGGCGCTGGACTCCGGGGCGTGTAAGGCCACGGACTATTTCACCTGCGCGGGTAAAATAACCGTCGCAGGCACGCGGTTCCGCTGTGCAAACGGGCATATCCACGGCACCGAGACCTTCGCCCGGGGGCTGGCTGTCAGCTGCAACCCCTGCTTTATCCAGATCGGTGCGCGGCTTGGAAAAGAACGCTTCTGCGATTACTTTGCGGCCTTCGGCCTGCGGGAGGCCACGGGCATCGACCTGCCGGGCGAGGTCAGGCGCAGCGAATACTACACGGCGGACCGGATGGGCCCGGTGGAGCTGGCGAGCTGCTCGTTCGGGCAGAGCAGCAAGGTCAGCTACCTGCAGATGCTCACGGCGGTCTGTGCGGTGGTAAACGGCGGCGAGCTGATGCAGCCCTACGTTGTGGCGAAAATCACGGCGCCTGACGGCACTGTTGTGAAGGAAGTGCAGCCGACGGTGAAGCGCCGCGTCATCAGCGCGGAGACCTCCGCCACGATGTGCCGCCTGATGGAGGGTGTCGTTACAGGCGGCACGGGAAAGCAGGCCGCGCTGGCGGGCTACCGCATCGGCGGCAAGAGCGGCACAAGCCAAAAGCTGGACAGCGCCAACGAGGGCGCGCGCATTGCGAGCTTTGTCTCCGTTGCGCCCATCGACGACCCCAAGGTCGCTGTGCTGGTCTGCCTGGATGAGCCCCACAGCTGGACGACGAGCGGCGGCGCGCTCTCCGGGCCGGTGTGCGCCGAGGTACTGGGAAAGGTGCTGCCGTATCTGGGGGTGGAGAGGGAAAGCGGCGAATAAAGACAGCCGGGCACGGGCCGATATGGAATCCGCCCCTACGTTGAATCGGGACAGCGCAGGGTGACGGGGCTCTGCCCGTTTGCCGCTGCACTATACAAAAAACTCTGCGCCGTCCCTCTTGACATTCCCCAATCCGGTGTTATACTTGTAAAGTACGCAAACGAACAGTTAGACAACGAACAATTCGAAATCTAACTTCTTGGACCCAAAAATCGTAAAGGAGGGAAGAAATGCACGAATCATCGTATGATGACTGCGGCTGCTGCGCGGATGTCCACTTCGGCGCACTGCTGAACCAGACCTCACGGCTCATCCGCCGTGCGCTGGATGCCCGCATCAACGCCGAGGTCAGCTCGGAGCTGTCGGGCGTGCGCGGCATGGTGCTGGGCGACATCGTCCGTGCCGAGCGCCAGGGCCGCGACGTCTACCAGCGCGACATTGAGCAGTGGTTCAACATTCGCCGCTCCAGCGTCACCGCCATGCTGCAGGGCATGGAGCAGGATGGCTTCATCACCCGCAGCGCCGTGGCGAAAGACGCCCGCTTAAAGCGCCTTATCGCCACAGAGAAGGGCCGCGCCTGTCACAAGCAGATCGAGGCAAGCATTGCGCGGTTTGAGGATGACCTGCAAAGCGGCATTGACCCGCAGCAGGCCGCCGCGGCCCGCGCTGTGCTGGAGCAGACCCTGCGCAACGCACAGCACTTCCTGCAAGAGGAAAATACCAAACAAGAGAGGGGAAATACCAATTGTTAAAAACACTCGGACGTGAAACCAAGGGCTTCCGCCTGGTCTCCGTGCTGACGCCGATCTTTATGATCGCGGAGGTCATCATGGAAATGATCATCCCGAAGCTGATGGCCTCCATCATTGACAACGGCGTCACGCCGGGCAATATGCAGGTCATCTACACCGTCGGCGCACAGATGGTCGTCGCGGCGCTGTTCGGCCTGCTGTTCGGCATTCTGGGCGCGGTGGCCGGCTCCCACGCAGCCACGGGCTTTGCCCGCAACCTGCGCCGCGGCATGTTCCGCAACATCCAGACCTTCAGCTTTGCCAACATTGACAAGTACTCCACCGCGGGCCTGGTCACCCGCATGACCACCGACGTCACCAACATCCAGAACGCCTACCAGATGATGCTGCGCATGTCGGTGCGTGCGCCCGCCAGCATGATCGTGGCGCTGATCATGTCCTACACGGTCAACCGTCGGCTGGCAAACATCTATTTGATCGCCGTCATCCTGCTGGGCTGCGCGCTCGCCTTTATTATGAGCCGCGCCACCAAGTACTTCGGCGAGGCATTCCGCAAGTACGACGACCTGAACGAGAGCGTGCAGGAGAATGTCTCCGCCATCCGCGTTGTCAAGGCCTATGTGCGCGAGAAGTTTGAGGGCGAGAAGTTCCGCAAGGCCAGCGAGAATGTGCGCAATCTGCTGATGCGTGCCGAGCTGATCCTGGCCTGGAACGCCCCGCTCATGCAGCTGACCGTCTACAGCTGCATCCTGCTCATCTCCTGGATCGGTGCCCAGCTCATCGTCAGCTCCGGCGCAACGACCTTCACCACCGGCGACCTGATGAGCATGCTGAGCTACTGCATGAACATCCTTATGAGCCTGATGATGCTGTCCATGGTGTTCGTCATGATCACGATGTCTGCAGCCTCCGCCAAGCGCGTGGCCGAGGTGCTGGACGAGCAGTCCGACCTGACGAACGGCGAGGACCCCGTTATGGAGGTCAGGGACGGCTCCGTCAAGTTCGACCACGTCAGCTTTGCCTATAAAAAGGATGGAAAGAAGGCGCTGGAGGATATCAACCTCGATATCCAGTCCGGCCAGACCATCGGCATCATCGGCGGTACCGGCTCGGCCAAGTCCAGCCTTGTGCAGCTGCTGCCCCGTCTGTACGATGTGACCGAGGGCAGCGTGACCATCGGCGGCGTCGATGTGCGCCGCTACGATCTGGAGACGCTGCGCAATAACGTGGCCATGGTGCTGCAAAAGAACGAATTGTTCAGCGGCACCATCGCCGACAACCTGCGCTGGGGCAACCCCGACGCCACCGACGCCGAGATCGAGGACGCCTGCAAGCAGGCCTGCGCCGATGAATTTATCGAGCGCTTCCCCGACAAGTACCAGACCCACATCGAGCAGGGCGGCAACAACGTCTCCGGCGGCCAGAAGCAGCGCCTCTGCATTGCCCGCGCACTGCTGAAAAAGCCCCGCATCCTGATCCTGGACGACTCCACCTCCGCCGTCGATACCGCGACGGACGCAAAGATCCGCCACTCGTTTGCGGAAAAAATCCCCGGCACGACGGTGTTCATCATCGCCCAGCGCATTTCCTCCGTGGAAAATGCGGACAAGGTCCTCGTGCTCGACAACGGCAGGGTCAGCGGCTTTGACACCCCGGCCAACCTGCTGAAAACAAATGCCATCTACCAGGATGTCTACAACAGCCAGACCAAAGGTTCCGGCGACTTTGATGAGAAGGGAGGGGAGGCATAATGGCACAGCAGCCTAAAGTCGTAAAGGTCGGCCCCGGCGGGCGCAGCAATGGCCCCCGCCCCAAGGTCGAAAACCCCGGCAAGGTGTTCAAGCGCATCCTCGCCTATGTCATGAGCCGCTATAAGGCACAGGTCATTGTGGTGCTCTGCTGCATTCTGCTGGCTGTGTTCGCCCAGCTGCAGGGCGTCATGTTCTCCCAGACGCTGATCGACAGCTACATTCTGCCGCTGCTCAAGGCGGGCAGCACGGACTTCAGCGGCCTGGCCGCGGCTATCCTGCGCGTGGCAGTCATCTACTGCGTCGGCATCGCCGCTGTCTTTGTGCAGAACCGCCTGATGGCAAGGATCACCCAGGGCACGCTGAAGGACCTGCGTGACGAGATGTTCACCCACATGCAGACGCTGCCCATCAAATACTTTGACACCCACGCCCACGGCGATATTATGTCGGTCTACACGAACGACATTGACACGCTGCGCCAGATGATCAGCCAGAGCCTGCCGCAGCTCGTCAACACGGTTGTGACCCTCGTCGGCGTGCTGGCCTCGATGCTCTATCTGAGCGTCCCCCTGACGGTGCTGGCCCTCGCGATGGTCGGCGTCATGCTGCTGGCGACGAAGTACCTGACCGGCAACTCCGGCAAATACTTCATCAAGCAGCAGCAGGAGCTGGGCAAGGTCAATGGCTACATTGAGGAAATGATGAACGGCCAGAAGGTCATCAAGGTCTTTTGCCATGAGGAAATTGCCATTGAGGAGTTCGACAGGCTCAACGATGAGCTGTTCCACAGCGCCGACAAGGCAAACTCCTATTCGCTGGTAGCAATGCCCGTCAACGGCCAGCTGGGCAACCTGTCCTACGTGTTCTGCGCCATCCTCGGCGGTGCGCTGGCTATCAACGGCTTCGGCGGCTTTACGCTGGGCGGTCTCGCCAGCTTCCTTGTGCTGACCCGCCAGTTCAACCAGCCTATCAGCCAGATCTCCATGCAGCTGAACTCCGTCGTTATGGCGCTGGCCGGCGGTGCGCGTATCTTTGCGCTGCTGGATGAAAAGCCCGAGGTCAACGAGGGCGACATCACCCTGGTCCACGCCAAGTACGAAGCGGACGATACTGTCACCGAGGCGAACGAGTCCACCGGCATGTGGGCGTGGAAACGCATGGATGCCGACGGCAAGCCCCGGTACACCAAGCTGGAGGGCGACATCGTCTTTAAGGATGTGGACTTCGGCTACGACGAGAAGAAGATCGTCCTGCATGACATCAACCTGTATGGCCGTCCGGGGCAGAAGATCGCCTTTGTCGGCTCCACCGGCGCGGGCAAGACGACGATCACGAACCTTATCAACCGCTTCTACGACATCCAGAAGGGCCGGATCCTGTACGACGGCCACGACATCAAGTCCATTGAGAAGGACGCGCTGCGCTCCTCTCTGGGCATCGTCCTGCAGGATACCCACCTGTTCACCGGCACGGTCATGGAGAACATCCGTTATGGCCGCCTGACCGCCACCGATGAGGAGTGCATGGCCGCCGCGAAGCTCGCCAATGCGGATACCTTCATCAAGCATCTGCCCGACGGCTACAACACGATGCTGACCGGCGACGGCACGAACCTGAGCCAGGGCCAGCGCCAGCTACTGGCGATTGCCCGCGCGGCTGTCGCAGACCCGCCGGTGCTGATCCTGGACGAGGCGACCTCCTCCATCGACACCCGCACCGAGAAACTTGTGCAGGACGGCATGGACGGCCTGATGTATGGCCGCACGACCTTCGTCATTGCTCACCGCCTGTCCACCGTGCGCAACTCGGACTGCATCATGGTGCTGGAGCAGGGACGTATCATTGAGCGCGGCACCCACGACGAGCTGATCGCCCAGAAGGGCCGCTATTACCGCCTGTACACCGGCAACTTTGCCGAGAACTCTTAAGCGCAGAGATGTCGAAAAAAGCCGCAAAACGGCATAAAATCAATCAAAACTGCCGGGATAGCATCTGCCGTCCCGGCGGTTTTTGTGCAAAATGCCGCAACAGCGCCAAAAAGTTGACGGGAAGGTAAAAAGTGGTTATAATAGGATACGTAGACACGCAAAAAGCGGTGTTTGACCACGCGGCATGAGGGAAACTACAAACAAGATTTGCCGCATAATATACATGATATACCTATAGGAGGAACAAATATGGCACCGAAGAAGATTGCACAGACCGTACTTACCGAGGGTAAGTTCTATACCATCAGCGCCGCCAACGGCAAGGTCGTTGAGGTCGCTGACTATAACATTGACAATGGCGCGAAGATCCAGCTGATGGACAACGCCAACTTTGAGTGGCAGCAGTGGAACTTCGTCGCAGCAGGCGACGGAGTTTACCGCATCCAGAACCGTTTCACCGCAAAGATGCTTGACCTGGACATGGGCGGCGTCAGCGACGGCACCCGCGTCCACCAGTGGGAGGGTGCCCAGGCATCCAGCCAGCTGTGGGTCGTGGAGCCTACCAACGATGGCCGCGTCAAGATCAAGTCCAACCTGGCCGGCAAGCTGCTGGACCCCGGCATGGCTACCGAGAACGGCACCGTGCTGCAGATCTGGGCTGACGTCAACGGTGACAACCAGTTCTGGACCATCAACGAGGTCACCCGCAAGCCCAAGACCAGCGTGAAGGCCACCACCGTTAAGGCCAAGGCCGCTGCCGAGAAGGCCGCCACCGAGGTCGTCAAGGCTGCTGAGCCTGTCGTCGAGAAGGCCGTCAAGGCTGCCAAGCCTGCCGCTGAGAAGGCCGTCAAGGCTGCCAAGCCTGCCGCGGAGAAGGCTGTCAAGGCTGCAAAGCCCGTCGTCGAGAAGGCCGTCAAGGCTGCCGAGCCCGTCGTTGAGAAAACCGTCGAGGCTGCGAAGCCCGTCGTCGAGAAGGCCGTCAAGGCTGCCGAGCCTGTCGTTGAGAAGGCTGTTGAGGCTGCCAAGCCCGCTGCCGAGAAGGCCGTCGAGGCCGTCAAGACCGCCGCTGCCAAGACCAACACCCGCAAGGGCGGCAAGGGCAAGCGCCGCAAGTAATTTGCTTTGAACTTTTTCCCTGCAATTTTTGTGATGTAACGAGAAAACCCCGCCCCGTCAGGATGCAGTTCCTGACGGGGCGGGGTTATTTTTTGTTTGTGGCTGAAAAGCCTTCCCCTACGGGGGAAGGTGGCCCGAAGGGCCGGATGAGGGGTGAGTGTGCCAGTATTGCCCGTGAACGAGCTGCGGCGGAAACGCTGCCCTCATCAGTCACCTGCGGTGACAGCTTCCCCCACGGGGGAAGCCTTCAGACTTACCCCAGCGCCGCAATGCTCTCCTTGATCTTGGCGGCCTTGTCCTGGGCGGCAGCCAGCTTGGCGCGGGTCTCCTCGACGAGTTTCGCCGGGGCCTTCTCGACGAACTTCGGGTTGTTCAGCTGGTTCGTGAACATGCCCAGCTCCTTCTCGGCCTTGGTCAGCTCCTTGTTCAGGCGGGCCAGCTCCTTGTCGCGGTCGATCAGCTCCATCATCGGGATAAAGCCCTTCGCGTCGGGGGTCGCCACGTTGACTATGCCGTCGGTGCTGCCCTCGTACTTTGCCGTGACCGTCACGTCGGTGGCAAAGGCAAAGCGGGCCAGATACGCGCCGCCCTTCTCAAACGCGGCGGGGGAGGCAGTCTCAATGACCATGCTCGTCTTTTTGGCGGGGTGGACGTTCATCTCGGCACGCATGGCGCGGACAGCCTTGATGTAGTCCATCAGCTTCTCAAAGTCGGCGCAGTCCTCGGCCCAGACCTTCATGTTCTCGTCGCCGGGCCACTTCTCGTTCATGATGGTCTCGGCGCTGCCGGGCAGAGCCTGATAGATCTCCTCGGTGATGAACGGCATGAAGGGGTGCAGCAGCTTGAGCGCCTTGTCCAGCACGTAGACCAGCACCTTGCGGGCCGCGTCGGCGGCTGCCGCGTCCTCGCCGTTCAGGCGGGTCTTGCAGATCTCGATATACCAGTCGCAGTAGACCTCCCAGATGAAGTTCTCGACCTTCTCGGCGGCCAGACCCAGCTCGTACTTGTCTAGGTTGGCGGTAGCCTCGGCGGCGACCTTGGCAAGCTCGGACAAAATCCACTTGTCGCTCATGTCGAGCAGGCTTTCCTCGGGCAGACCCGGCTCAAAGTCCTCGGGCAGGTTCATCTGCACAAAGCGGGAGGCGTTCCACAGCTTGTTGGCAAAGTTGCGGCAGGCAAGAACTTTTTCATCGCTGTAGCGCATATCGTTGCCTGCGGTGGAGCCGATGATCAGCATCATGCGCAGCGCGTCCGCGCCGTACTGCTCAATGACCTCCAGCGGGTCAATGCCGTTGCCCAGGGATTTGGACATTTTGCGGCCCTGGCTGTCGCGGACAATGCCGTGGATCAGTACCGTGTCAAACGGTGCCTTGCCGGTGTAGGCCAGACCCGAGAAGATCATGCGGGACACCCAGAAGCCGATGATGTCATAGCCGGTGACCAGCGTGTTCGTGGGGTAGAAGTAGTTGTAATCCTCGGCGTTCTCGTTGGGCCAGCCCAGCGTGGAGAACGGCCACAGGGCAGAGCTGAACCAGGTGTCCAGCGTGTCGGGGTCCTGGGTCATGTTGGAGCTGCCGCACTTGGGGCAGGTGCAGGGGGCTTCCTTGGCCACGACGGTCTCGCCGCAGTCGTCGCAGTACCAGGCCGGGATCTGGTGGCCCCACCACAGCT
>OGDF01004394.1_pt1 | contig 16091 bp, 8 predicted proteins | sample 1570141 | NCBI WGS metagenome assembly OGDF01 (sample SAMEA4370581, study PRJEB24528) | human gut metagenome | reverse complement strand
CTACTCCTTCTAGTCTTTCCTACTATATTTAATTATATCTTATATATTCTTTTTTGTCAGTAGTTATTATCCTTTTTTATTAAAAAAAACTTTTTTTGTGCATTTTTATATTATTCTGGAATAATATTTTTATTTGAAATTGTTATTACAGGTCTTACTTCTTTTGCAGTATTTGCAGTAACCCATTTATTTTTAGAACTATTATATCCATTTTGAATTGATGTAGATGATTTACTTACATATTTAGCTAGATTTTTTACATTTGTTGTATCAATTATATTACCATATACATCTTTTTCTTGTGTCATAAATACAGAATTCATTAGCCAGAAATCATTTGAACCATATAACCAAGATAAATCAGAACTATTATTAGCTTTTAATTTGTTATATTCAGTTTCTGTTAATAATCTTACTTTATATGAACCATACTTATTAGACATACATTTACCTTCACTAGCAAGTGTTCCACCATATGATGCTGCTTGTAATCCTGATGCATCATCACAAACACTATTATCTACTAATATTGGTAAATTCAAACTATTTTGATTTACAAAATCACCATTGATATATTTATTTATTTTTGAATTACTCCACTTATATATATCATTTGCTGAACTTGTATGACCCATTTTAGTACTTATAGTTCCTGAATCTGCAAGTAAAGTTAATATTTGTTCTCCATCTTTATTTTCAGTATTTATAACATGGAAATCAATACCTGCATATCTAACTGCTTCACCAACTTTATATGAATTAGAATCAGCATTTGTATCTTCTATTTCTTTATTTGGTTCATATTTTTCTACTTCTAATAAGGACACAGTATTTATATATGATCTACCATATTCACTTGCTGGTACATCTAATACTATAGTTAAATATCTCTTCTCACCTGGTGAAATTAAATCATTTTCAAGTGCTACACTTTTTAGTGTACCATCTGAATAGAACCAATCTTTATTAATTGAATCATCTGCGTTAAATACAGTATTCTGTGGTATATCTTCACTAATTAATTTTACATAACCAGCAGAAGTTGAATTATTTGTTATTTCAATTCCATAATATACTCTTGCGGATGCATATAAACTATTTCTTACACTTAACATAACTTTTGTTTGATTATCATATGTATAAGAATTAAATACTCCGTTATTATTTAAATCTACTTTTGTTATATATTTTTTAATTTCAAATCCAAAAGATTTTATTGGAATTAAACCTATATTTAAATCTGATACTTCTTCAGTTTTTTGATCTAATCTTATTCCTGGATATCCCATATTATTTCTATCAATTCCGATTTCAATAATATTATCGCCAACTTTATAACCATCTGAATCCTTTGTTTTATCTTCTGTTGCATATCTTAATGTTAAATCATATGCTGAACTATCATAATCTGCTCTTATTTTATAATTACCTTTTTCAAGATCTTTGAATACATATTTACCATTTTCATCTGTTAAAGTAGTATCAACTTTTGATAAATTTTCATCTTGATCTACTTTATATAAAGTAATACTCATATCTTTATAATAAGTATCTGAACTATCTTCTATACCATTTTCATTATTATCCATAAATACTCTACCTGATATAGATCTACTTATTACACTTGTTTCAAGTTTGTTTGAAGATACATTTCCTAGTGATGAGTTATATCCTACAAATGAATTGATATATTTATCTGAATAACTATTATTTTCAGGTTTTATTATAACTTTTATATCATCTGAATATGAACCTTGTTTTAAGTTAATATCAGTAATTTTAATTGCAGTTACATCCATAAATTCATTTGCAATATTACATTCTTCGAATTCATTATTTTTATTGTTTACTTCTTCTTCAATTAAATTTGATGCTTGAGTAGAACAATATATTTTTGCAGTTCCAAGAGAACTTGGCATTTCTAATTTTACTTTATATGTTCCATTAAATTTAGAACCATTTTTATCTCCGTTACTTGGGAATTTATCTAAAATAGCATAATTATTAATATCACTTGTTGTATTATTATACATATTTAATACATAACCAAATTCACTATTTTTTTCTACTTTAGAACCATTATTATCATGTTTTTGCGTTAATATTACTTTATTTTCACCATTTGCATATATTGTAAAGCTTCCTGTTAAGTAATTAAAATAACTTGTATCTTTTTCACCATTTATATTAATAGCTTCAACAGTACTAGTAACTGTTAATGGAATACCAGTTCCTACTAATGTAGGAGATAATGTTGCTTTAAAATTAATTTCAGGTATTTCCATATTTGGTTTTGTATATGGAAGTACATATGTTAAATAAGTATTATTATTATCACTTGCAATAGTTGGTTCACCCAACTTTTTATCTGGTACATATGTAAGACCATTTGGAATAGTTACATATATTTTTAAACTATTTATATACCAAACATCATCCGCACCAACATTTTCATTTAAATCTGTTATTGTTGTTTTAACATTATAATTAATTGTTTCACCATTACTTACATTATAGTTAATTTTTACGCTTCCATCTTTTTCTTTATTTGTAACTGTTACATCTTCTCTTGATGTAAAGTTAACTATTTTTAATGAATCACCCCATGGGCTATCTGAATCAATTGATGATATATTACTACCCTTATATATTGTTTTATTATAGTTATTAGGATTTGTAATACTATTTGAATCATTAGTTATTCTTGGTGAATAATATGTTACATTACTATCATAATCTGATGATTTTGCCATTACTACTGTTTGATATGTTTGTGTTAAATCACTAACATTTCTAACTCTTAAATTAATTTCAACTATTACTTTAGCCGAATCAGGTAATATTATACCTTTCTTTGTTTGAACAACTATTTTAGTAATAGGAATTTCTTTATTATCTTTATCTTTTGCATCTGATATTTTTTCAAATATTTGTTCAAAATTATCATTTGCTTTGATACATGGTCCACCATATAAATTCATTATTTGGTCATTTGAATAAGTATTTATATTTTGTTTTACAGTGTTACATGCAGTTTGAACAGTACTTAAATCTTCAGCACTTACTTTTGCATCTGTTACTGCAGTATAATTCGAATTATTAAAATCTCCAGATATATATAATACTTCAAAATCATCTTGTGATAATTTCTTATCTCCAGCACCTTCTACTGTAATTTTAATATCTTTATCTCCATTTTGAATAACTCTATATGCATTTGGATCTACTTTTATTACTTCTTTCAATCCTTGATCTGACATTGTTTTCTTATAATTAAATGTTGTTTTATAAACTACTGTTTCACCTTTAGAAACAGCACCTTTACCGTTACCATCTGTTGAAATTTTACTATTTGCTTGATCATAATATTCACCTTGTAATGAATAATCAACAATTTCATAATATTTATTTATAGCACTTGCTTCAAAATTTGCAAGTGTTATTTCTGAACCATTAGTATCTCTTATTTTTAAATTTTTTATATTTAGTGTTGTATTGATATCATTTTTACCATCTTCTGAAGTTCTTGGTGAGAATACTGTTGCAGCATATGTTGCGATATAATGTGATTTATTTGAAATTGATGTTCCATCAGCATTAAGTGTTGCCTTTGCATATGTTATTTTATAATCAGATGCTAATACGGAATAATTTGAATCTGATACTTTTGTTAATTTTATTTGACCTGGTGTATTAATAAGTTTACTTCCACTAGAGTTAGTACTATATGGATTTGCACTTGCAACTGATTCTATACCTGATACTGAATTTGGACCATAAAGTCTTAACCAACTGTCTTCCATAAATACTGATTTATTAGAACCATTTTGTGAAGCAGAAACATTAAATGATATATCTGATCCATCTGGCATAGTAACACCTTTAAGACCTTTTGTATTATCTCCTACAATTTCTATTCCAAAAACATAAGTTAAATATCTACCTGTATTATCTTTATATATTGATTTTTGTCCTTCATTTGTTTGTCCAACTAAATTAACATTATAATCTGCTTCCTTAGATGAAACTACTGTTGGCATATAGTTTCTAAATCCTGGTGTATTACTTACAGTACTATATTTATTTGTTTTATCACTATCATATTCATAGTTTGTTGCACTATCTGATACATTTCCTAAACTAATTAAATAATTCGAATCAGTATTAGTACTTTCTTGTACTTCAAATTTAGGACTAATTTTTGTACCATTAGGAGCACCTAAAACATATAATGTAATTGTTGAATTAAATTCTCCATAAGTATCAACTCCCGTAAAAGTATATGTATGAGATGTTTCATTAGCTTCAGCGTTTTTATCAAAAGAAACATATTTTGCAACTGAATCTGGTATTGTAACTTTAATTGAGACTGTTCTATCTTCATAATCTGTTACTCCATCTTTACCCATTATTGAATATTTAAAATTATAAGAAAGTTCATCAAAAGATCTAACAATTCTATTATCAGCGTTATTATCATTACCAGCAGTATAGCCTTCTATAACTGAATAAGAATTAGTATCTGAATAATTTAATCCATCACTTGAATCAAATGTAGATGTCCCTGTTGTAATTTTAGTCATTTTTACACTTCTTATTGCAACTTTATTAGCCGCAGTGTCTGCACTTGCAAATCTTCCATATATAATAAAACTAATAACTAAAAAAACTACTACTAAAATAAAAATATATTTATTTTTTTTATTTTTCAAAATATCTTTCATACACTCACCTATTTTCTATAACAATTATATCAATTTGATATATTTTTTTCAAGTTATATAAAGTAAAAATCTATTTATTTTGTAAATAAAAAAATATGATTTTTTTCATCATATTTTTTATTCAAAATCATAACTCCAAGTAATTTTTGTTATTTTTCCTTTTTTATAATCTAATGTTAATTTTGATATATTAGAATACATATCATTTACGGTTGCATCTTTATTAACATATACAACTTTTTTATTATTTCTAACACCAAAATAAATTGTATCTGTTATTTCTTCATCGCTTAAAGAACCAATAGAATAATTACCATATAAATATTGTCCGCTTTTATTTTCTACTTTAAACTTTTTCATTGTTTTAACAATACTATTACCAATTTTTATATTTCTATTTATTACATATTTATCACTTTTTATTTCAACACCAGTAAGAATATAATCATCGTAATTCTCTCTTAATGTTATTTTTAAATTATTATACTCTAATTCTTTATATGAATATTTATCTCTAGTTTTATTACTTTCTTTTATTGGAGTTCCTAATTCTTTTAACACTTTTTCTTCATTATCACCATATTTTAAATTATTTATAGTTAAATCAGAGATAGAGAATATAGTTTTATTATTTGTTTTTATATTAATAGCACTAAAATCTCTATAATTTCTAGATGCAACCAAAAGAGACAATAATATAGCTATTACTAATGATGTTATAACAAGCATAATTTTATCTCTTTTTAGTTCTTGTTCAATGGTCTTTTTTTTCTTTTTATTCTTTTCCATTTAACTATCCCACCTTACTCTGATTTCTTCTTTATTCTAAGCGCTATCATAAGTGCTACTATTACAGCTACTATTGATGAAATTATTAAACCATATCTTATTACTGTTTGTCCTGTTCTATTCCATATTAAGAATTCTGCACTCGCACTTGATGTAAATGATAATGTTTCTGTTTTTGCTTTATTTACTATTATAGAATTACCATAAACATTACCTGCACTATCTACAAAGAATGTTGCTACATTTGGATTTTTTCCAAGTTCTTTTCCTGGTGCTGCTTTTGTTTCTACTATTCTATATTGTCCTTCTTCTAAATAGTATACTGTTGCTTTACCATCTTTTGTTGTTATAACTTTATTATCTGTACTCTTATCAACTTTATAGAATACACCAGTTTCTGTTTCTTCTTTTGTTACTGTTATATCGTGATATTTTTTATTTGAATCAAGTTTTTGTAATTTAAACTCTGCACCATCTAATAAGTTATTATATTCATCATATTTGTAGAATGTAAATGGTGTTGGTTTATTAATAAGTGTTTTGTATGTATCAGATACATATTCTGTATTTTTTGGTATTGTTACCATTGTAAATCTATCTTCATCGTTCTTTGGAAGTGAATATCCTTTAGGAGCTTTTGTTTCTTCAATTATATAACAATGATCATATTCTAAGTATTGAATTAAAGCTTCCCCTTCTTTTATTTGGACTTTTTTATTATCATTTGTAAGTGATTCATTAAAATCAGCCCATGTATTTTGATAGTTTTTATAAGTTAAACTAGTCATATTATTTACTGCAATATCACTACATTTAGCACCATCTTTATCAGTACATGTTAGTACTGTATCTGTATCTTGTTCTGGTCTATTTTCATATACACCATCTCTAATTGTTTTTAATTTTAATAATTTTTTAGGTTGATTCATTGCTGATAAATTAGAATTACAACTAGTTCCTTCATATACTTTAAACTCTGCGCCTGGAAGTAGTTTTCCATCATCAGAATATTTTCTAATTATTAATGACGTTGGTTTATTTGGTACATCTATTTCATCAACTTTTACAGTTGTATTTGTTACTGTAAATCTTGTTTCTGCATTTCTACCTGATGGTAGTGAATAATTATATGGAGCAACTGTTTCTAATAATACATAACTTGAATTTGAATCATTTGATTCTAAATATCTTAATATAAGTAATCCTTTATATGGATGTAAACTAGTTACATATTTTTGTCCTTTAGAAACATCACTATCACTTATCTTTTTATATACTTCTACACCAGCTAATCCTGCTGCATCAGTTGGATCTTCTTCATCTTTTGTTATTACAGCTCTTGGACTAAATTTAACTAATGTCATTCCATTCTTTTCTCTTTCTGCAACTGTTTTATAATCAGCCGGATGACATTCTGTTCCTTTCTTACATTTGTATACTTCAAATGTTGTTGTTTCATCATCTATTAAATAATTATATTTCGAATCTCTTTTTTCAAATCTTACTCTTGTTGGTTTATCATTTATTATATTTGTTGTAGTTTTATGTGTTGTATCTCCTTCTGTACAAGGTATTTGATATTTAGCACTTGTTGGAGTTGATGTTGTATTTTCTTTAACATAAACTGAACCATCTGGAACACTTACTTCCTCTACTGTATATTCATTACCTCTACATAAATTAGTTATTTTAATATGTCCACCACATGTATGTAATTCTGTTCCATTTTTATCTGTTTGATCAGAGCTTACATATCTATATTCGCTATAACTGTCATCTGTTGAACAATTTCCGTGGTCTGCTACTTTTTTAAGAGTTAAATATCTACCACTTGAATCTTTTATTTTAAATACGATTTTATCAAAATCATTTCTCTCTTTATCATTTTCAAATTTAACATTTTCTTCACTCTTATTTTTATCTGCAGCATCATAATAACTATAAAAGTCTTTTTTAGTAAATGTTATTTCAGTAGGTGTATTAGTCAATTTTTGAGTCACTACTCCATATGTAGTACATGATGTAGCTTTTGAACTTGAACAATCAGTTATTGTAAATTGATGACTACTATTTGAACTATAATTTGGATAGTAATATCCAACACATTTACTAGAATCAGTACTATTAGTGCATGTACTTCCTTGACTTTCTTTTATTGAATATGTTCCTTCTGGTAAATGTAATACTTTTAATTTTCTATTTTTATTAAGATATAAAGCGCTACTAGCACCAGTTAAATTACTAGGTGCATCTTTATCATTACCAGCAAAGTCATAAGTTCCATCACTATTTTTAACAAAATGTAATATATCTCCGTTTGAATTATATATATTAAATTCTATTTTTTGTAATTCTTCAGTAGTTAACTCTTTCAATGTCTTTTTAACACCATTAATAATTATTTCAGTATTACTATCTCCAGAAGATACATCTTTTGTAAATTCAAATTCTGTTTCATAGTTTGTAAATGTATTGTTACTTGTTTTTGCTTGAATAGATGTAGTTAAATTTAATTGTATTGTTTTTTTATTACTAAATGTATGATATTTAGCAGGTTTTGTTTCTACAATTGTATAAGCTCCTTGAGCTTGAGTATTGTCCCCAACTTTTTTACCATTATTAGGTACTCCAATTATACATACTTCACCATTATCATCTGATACTAAATCAACTGGATTCTGTTCTGTACTTTGAAGATTATTCTTTTGAGTTTCAGTTGCAAAAGAATCAAATACATAACATTTTTTCTGTGGTGAATTTTCTGGATAATCAACTTTTACTCTATTACCAGAATCTGACATTTTTACTTTTATATATTTATATGAATTATTTTCATCTGTATATCTAGCATTAAATCTTGCACCAGATACTGCTTTTCCATTTTCATTTTCTTTATACCAGTTAATTAATAACTTTTGATCTTTCATAGTATATTTTGCTTCTTCTATTCCTGCATCTTTATATGCTTGTTTACATGCTGTAACAAATTCTATACCAGCTGTAGCACTTCCTTCTGGAAGAGCAACTGCTGTTGCATTTATTTTTTCTGTTGATAAAGCATATGATGCTGGTGCTTGTGATTCTGTTATTGTTGATGAAGTACTCTCTCCTAGATAGAAATATGCTTTACCATCACCCAATGTAGATGATGCTGCTCCTGCACTATTATATTGGATATATTGGAAACCACTAGCATTTGTTGCATTAAATACTGCACCCTCAAGAGCGGCTTCTGTATTTGCATCAACTTTTTTAACTACTACACAATAGTGATATCTGTTATTTGGTTTATTATATGTCTTAACATTACTTGATGGGCAAGAATATTCGATAGTAATATTATTATCACTTTTTTTGACAGTTCTGTCCATTTCTGTTAATTCTTTTTTTTCAGCCGTTCCAGAAACCTGTTTTGTATTATAGTATTTATGATCACCAATCTTTTTTCCATTACAATACTCTGTAGCCTTTGTACCACTTTTTGAAACTTCCTCATACTTGTAATCTTCATAAGATAAGTTGCTAAAAGTTACAATACCACTTGAATTTGTCGTTACAGCATTTCCAACATTAGTAGATCCTTTTTTTAATTGAAAATCAATACCTTTCACAACTGATTTAGAATCATCACATTTTCCTTCATTATCTTGTTTTTTTACTCTGAAGCAATATTTTATAGGAATATTACAATAGTAATTTGTATTTACGTTATTTACAGTAACCTTATCCGTCGTTAAGGCCTCAAGTACTTTTCCACCAGAACCATTACTTTTTTCTTCATCTTCACCTTTACCATTACAATCTGCATCTCTTGTATAATCTGTTTTTGAAGTAGATGAACTTGCCTTATCTGTTGATTCATTAAATAATTCTTTAACACAATATGTTCCTTCATTCGATAGTAAATTTTTAAACACTACCATTCCATTCGCATCGGTTTTCTTTTGATCAAGAATATTACCATTGCAATCAGAATGATCAGTAGCAGATTTATAACCTGAATATATCCTAAATAGAATTCCCTTTTTAGACCAATTTTTAAATTCTCCGTCATTTACGTTATATATCTTTTTCTGTATTTTTAATTCGTACTTAGGAGATTCTGTTAATTTAATTGCTCCTGTAGCATATTGAGTAGTGACGTAATTTCCTTCTCCAGTAGATGGTCTATAACTTTCAAATTTAACAATTAATTGATTATTAGATATTTTTCCTCCATTGACATAGTAAAATAAATTTAAATATCCTGGCCACATTCCACTTACATCCATTTCATTACAAAATAAATTTATCCATTTTTTTACAGTTATTGTAAGCGTAGGTGTACATGTTTTTGTTCCACATGTATATGATTTTCCTTTTATAGTAAGAGTATCTATATATGCATAAAAATCGGATAATCCATCTTGTTTTAAAGATGATGCCATGATAGAATCATCAATTGCTGTTTCAATTGTACTATAATCTTCCGGAGGAATTTTGCCACAAACATCTGATACAGCATGATCACTACATCCATACTTATTTGTTGTTGCAGATGTATCAAAACTATAATAATAATCGATATTATTTGAACCAAGATTTGGAGCGCCTGCTTCATATATATATTTAAAGCTTCCAGATGATTCAAGCCATTCAACATCCTCTTTCTTTTTATCACCGCCACCGGCATCATATGTATAATTTAAATCTTGAAGAGCTCCCTCTTCATCTGCATATGTATTTCCTATATGAAGTATAGTAAGTAACTTGTTTTTTAATAAAGCACTCTTTTTTATTTCTACTTTAACTTTATTCAAGTATAATGGATAACATTTTATGGTAATTACACCCGTTTTTGAATTAAAATCATAATTAATATCTTTTAAAGACGTATTACTATTATTTACAAAAATTTTTATATCACTTTTCTTTATATATTCTCCTTTCCCATATTTAAATATAGAAAATTCAGTTGAATTCATTGGATCCTTTGTTTTTATTACAGTTTTTTTCTTAACAAATTTGTTTACCTCTAAATCAAAACTACTCTTTTGATAATTTTCTTTTTTTACTCTAGTAACCATTTCAAGTCTTATAGGCGTTCCCTTATATTTTTCATACGTTTCATCTTCAAAATATTTTTTTGGAACAATTATTTTTTTGTTTTTTTCATCGTATTTAATATCGTTTACAACTTGTCCTGAAATATTATTTATTCCAAATGTTGTTTTTGATATATTTTCAAAAACAATGTTATTCATTCCTTTTATTATAGATTCATAATAATCACCATTTTTTATAGCTGGTTCTTTAAAGGTATATGATTCTAAAATCTTACTACCGTATGATGAAAAATCATTAAAATCTGAATTTTCTGTTTCATCATAATCAGTAACAATAACGGTAATATTTGTATAATTTTTAGGTTTTGTTTCTTTTTTACTAAATAAATATGAATCTATAGCAAAGTATGAAATAATTCCAAGAATTATAATAATTGCTACAACCAATATAATTTTTTTCTTTTTATTTTTCATAATTCACCTTCTCACTAAAATCCCATATTACTTTCATTATTATTTTCTATATAATCTTTTAAATAATCCGATTTGATTATTTTTTTAGGAATAGTTTTTATTTCTATTGCTGTAATATTTTCATTTATATTACCTGTTATTGATCCATTGCAAGTCCAATTAAGCCATTTATCTTTTTTGTTATATGTTCTGTAGCACACATCATAATTTTTTAAAAATGATGCAGCATTTAATATTCTAATTCCTTTTATTTCTTTATTATTATCATTACTATCAGACCAATTATTATCAAAATAATATTGAACATTATAAATGTCTTTTTTTGAACTTATTTCAACATTTGTTATAGAGTTCTTTAAATCTCCACTAGTTAAACCATTTTTTTGCCATTTTGTCCAATTAGATGTTTTTGTATAAGTTCTATATTTAACTTTTGAAATACCTGCATTTTCCATATCATCATTTCTATTATTAAAAGCAAATATTATAAATATAATAATTAATACTGTTACTGCTAATGAAGTTATTACTTTTTTATTTTTAAAAATTTTCTTTATATCCATATCTAGCACCTCTATTATCAATACATTTATTTTACTATAAATATAAGGAAAAGTAAATAATATTGCAAAAAGATTTATTTATCTTTTTGTTTATGATATTATACTTGTAGTGGAGGTGCTAATATGGCTAAATTTTGTACATATTGTGGTAAAGAAATTGATAAAAATGATAATGTTTGTGGATACTGTGGAAATGCAATAAATAAAAATAATACTGAAGTTATAAATATTGTTAATAATACTAATAAAACTGATGGATTTGCTACTGCCGGATTCGTTCTATCACTTGTATCGTTTTTTTGCTGTGGATTTACATCTGTAATCGCATTAATTTTTTCTATTGTTGGACTTGTTAATTGTAATAAAAATGGTACTAATGGTAAAGGCCTTGCTATTTCAGGTATTGTTATTAGTACAATATTAATATTTGTTCCAGGAGTTTTATACATAATTACTAATGTACTAGGATATGCTACTGCATTATATTAAAATATGAAAAAAAGAATAATTTATATTGTATTTATAATAATATTTTTATCCTTAAGTTTATCTTTTTTAGAAATAATAAACTTTGAGTGTATATATAGGAAATTTTTTCATATATATTGTGCAGGATGTGGTTTTACAAGAATGATAAAATCAATTATAAAACTTGATTTTTATCAGGCATTTAGATACAATCCATTATTTTTTATTTTATTAATATTATTCATACCATATATCATTTACCAAATATATTTATATATAAAAATAGGAAAATTTAAAAAACCAACTTTAAAATCATTAATAATTTTAGCATTAATTATTTCTATTTATATGATTTTAAGAAATATTCCTATATTTAATTATCTTATACCAACAAAAATAAGATAAACTATTTATTTATAATTGTATTTATGATATTATTGTAGTAATGGAGGTGTTAAAAATGGCTAAATTTTGTCCAAAATGTGGTACAGAACTTAAAGAAGGTGAAAACTTCTGCAGTAATTGTGGTAATGCTTCAGAAACAACAAATAATTCTGAACAAGTAAATACTACTGTTACAGCTGTTAAACCTGAAGGAAAATCTAAAATGGCTGCTGGATTACTTGGAATATTCCTAGGTGGATGGGGAGTACATAGCTTCTATTTAGGATATACTGGTAAAGGTATTGCTCAAATATTTGTAACATTATTCACTTGTGGATTTGGTGCTATTTGGGGTCTTATAGAAGGAATTTTGATTCTTACAGGAAGCATTAATACTGATGCTAATGGAAATCCATTAGTTGATTAAAAAGTCATATGACTTTTTTTCTTTTGTAACAAATTTAGACTTTACTTTTATTTATTTTGTGGTATTATTTATATGCGAGGTAAATATGAGAACATATGATAAAAATTTATATTTTGGATTTATGGAAAAAAGTATAAAAAAAACAAATGGTAAAATTGGAAGAATTCATAATGGTAAATATTTTAGTGTTTTTCTAAAATTAAATGATAAAGATTTCTTTGATCTAAGTGATGATAATTTGTATAATGTAGATGATATATTTATCATTGGGAAATTAAATACAGAAAATAAAGAATGTAATGAAAAAGAAATTAGTAAAATGTTAACAAAAGAAATAATTTAACCACTTCAAACGAAGTGGTTTTTATTTAAAAATAATGCTTTAAACTTATTTTCTTTATTATTTCTATATAGCATTATTAGTTATACTAGAAATAATATTATTACAAAAAGAGTTATAAAAGTTACTAAAATAAAAAAAACAATAATAGAATAAAAAAATATAGGTTTTGATATATACCTATATTTTTTGTAGTTGTTTATTATTCACTAAAGTTGAAAATAAATTTTTATATTTTTACTTATTAGCGCCACCACACATCATAATATCCTGTTCCTGATGCAACAGGGGTAAATGTTTTAGTAGCATATGATGGAACAAATCTACTAGTAACATTAGTACCTTTATATACTGATGATTTTCCAAATGAACGCATTCTGCCACTAACCATAGCAAATCCGTTTGTAGAGCTTAATATTTCTAATGCATAATAATTTCCATTAGATCCAATAAATGGATAAACATTATTTGAGTTACCAATAGTTCCAATAAATAGAATTGTAGAAGTATCTACACTACTACCAATTGAAACATTATTCATTCTTATACCCGTATGTTCCCCAACAACATTTGTGGATTCTCCAGAAATTCTGATAACACCGGTTGCATTAGCTTGTTGATTAATTGCAACACAACCATGTATATATCCACCGGTCATAGTAAATCCATTTGTACTTGTTGATGCCAAAGTAAGAGCTCCACTACAGTTATTGTCATCAATAACATTAAATACTTCTCCACCAGTCATTTTAGCAGTTCCAGATTCAACATAAACCCCATTTTTACCTGCCTTATTTGTAGATATTTTACCACCTGAGATAGTTAATGCACCTCTTGAATAAATACCAGAATTATTTGTAGAATTAACAGTACCAGATAAAATATTAATAGTTCCATTTGCATAACTAGCAATTGCATTCCCAGAAGGTCCATTGACAGTTCCACCATTAAGGTTAAATGTTCCTGCATATACACTTACTGTTATTGTTGTATCTGAATATACTGTTGTACCTGAATTAACCGTTATTGTACCAGCATCCATATTTATTGCATAACCTTTTATACCTCGTATAGTATTATTAGTACCAGATATATTTATTGCTCCGCCTGAAGAAATAATTGCTGTATCACCTCCCATAATTGTTACATTTCCATTTATATAGGCTGTACCATAATTTATAAAGGCATTATTTTGATTTACATAATAACCAGTTACATAACCATCACCTAGTGCTACTGTTCCATAATTCTTAATATAACCATGAATATAATGATTACCAAGTTCAATAGGATAATCAGTTCCTGAAGGAATTGTTACATTTTCTACAGTATCTCTAAGTAAAGCTAAGTAAGCTCCTCCTTTTCCTTTAAGTAAATTAACAGCTTTTTGAACTGTTGAGTATTTAAGTGATGTATTTACATCATATACCGCAGGATTATCTATTAATACTTTACTACCATCATTAGTATCGTAATTAGACCAATTAGATACTAAATTATTATTGGCAACTGTTCTATAACGAACTCTATTTAAACCTCTATTACATACTGTAGTACTATAATTATAGGTTCCATCACTATTAAGAGTTGGTTTAGTAAATTTATTAACATAACCATAAAATTGTAATTGGTAAGTAACATTAGCAGTACTACCAAAATCAAATCTAATTCCATCATATGTACCCGCTTTAATTTGAACATCAACATACCCTTTTGTTCCAGCTGGTACATCTACTGTAGAAGAATTAGTCTCAGTTGGTCCAGAACCTTCAGTCCAATAGAATACTTGTAATTTCATCGCAACAGGAGTTGCTGAAGCAAAACTAACTCTTGCATGAGTCATATAAACATTACCTAAATCGTCAAATCTCATATATGGATCAGTTCCAGTGGTTTGCCAATTACCATTATCTTTATAAGACATTTGATTATATGATGCAGGAATTGAACCACCATTAAGCATATTTTCAATTTCAGCTTCATAATTTTTAATTCCACTAGGACCTGTTGTTCCAGCAGTTTGTATACTAATAGTACCACATGATGTTGTCCAAGATGAAGAACCACCAGTTAAAACAGGGGCAGTAGGAGTAGTTTTGTCAATTTTAACAATAGTAGTAACTTCAGAGGAAGCATTACCGACATTATCCACTGCTCTGAACCTAATAGTAGAATTAGCCTCAGACCTTTCAGAAGTGAAAGTAATAGTAGCAGAATTGCCATTATTAGTAATATCTTGAGTAGTCCAAGCACCATTATAATACCATTGGAATTCTTTAACACCAGAACCAGTATCAGTCGCTGATAAAGTAACTGTAACATCAGAAGTAGACCAAACATTATTTTTAGGGTTATTTACAGTTAAATTTATAGGTCCTTGGGTATCAATTTTAACGGTTTGGAAATTAGAGACATTGCTATAAACTCCTGCTGAACTAATGGCCCTATAGAAAACATAATGAATACCATCAGTTGTAACGGGAGCATAACCAGATTCTGAAGTATCTTTCCATTCACCGCCTACTTGAGAAGAGTTGCTAGTAGAAACATAATATTGATATTTAACAGAACCAGTATCACTAGTAGAAGGGACTTCTAATGCTATATTGACTTCTTTATTAAACCAATCAGCAGAACCACCAGTGATAATAGGTTTACTAATCCAGTGGGCGTATATAGAATGATTAGATGCTATATTGACTAAAGTTTCATCTGTAACTTTAGTACCACCATTAGCAGCAGTATACCAACCTTCAAATACATAGGAAATAGTTTTACCCGATGCAGAATCTGTTGAATCAGCTCTTGTTGGTGTTGGTAATGTGCTATCCTTGCCATATTTTTGACCAAAAGTAACAGATTTAGAAGTAGTAGAAA
>OGDF01004389.1_pt1 | contig 16108 bp, 12 predicted proteins | sample 1570141 | NCBI WGS metagenome assembly OGDF01 (sample SAMEA4370581, study PRJEB24528) | human gut metagenome | reverse complement strand
CGTCACATCGCCCCCGACTGCAGCGTCAAAATCGAACGCCTTGGTGCATGCCTCATCGGAGAACCAGCCGCCAAAGGTGTAACCGTCGCGCACCGGGTCCGCCGGCTTTGCGAGCTTATCGCCCTTGTTGACCTCAACCTTGGTCGAGGTGCCGTCGCCGTTGTCGATCGTTACGGTCACTTTGGCAACCGGGGCCTTCTCAACGAGCGTGTCAATCGCAGCGGCAAGCGCATCGTGTGCCGCCCGGACATCACCGAACGTCACGGCCTCGCCTTTGTTGACACGCTCGACAACCGCCTGAGCAGCAGCGAGCGGCTCTGCCAGACCGTCCACCGACTCATATTTATCGGCGTTGTTCTGAGCGGTCTGAGCCTTAACGATCTGCTCGTTGAGGCCGTCCTCTTCGTTGAGGCCGTAGGGGTCGGCAAGTATATGCTTGCCGATAACCTGCAGCTCAACAACGTGATTCTCCTTGGAACCGCCTTTCACGCCATGGCCGTACAGACGCACGTAACGGGCCTTGACCGCAGCAGTGCGCACATTCTCGTCGGCCTTGAAAAGCTTCTTGCCGGCAGAGGTCTCGGCATACAGCGACTCGGTCGGATTGACCCCCAAGTTATACACGTCGCTGTCGCCCGAGTAGTAGAGCACCTGTTTATCGGAGAAGTCGGCCTTGTTGGCAACCACGAGAGCCGTCGCGTTGTAGGTACGATTATCCTTCCAGTAGCGCCACAGGTTGACGCCGCCGATCATGCAGCTCGAACCCAAGTCCACCTACTATCGGAGCAAAAATAACAAGAGACCGAATATGACCTTGTCAACGTTTTGTTGAAATCAGTGAACGGTCTCTAATGGGGTTGCAAACGGTACCAATAACTTGTGTATACCAGCAAATTAATTACAAGTGGTTTTATCATTTAAAACCACAGGTATTGCAGTTAAAATACCTGTTTTTGATCGTATTTACTACTGGACTTTAGGTAATTACTGGTTTATACAAGTACTTTTATTGCACCCCGTTTATGTACGATCAAGCTCTGGACAAACAAACATCGACTCTTCCAGAAGCACCAAGGAAAGCAGTGGACTCCTAGTACCGATATTGCAATCCCCCGGCTTCTGCATTTGCATACAGAAGATAGCGCCCGCATACAAAAGAAGGGCCCGCTGCAGGGGGGGGTAAGCAGCAGGCCCTAAGGAAAAGGAAGACGTGTTCAGGCAGACTCTGAACACAGGAAAAAGCTCACAGCGAACATCTAACACGACGTTAGATGCCCGCTCCGGGCAGTCTAGAAGGCAGGTGCCCCATACATCAAACAGACGAACGGCACACTCTAAAAGACGCCCTACTCGGTAAAGGCGCAACCCACAGACGTACCGCCCACGTAGGTCTCGGCAAGCGTCATATCGGGCTCGAACACACAGAAGTCGGCATCGCGACCGGGCTTGATCGAACCGCACTTGTCGTCGATGCGTGCGGAACGTGCCGGCACCTCGGTTGCCATGCGAATGGCGATATCGGCAGAGGCAATACCCCAATCGACAATGTTCTTAACGCCCGCAGCGAGCGTCAGAACGGATCCGGCAATCGACTTACCGTCGGCGAGCCAGCACAGGTTGTCCTTCATGACAACCGGAAGGCCACCGCTCATGTAGTTGCCCTCGGGCATGCCACCGCAGCCCAAGCAGTCGGTGATAAGCACCGTGTGCTGCCAACCTTTGGCGGCAAGCAGCGCCTTGATAGCTGCAGGGTTCACGTGCTTGCCGTCGCAGATGATCTCGGCGTACGTATCGGGCGTGGTCATAGCGGCACCCACAACTCCCGGTTCGCGATGATGCAGGCCGCGCTGTCCGTTGTAGGTATGCACAAAGCAGGTGGCACCCGCATTGATAGCGGCGACGCAATCGTCGTACGTCGCATCTGAGTGACCGATGCTCGTCACAACGCCGCTAGCGTCGAGCTCGGCACAGTAATCGGCAGCACCATCGCGCTCGGCGGCAAGCGCGCTCTTGACGATACGACCGCCAGCAGCCTGCTGCCAATCATCGAATACCGCAGGGTCCGGGTCGATCAGATAGGCAGGGTTCTGCGCGCCCACATGAGCCGCGGTGAAGAACGGCCCCTCGAGGTAGATGCCCTGAATACGAGCACCGCAAAACTCCGGTCCGCGCTCCTCGTCCGCCTGGGCAATTGCGGCGCAAGCATCGCGAATGTTGTCAACGCTGTCGGTAAATGTCGTGGGCAACCAACTCGTGGTACCGCGGCGTGCAAGCTCGGTCGAGCTTATGTTGACCCCCTCGGGATCGTTGTCTGTCGTCGCGTGATTAAAGAAACCGTGGATGTGCGTATCGACCATACCCGGGGCAATCCACTTGCCCGTGTAATCCTTGATCTCGCAGTCGGGCGCCTCGGCAGTCCAATGACCAAAGACGCCATCCTCGACCGTAAGGTAGCCACCCTGCATAACGGTGGCGGGCATAAAGAACTTGTCGGCTTTAATTGCGTAGGTGCTCATGGCACTCCTAACTGCTCGCGCAAAGGTAAACTAAAAACGATGCCCACCCGCGTATCTGCGAGCGGGCATCGCCTAGAAAAGGGGGTCTAATTCATGCCGAATTAAGCGGTGAAGGGATGAATGGTCACGCCCTTGACCACGCGGTTGACGGTACCCGTGGGGCTCGGCGTGTCGGGCGTGTTACCCACGCGCACGGAATTGAGTAGGCTGACGGTCTGAGCAAACATGATAAACGGAAGCGCGAGGTAGCCCTCGGGAATCTCGTCATATCCCTTGAAGGTGAAGTTGTCGCCCTCGTAGACGGTGTCGCCCTCCTGCTGAACGGCAACGGTCTTCATAGCGATACCGTCGCCGCCGATCTCATGCAGGATATCAAGGTCGTACTGACGGGTGTAAGCGTCGTTGTTGACGAAAACGAACACGAGAGTCTTGTCGTCAACGAAGGACTTGGGTCCGTGACGATAGCCCATCGAGGTATCGAACGAAGTGGCAACGAGACCGTGAGCAAGCTCGAGGATCTTGAGCTGAGCCTCCTGAGCAAGGCCACCGAAAGAACCGGAGCCGAGGTAGGTCACGCGATTGAAGTCGCATGCGAGGTAGTCGGCGATCTCGGACTCACGGGAGACAACCTCCTCGCCCATCTTGGCGATGGTCTCGACCCACGCAGCCTTCTGCTCGAGGCTCGCGGTATCAAAGATGAGGGTGGAAACGAGAGTCATGCAGCTGTAGGAGCCGGTCATGGCAAAGCCGCCGTCGTTCGCGCGCGGGATAAGGATCGTGTAGGCATCCGGGTCGTTTTCCGCCTCGACGGCGAGCTTGCCCTCGGGAGCGCAGGTGATGTTGAGGAACTTGACGTTCTTGATGTACTCCTTGGCAACGTTCACGGCAGCCAGGGACTCAGGGCTGTTGCCGGAGCGGGCAAAGGAAACGAGCAGCGTGGGCTCATCGGGGTTGAGGAAGTCGCGCGGAGCCGAAACGATGTCGGTCGAAGCGACGGGCTTGAAGTCGTAGAGGGAAACGTCGCCTGCGTGGCGGAGATAAGGAGCGGCGGTGTCGCCCACGTAATCAGAGGTGCCGGCACCGGTGAAGACGATGCTCAGGCGGCCCTCGCCCATGGCGCGCGCCTCAGCGAGAAACTTCTCGACACCCTCAAGGTTGTCCTTGTAGATGTTGAACGCATCGCGCCAAAGATCAGGCTGCTGCATGATCTCGGGGGTCGTGATGTTGGCGCCGAGTGCGGTGAGCTCCTCAACACTTTTCTCGAACATTGTTAATACCTCTTTCTCTTGTTAACCAGATTACTAGGGATTATACAAATCTTTGGTTATCTGGTTACTACCAGTTAAAGATAAAGCGAATCTCATAGATTCTTAATAAATCGTTATGTCTAATCGTTTATATGGTGAACGACCTTGTATTTGAATTGATCGGCTCGAGCAACAGAGAGCGTGTATTCGATGATCTCGTTGCTCAAGTCATATGTCGTTCGGACCAGGTCGAGGACAGGCGCGCCTTCGGAAATATCGAGAATATGCGCATCGACAGGACGCGCGATGCTCGCATAGAACTCCTCCTCGGCAGCGCGAATCTTTACGCCGTATTCGTTCTCGAACACGTGATACAGAGCATGGTGCTCAAGCATGGAGCGCGTAAGGGTCAAGAACTTGCGTACCGGCAGGTACGTGCGTTCAACCATCATGGGCATTCCATCGGCGGAACGAAGGCGTTTGAGCTTAAACAGCTTGTCGCCGATATGGACTCCCATGTGCTCGGCCAAGCCCTTGTCGGCCTCGATCTCGGAGAACTCCAAAATCGTGGTGGAAGGGTCACGCCCCATCGAACGCATCTGGTCCGAGAAGCTGTAGGCCTGGAACAGGTCGGTCGCCTGCGTGGAACGGTCGGCGACAAACGTGCCGCGCCCATGCTGACGAATAACGAGCCCCAGCCTTTCGAGCTCTTGTAGCGCCAGGCGCACAGTCGTGCGAGACAGGCTGTAGCGCTCGGAGAGCTCACGCTCAGAAGGCAAAAGATCACCCGCACTAAGTTCGCGCTCGATCTTATCGGTGAGGATATCGACCAGTTGGTCGTACAACGGTTGTTTGCGCGCACCGAGAGCCATATCGCTCACACCTCGCCTTCCAGAAAAAAGCCGCTCACCCCACGCGGGGCTCGCGGCCTAACACACACAAGTCTTGGGGTGGAGCGTACGTCCGCGAGGCGTACGCTCCAGTAAAGTCGGAACTTACCAGATGCTGGGCCAGAGGCCGAGCGGGCCGGCACCAAGGATGCCGATGACGAAGAGCAGGAGAATGCCCTTGGTCGGAGTCCAGTTGTGCTTAGCGAACATGTAGTAAAGCAGGAGGGTAAGCAGCAGCGGGACGAGCTTGGGAACGATGGTGTTGAGCGTGTCAGCGACCTTGAAGGTAACCGGGGACTCGGTGACCTCGCCGTAGGTGACGGAGCTCATGCCATTGCCCAGATCCTTGACTGCGCACTCGACAGCGTTGCCGTCGGCGTCAGTTGCGGAGAGAGCCTTGCCGTCTTTGTCGGTCATGGCGAGCGTACCGGCCTTAGCGGTCTCGGTATTGATGCCCTTCATGTCAGAGAAGTTCTTGGCTTCCTTGTTGGAAACGACGACGGTGTGGGCGGTGATGGAGCGGGTCGAGCCATTGGGGATCTCGAGATTGATCTGTGTGCCACCCATGGTGACGACCAGGCAACCGACGACGAAGACGCCCATGATGGAAGCGGCGCGCGTAAAGGCCTGCATGTTGGCGGTCAGAGCGTCAATAGCGCTGGTGCCAAGCTTGTAGGACCAGTTCATGAGCCAGAAGCGCAGAGCGAACTGGACGGCGTTGAAGATCACCAGGAAGATGATCGGCGCAGCGGCGTTGCCGTTGATGGCCATGTTGGAGGTGATGCCGGCCGTGATAGGCACGAGCGTCAGCCAGAACAGGGCGTCACCGATACCACCGAGCGGGCCCATTGCGGCGACGCGGACGGCGCGGATGGTGGGGATGTCAACCTTGTTCTGCTCGAGCGAAAGCACGATGCCCATAACAAAGGTGACGAGGAACGGGTGAGTGTTGAAGAACTCGAGGTTGTGGCTCATGGAAGCCGCAAGGTCGTTCTTGTTGGTGTGGATCTTCTCGAGGCCCGGGAGGATGGAGTAGAGCCAGCCAGCAGCCTGCATACGCTCGTAGTTGAACGATGCCTGCAGGAAGCAGGAGCGCCATGCCATCTTGTTGAGGGTCTTCTGATCAAGCTGCGGAGCAGGAGTAAGGTCCTCGTAGTGCTCCGGGATCACATAATTAGATGCCATCTTCGAAGTCACCTCCGTCAGAAACAGCCGCACCCTTCAGCTCGGTCTGCTGCTGGAAGTCCCAGAAAGCGATGCCGAAGCCAACGAGAGCGAGGATGAGCAGAGCAGGGGTTGCCAGCGACTCGTTGGCAACGGTGATGATCGCGAGACCGAAGCCCATGAGGAAGAAGCCCCACATATCGCGGTTCATCATGACCTTGAGCAGAACTGCGAAGCCGACGAAGCGCATCATACCGCCAGCAGCGGAGAGGCCGGTCTGCAGCCAGTCAGGGATTGCAGAGGCGATGGTCTGACCGATCGTGGCGCCAGCGATGAAGAACAGGGTGACGACGACGGCGAAGATGAGACCGAGGAGTGCCATTGCAAAGTAGTTGAGGCGCTCGATGCCCTTGGTGTCGGCGTTGTGAGCCATGTTGTCAGCAGTGGACATAAGCGGCGACATAAGGGTGAACACGAGGGTAACGCCAAGCTGGCCGAGAAGCGCGAACGGAACGGCGAGGCCGACTGCTGCGTTGGGCTCGAGGCCAGAGGCGATCGCCAGAACGGCGGCCATGATGCCACCGATAACGGCGTTAGGCGGCTGAGCTCCACCAATCGGCATGTTGCCGATCGTCATGAGCTGATACGTACCACCGACGAGAAGACCGGTATTGAGGTCGCCAAGGATAAGACCAATGACGGCACCGGTGACGATGGGCTGATAGAGAGACTCGAGGAAGTTGAACTGGTCGATTGCCGCGATGAACGTGACGATGAAGACCAGTGCGACCTGGATGATCGAGTATTCCATCTTGCTCCTCCTTTCAAATACTACGTGCGAACTCGGAATTCGCATGTATGTGCCGGGTTGGAGCCCCGGCGTTGTGGAAACACGAGACTACGAGAAGAGCTTGCTCGTATCCTCGGCAGGCGTGCTCGGAACACGCCTAATCTCCAACTCCACCCCCAATTCCTGCAGCTCTTTGAAAGCGGCGACGTCTTCGTCGTTGACTGCCACGGAGGTGGCGACTTGCCGCTTTCCTTCCGACATGTGCATGTTGCCGATGTTTACCTTCTTTATAGGCACTCCGCCCTTGACGAGCTTAAGCACGTCTTCCGGAGTTTCGGCCACGATAAAGATGTGCTGCCTAGGGCTCGCTTTGCTGATGATGTCGATCGTCTTCTGAATGGAGAAGAAACGAGTTGCGACACCTGCGGGCGCAGCCATCTTCATGAGGTTCTGACGCATGGTGTTGGTCGCGACGTCGTCGTTGGCAACGAGGATGAGGTTGGAGCCCAAAGTGGAGTTCCACTGGGTGGCAACCTGACCATGAATCAGTCGGTTATCGATGCGGGTAAGAAGAATGTTGGGTTCTGCCATATCGCTCAGCTTCCTTTCTTGTGAGGCCTTGCTGACTTACCTATCCATCGCGAAGCGTTCTTCGCGCAATGGCTACTTGATCTCCTGGATGGCGTAGCGTGAAACATCCAGTACGGCACCGGAGCGGACTTTGACTTCGACGCGCTCGCCGTCGATACTCTTGATGGTGCCGTAGATACCGCCGGCGAAGAGAATTTCCTGGCCGGGCTTGAGCTCGGTGTGGAGCTCCTTGAAGTACTTTTGCTTCTTGCGCATGTTGATTTGCGACCAAATGGTGTAAATCACACCCATGATGACGAGAAGGCCAATCAGGGTAATCGAAGAAGCAAGAATACTTGCACCCCAGTCGATGTTCATTAGATGCCATCCCCATCATCAAGATCGTCCGCGGCGGGCGCCGCGACGGACTCGATCGTCTTAGCCGTAATGCCGGCCTGGCCTACAGAAATTGCCTGATCAGCGAGCTCGGAAAGCGAGGAGCCGTTGCGCAGGAACAGAAGCTCGATGAGCATAGGAAGATTGGCGCCGGTAACGACCTCGATGTTCTCGACGTCCTGCGAGATCATCATCGCCTGGTTAAACGGGGTGCCGCCCAAAAGATCGACGAACACGAGAACGCCCTCGCACTCGGCGCCCAGCTTGGTAATCGCCTCGCGAAGATCGTTGCCATACGTAGCGGCGGCATCGCCCTCAAAAGGAACAACCTCAAAAGCCGGCTGATCGCCTGCGACCATTGCGATAGCGCTGGCGAGGCCAGTGGAGAACTGTCCGTGACCTGTAAGAACGAAACCAACCATGTAAACCCCTTTCTTGGGGATTCGCGGGAGCCCTTGGCGCTTCCCTCATCAGTAAGTAAAGCCAGTAATTCGAACGACGTCTCTGCTTCTTTTCTGGCTCGCAGTGGTAGTAACCACATAACGTGTGAAGCCACTATAACATCGCGGCCGTTCGGCTTTTTGATGTCAAAAACGATAAACCGTTTTACTACCGTTCACCGTTTTATTCCGACCGTTTACCCGTTTGTAACACTTCTACATGCGGTTTTGTAATGGTCTCGAAACAATATTCAGTTTCGTTTTACTTACGAATTCGTTTATTCACGTTCTTTATTGCGCTAAAGCACCCGCGTTTTTCCGCTGGTAGTTATGGAGAATTATATATTGGTATTAACACCAGATTACCAGTTCAACAGCTGAATGTGTGGTTCGGCAAACGGTACCTTTTGGGCGGTTATCGGTAGTTCAATCGCATCTAAAGTCATTGTTACCGCAAGTAATAGGCACTCTTGGAGTGCTTGAAACGCGTCGGATGTGCTGTATCTTGTCTAAACATCTACTTTGAACGTCTGCCGTTCCGTGACCGGTTTAGGCTTTTTTGCTTCATGCAAATTAGGGGCTTGCACTGGCTCTTTTTTCCCGTAATATATCTTCTTGTCGACGCATGCATATTCGTCGATACATGGTCGCCAGCGTAGCTCAGTTGGTAGAGCACCGCTCTCGTAAAGCGGGGGTCACCGGTTCGAGCCCGGTCGCTGGCTCCATTTGTTTTTTTCGCCACCCTTCGGGGTGGTTTTTCTTTTTTATGGCTTTGCGAATCGCTTTAATAGCCCGCTCATCCAAATATATATTCGTCTTGCCTCGCAGATTGAACAACCAAACCTAGAGGGCAAACGATGCGGAAAGTCGTACGAGATTCGCACCTTTGCGGGAAAGCGTGCCACGCAGCTCGATCTTGTCCGCAACCAAGAACAAAGCGCGAAGGAATCCGCGCGGCATAGCGCGCACAATCACCCAAATCTGCCGCAACCTGCGCACATTAACACGCAAACGAACAGCTTTTACGTCCTTTGAATCACAAATACACGCTCATAAAGAAGCTGACATACGTAAGTGAGTAGGTTTTTGTGGTTCCCCCGAGTAAGCGTGAAAACGCCAATCAATCTACCTGGGCTTTTAATGAGCAATATCGACCGTATACTCAGAAACTCGACAAAAACCTACTCACTTACGAAAAGAAGCACTGCGGGGCTTCGAAAAACACGTCAACTTCCCCGTTTTTCGTCTCAAATGATAGTTTTGCCAAAAGCAAGCATCTCCTCAAACACAGTTTTCTTTCCAAATATTGGTCCTCCGCCGCAAACAAGGTCGTCTTCCTAAGCTGAGCATTTCTGCCTCTGATACGCCGCCGCCCAAATACAGGCATCTCTATCTCAAACACGGTAACCGTTCAAATACAGGCATCCCTGCCTCGACCACAGCAGCCTTCCCAAATACAAACTCTGCCTCAAATGCAGGCAACACTGCACGCAAACAAAAAGGGCCGGCACTTGCGCACCGACCCCACGGAAAGAGAGAGCATATTTTGCTTGTGGTAAACCTTTTACTTGAGGTGCCAGATCTCGTCCTCGTACTGCTGGATCGTGCGATCGGACGAGAACACACCAGCCTGCGAGATATTGATAAGGGACTTCTTCATCCAAGCCGTACGGTCCTCGTAGTCCGCGTAGACGCGCTCCTTGGTCTGGATAAACTCCTCAAGGTCGAGCAGGGCCATGAACCAGTCCTTGCCCTTGATATCGTCGTGGAGACGCTGCAGACGCTCCGCATTGCCCGTCGCCATGAAAGCCGGGCTGGTGATGAAGTCGACGAGCAGCTTGATGCCCGGCTTGTTGTAATAGTAGCCGGCATCGTAAGCGTTCTCTGCGTAGAGGCGTTCGACTTCCTTCGAGGAGGTACCAAAGGTGTAGATGTTCTCGTCGCCCACAAGATCGGCGATCTCGACGTTGGCGCCATCGAGCGTGCAGAGCGTCAGCGCTCCGTTGAGCATGAATTTCATGTTGGAGGTGCCGCTCGCCTCCTTGGAGGCAAGGCTGATCTGCTCGGAAATGTCGGCGGCGGGAATCACGTGCTCAGCCGCAGTAACGTTGTAGTTCTCGATCATGACGACCTGGAGATACGGAGCGACATCGGGATCGTTGGCGATCCAGCTCGACAGCGTCAAAATCAGGTGAATGATGTCCTGCGCAATGATGTACGCGGGAGCAGCCTTGCCGCCAAAGATAATCGTGATCGGATGAGCAGGCTTGTTGCCGTTCTTGATGTCGAGATACTTCCAAATGATATAGAGCGCGAGCATCTGCTGACGCTTGTACTCGTGGATACGTTTGATCTGGACATCGATGATGGCGTCGGACGGAATAGTGACGCCCTGATGCATAGCCATGAACTCGCGCATAACATCCTTGGCGCTGGCCTTAGCGTCCTCGAGGCGCTTGAGCACGGTCTCGTCGTCAACATACTTGGCAAGCGCGGTAAGGTCGCCGGTCATGCGCCAATCCTCGCCGATGACGTCGTCAAGAATCGCGGCGAGGCCGGGATTGCATCCCATAATCCAACGTCGGAATGTAATGCCATTGGTCTTGTTGGAGAACTTCTCGGGATAGATATCGTAGAAATGCTTGAGCTCGGTCTGCTCGAGGATCTGCGTGTGCAGCGCGGCAACACCGTTGATGCTGTAACCGAAGTGAATGTCGATGTGCGCCATGTGCACGGTCTTGTTGTCATCGATAATCGCAACGCGTGGGTCATCGTACTTGGCCTTGGCGATCTTATCGAGCTCGACAATGATCTCGGCCATGCGCGGGGCGACCTTTTCGAGGCTTGCGAGCGGCCACTTCTCGAGTGCCTCGGCAAGAATCGTGTGGTTGGTGTAGGCGATCATGTGGCTGACGATTTCAACGGCCTCGTCGAACTCGATGTCGTGCTTGTCGACAAGCAGACGAATGAGCTCGGGGACGACCATCGTGGGATGCGTGTCGTTGATCTGGACGACGGCGTAATCGGCGAGATCGTGAAGATTGCTGCCGCGTTCCTGCGCCTCGTCGAGAATCAACTGGGCAGCGTTGCTCACCATGAAGTACTGCTGATAGATGCGGAGCAGGCGACCGGCCTCGTCGGAGTCATCGGGATAGAGGAAGAGCGTGAGGTTCTTGGCGAGCTCGCCCTTGTCGAAATCGATTGAATCGAGCGGCACGAGCTCGTCGTCGACGCTCTCGAGGTCAAACAGGCGCAGGCGGTTCTTGGCAGGCTGCTTGTAGCCGGGAACGTCAATCGAAACGAGCTTGGACTTAACGCTGAAATCGCCAAACTCAACGGTGTACGAAACGCCCTCATCGATAAGCCAACCCTGCTCAGAAAGCCACTCGTCAGGCAGCGCCTTCTGCTGCTTGTCCTCAAAGCGCTGATGGAACAGGCCGTAATGGTAGTTGAGGCCCACGCCGTCGCCCGGAAGACCGAGCGTGGCGATGGAGTCGAGGAAGCAGGCAGCCAAGCGACCGAGGCCGCCATTGCCAAGCGAAGGCTCGACCTCGAACTCCTCAATCTTGTTGAGGTCATGGCCGGAAGCCTCGAGCTGAGCCTTGATATCGTCATAAAGGCCCAGGTCAATAAGATTGTTGATGAGCAGCTTGCCGATCAGGAACTCGGCGGAAATGTAATAGAGCTTGCGCTTGCCCTGGTTGACGGGCAGCTCAGCAGACGCATCGCGCGTAAGTCCGAACAGCAGCTTGTAGATCTTGTAGTCGTCAACTTCCTCGAGCGATTTGCCGTAGGCCTGCTGAGCGAGCCCCTGCAGATTGGTGTTTGCCATGAGTCCTCCTATGGGGATTGGGTCCAAAGTCATTGGTACCGTTATCGCTGCCGGCGCCGCACGGATTGTCGCCGCGCGGCGCTGGGGCTGAGCTCCCGTGCGCTACGCGGGAAGCTCGATCTCGCCCTCGTTTGGCACGCGGTAGTAGGTTTCGGTCCAGCGGGTGAGTTTGCGTTCAAGGCCGCGCGTGATAGCGCCGTCGAGCATGCGCCAGCACCAGTTTCCGCCCACGGTTGCCGGCGTGTTGATGCGCGCCTCGTCACCGAGATCGAGAAGGTCCTGCATCGAATAGATGCATGTGTCGCTCACGCTCGCGGCAATCGTACGGTTCATCGCGTCGGATATACTCTCGTTGGCCGTTTTGTTGGTGTACTCGATTGCCTGCTCGCGAATGCGCGGGGTGGCCGTGTCCTCAAACCAGCCGCGGCATGTCTCGTTATCGTGCGTGCCCACATACGCCACGGTGTTGGCGATGTAGTTGTGCGGCAGGTAATACGAATTGGAACCGTCAAACGCGAACTGCAGGATCTTCATGCCCGGGAATCCCGATGCGTCGCGCATCTCGAGCACCTCGGGCGTCAGGAAGCCAAGATCCTCAGCGATGATGGGAAGGTCGCCCAAATCGCGCTCGAGCTCCTTGAAAAGCGCCAGGCCGGGGCCCTTGGTCCATGAACCGTAGCTCGAATCGGGCGAGCCAAACGGAACCTCCCAGAACGCCTCGAAGCCACGGAAGTGATCGAGCCTGATGACGTCATACATGACGAGGGCACCGCGCATGCGGTCCTTCCACCAAGCATAGTTATCGGCGGCCATGGCATCCCAATCATAAATGGGGTTGCCCCAGTACTGCCCGGTAGACGAGAACTGATCGGGCGGCGTACCGGCAACGCTTGCGGGGCTGCCGTCGGGCGCGGTCTTAAAGAGCTCGGGCATTGCCCACATTTCGACCGAGTCGCGCGAAACGTAAATAGGCATGTCACCGATAATGAGAATGTCGCGCGCGTTGGCATATGCCTTGAGCGCGTCCCACTGCTTATAGAACAAGTACTGCGTCATCTCGTGATAGAGCGTGCGCTCCGGATGAGCAGCGACAACGGCATCCGCTGCAGCGCCGGGGCAACGAACGTCCTCGGGCCACTCCCAGAATGCCTTGAGAGCGTACTCCTCTTTAAGAGTCATGAACTGCACGTAGGGCTCAAGCCAGTCGGCGTTCTTTTTGACGAACGCGTCGAAGTCGGCAGGTTTCTTGTCCGCAAAGCGGGCAGCGGCGATATCGAGAATGCGGCGACGCTCAACGAAAATTCGTCCGTAATCGATGTGGTCGGGAGTGTCTCCAAAATCCGCGTTATCGAGATCCGCCTGCTCGAGCAAGCCGTCCTCGATAAGCTGGGTAAAGTCGATGAAGTTGGGATTGCCCGCACGCGCAGAGAACGACTGATACGGCGAGTCGCCATAGCTGGTCGTCGTTAGCGGAAGAATCTGCCAATAGCGTTGCTTGCACGTTTGAAGGAAGTCAACATAATCGTATGCCGTCCAGCCAAAACCGCCAATGCCATACGGACCGGGCAATGCCGAAACAGGCATAAGCACGCCGCTTGCTCGCTCCATCGTAACTCCTTTTCTGCTATTCGAGAGACCTCGGTCCACAAGATGCAAACAGGTCCCCATCTCTTTTTCGTTCGGCGTTATCTTACCGTAACTTGTTTGAACATGTTTGAGAATTAGAGCCTTTTTTGCAAATGCATGAATCTCTCGGTGAACGGTAGGTGGGGACGCGAAATTTGAGGTTGGTTTTTGTTGAACGGGCAGTTAGCGAATATAGACCCCCGGTAAACCCCAGGTCCTTACTTTTCTTGAAGAGTCTATGAATGTGCCTTCTGACGCTACTGATCTCAAGCCGAGCTAGCTCGTGCCTGGTCCTGCACACTCGTAAGCAGCACTCGTGTGCAACGTTCGCACGTAACATCCACGCGCACGTGTAAACGTTGCATGGTCCAGAAAATCTGGCAGAAAAATCGAGTTTTGAGTCAATTTACCTCTTCGATACGTTGCGGTCCCCGCTCATGCGCTGAAAAATCCTGGGGTTTCATGCGAATCTGAGGCGCAATTCCCTATTTGACGGACTTTAATCCGCCCTGAGCATCCGCAAAAAGACTCAAAACTCGATTTTTCTGCCACCTTGAAGGCACCATATCCAAAACAATGGCTCCCAGCCCGCTAAAAGCGGGCTGGGAGCCATTGCACCCTGTAGATTGAGCCGATGCGAGGCAAAATCTATCGGCTACTTGCGCGCATCAGCACCCGTTCTCTTTTTATGCGCGACAAACACTGCCGCAACGATTGCTATAACACCGATTCCGGCAACAGCTGCCGTTATGAGCATTGCAGAATCGCCGGTCTGCGGAAGTACCGGATTTTCGCTTGGCTTGCCGGGCCCGTTCGGCTTTCCGGGCTCCTCAGGATTGCCCGGCTCTTCAGGCTTCTTCGCATTGGTAAACACGTAGTTACCATCAGCATCGACCGTGGATTCTGAGGTATAGCCATCAACAGGTTCTTCCTTAACCGTAAACTCCACATCCGTGGGTAGACCCGTAAAGGAGCCTTCCCAAGATCCGTCCTCGCACGGAAGCGTCAGCTTATCAACAACTTTGCCCTCGCAGATAAGGTCAAACATCACGCTCTTCTGAGCATCGCCGTTCCAAATCTTCTTAACATGGATGTCACGGGTAGCGGACTCACCAACCGCAACACCGCCGTTGGCTCCGATGCCTCCACCAAAGCCCTCGGACTTGTTACCCGTAATAAATAGCTTTGCCTTGTTCTTGGCAAGCGACACAACGTCATCGGACGCAACAGACTTCAGCACCAAGCAGCCCGTCTCCCCAGAAACGTGCTTTTGCTATGGCTCTTTGTGCCCTTGCCCGTTCTGAACATAGCCTCAGACAGCTTGAGCGTCTTGCCGTTGACCGTCACCGTCTCAGGCACTGTGACCTCGGTATCAACCTTGGGATCCTTAATATCCATAAGCGTCGCGACACCGTTGTCGTTGTCGTAAACATTGTAGGTGACGCCATGGTCATCCACATTGTAATAGCCGTCTGCGCGCGCATTCGACGGCACAAACAAGCCGCCAAACACGTTAGGGCGACCGCGCATAATACACTTACAACGAGATTGACGCCAAGATGACGCCGACAACCGATTCTGGCTATGTTCTGCTCCCCCGATTTTCGTTTGATGTGCATGTAGAGAAGACTGCATATGCCCTTCTCAACATAAGCAACTTGTCTACACAACTCAACAAAAAATAATGATAACGGTTTTAGTAGTTGAAACAAATAGCAGGGCCCCAACCTGCATATTGCAGTCGGGGCCCGCATGGTTTGTGGCCGGAAGGATGGAAAAACCGCAACCCGGAGAGAAATCTAAACCGTTTAGATCAGATTCTTGTCGGTCTCCTTGTCGAACAGGTGGACAGCACCGCCCTCGAACTTGAAGTAGATATCTGCATCCGTGGTAAGGCTTGCGCCACCGTCCTTGAGGTCGGCAACGGGGAGAATCAGAACGAACTGGCCGTCGGTGGTGTTGACGTGGACGTGAATCGTGGAGCCCATAAGCTCGGTGACCTCGACCTTACCGGCAACGACGCCCGGCTCGCCCTTCTCGGCAACCATGATCTGCTCAGGACGGACGCCAGCGGTGATTTCAACGCTCGAACCGTCAGCGCAGGCGTTGGCCTCGACGAGCTTCTTGCAGGTTTCGGAATCGAGAGCGTGGTCGATATCGTCGGTCTTGACGCTGAACTGGCTACCGTGGCGAACGAGCGAAGCCGGGAAGAAGTTCATCTGCGGAACGCCGATGAAGCCTGCGACGAACATGTTCGCAGGATGGTTGAAGACCTCCTGCGGGGTTGCGATCTGCTGGACAACGCCGTCCTTCATGATGACGATACGGTCACCGAGCGTCATGGCCTCGGTCTGGTCGTGGGTAACGTAGATGAACGTGCCGTCGAGCTCATGACGGAGCTTGATGAGCTCAGCGCGCATCTGGTTACGCAGCTTGGCGTCAAGGTTGGACAGCGGCTCATCCATAAGGAAGACCTTCGGGTCACGGACGATAGCGCGGCCGATTGCGACGCGCTGACGCTGACCACCGGAAAGCGCCTTGGGCTTGCGGTCGAGATACTGGGTGATGCCCAGGATCTGAGCTGCGGAACGGACCTTCTTGTCGATCTCGTCCTTGGGGACCTTCTTGAGCTCAAGC
>OGDF01004383.1_pt1 | contig 16116 bp, 8 predicted proteins | sample 1570141 | NCBI WGS metagenome assembly OGDF01 (sample SAMEA4370581, study PRJEB24528) | human gut metagenome | reverse complement strand
ATTCCAGATAGGACAGGGTGGCGGCGGCGCTGTCGTACACCGCCAGGGTGTAGTTGAATGAGGATCGCTGGAACATGCTGCCCTCCCGGTCCTCCTGCCGGTCCAGCAGATACCACCATCCGCGCTCCGGCACCGTCCAGCCCGCCAGCTCCGCCGCCCCGCCCCGGTAGAGGAAGGACTCCATCTTGTCGTCCATGGGGAAGGGGTTCCACCTGCCCGAGGGATGGTGGGACACCGCCTCCTCCACCCGGGCCCCGTCCTCCGGGGAGAAGGTCAGCTCCTTCAGGTTCGGGCAGGACTGCACATTGACGTTGTTCAGTTTCGGGCAGGCTGTGATATCCAACGCCGGGACCGGGGTGTTGTCAATCCAAAGCCTGTACAAACCGGTCTGGGTGCCGAGAGCCACCGACTTTACGCCGGTGTGCGACGCATAGACAAAAGACAGGGAAGGACAGCCCGTAAGATCAAGAGCGGCGAGGTTCTCGTTATTCGCACACTTGAACATCTCAAGGGCGGGGAGTTGGAAGGCAAAGGACTCCACACGGGTGCCGGAGAAGTCAAGCGACTTCAGGTTCCTGAAATATTCAAGGCCTGCCAGTGACTTGATTTCGAGACCCGAGACATCGATCGACTTGACGGAATCCGCTTCAGACAATGACAACTTCCTGTCTCCGTCAAGATCCATCGACGAAACGCAATAGGCGCGGAAAACAGGATCCTTGATTTTCTTTGCCACATCCTTGACCTCTGACGAGCAGGATGTTATGAATATAGCCGCGAAGGCCGAAACGACGAACAATACTTTTCTCATTATTCAGACATTTTCTTTTCATTCAACTTTTATAGGCAGGCAACCACTTACTTTAATAATATATAGGAGTGATTGCCCGCCTACGTCAATTACCGTTACCATTCAATAAAGCCAACACCCTCCGAGCCGCCGGCACCGACGTTGTCCGACCTGACAAGGATCACACACTTAGCGACGACGCTGCTGTTGTCTTTGGATTTTGCGGTTATGGTCACCTTGCCGCCGCTCTTTGCCGTCACGATGCCGGACTGCGAGACATAAGCGACAGTCTTGTCGGACGATTCCCAAATGACATCCTTGATCGAGGCGTCCGAAGGTGACACTCTGGAAGTCAGCGTGAGGGTCTGCCCGACTCTCATTGAAGTTTCAGACACATCAAGGGAGATGCCTGTGACTGGAACCTTGGTCACGCTGACAAAGCATTGGGTGGAATAATTCTTCGAATCAATGGCCAGGGACCCCCTTCCCTCCTTGTAGATCGCCGTGACAGTCACATTCCAATATGGTGTTCCTTGAACCTTGTCACGCTTCCAAGTCACAGGGCAATTGATCGCCGGAGAAACCTTCAATATCTCGTTGGCATTATCCGGAGCGACTTTCACTTTGATTGTGTACGACTCGCCCATTTTCAGATTGATAGTCTGATTATCCTCTGGATAGGAGATTTCAGTGATCTCTATGATACGCTCCTCCACGGTGACCGAGCAAGTTGCCGAGAAAGCTCCAGCACCGGCCGTTACTTTGATTATGGCTGTACCCGGCGAGACCGCAGTGACCACACCATCCTTTACAGTAGCGACAGACTCCTTGTCCGAACTCCAAGTGACTGTCTTGTCCCTTACGTCCTCCGGCAGAACCGTGGCGGTAAGGGTGAAGCTGTCACCGACCTGAAGGGATTTCTCAGACTCGTTCAGTTTTACACCTGTGACCGCAAACTTGTCGATGACGGTGACTGTCACCTCATTCGACGTAACATTCTTTCCCTTGACCATGATTTTAGCCACTCCGACTCCCACAGCGGTGATATCCCCGTTCACAACTCTAGCCACGGACTCGTTGTCTGATTCCCAGACAAGTTTCTCATTCGCATTAGATGGAAGCATCTGAAGAGTCAACGAAGCGGACTCCCCTATATTCATATTCAATGCTTGAGGGGTAATGGTGAGTGAGGTGGCGTAAACGACCGGTTCGAGGACAGTCACATGGCAGGAAGCCTGATGTCCACCATCAGCGGTCTTGACAGTTATGACCGTGGTGCCTACCGATTTGGAAACAACATTCCCGGCAGTTGAGACCGTCGCCACGTTCGGGTTGCTTGATGACCAAGTGACATTCTTGTCTGACGCATCGGAAGGAAGAACAGTAGCGGTGAGAGATCTGTTTTCTCCCAGATAGAGTTTTATTTCCTTCTGAGAAAGTTCGACGCTCTCGGCGTGCCTCTTGACTGTCACTGTGCAGGCAGCCTCCTTGGAAAGATCATTTGTGACCACCTTGATCACAGCTGTACCCGGCTTGTTCGCCGTCACCTTTCCATTGGACACGGACGCCACGGCAGAATTGTCTGACGACCAAGCCACAGTCTTGTCTGAAGCGTCCTCCGGTGCGACAGTCGCGGCAAGAGACTCTGTCTCTCCAACGTACAATGTCAGCGAAGCTTTGTTGAGGGAAACTCCTGAGACGTGACGCTTGACAGTCACTTCACAGGAGGCTGTGAACCCACCATCCTTTGTGGTGGCGGTAATTGTTGTCATACCAGGCTTCAGTGGCTTGATGACCGCACGCAACGCCGCGCCAGGGGCAATTGACGCCACCTCTGGATCCGAACTTGACCATTCGAGAGACTTGTCTGTGGCATTGGCAGGAGTCAAGGTCGCGCTGATGTCCAATGAAGGATCTCCGACATAAAGGGTTTTGGAGGAGACCGACAGGGTAATTCCCTTGACCGGCGTTCCGACCTTTACAAGGCAGGAGGCCATCTTACCTCCATCAGTTGTGACGGCGTGAACAGTAGTCTCTCCCGGGCCGACACCTGTCACAAGTCCCGACTGCGAGACAGTAGCGACCGATTCTTTGTCCGAGTACCACGTGACCTCGGCATTCGAGGCGTTCTGAGGAAGAACCGTCGCTGTCAGTTGATGGGGTTCACCAGGTTTCAATTCGACAGTGGTCTCACTCAGGGAAATCCCGGTGACACGGCTGATGACAGTCACCTTGCAGACAGCTGTCACATTCTCGGCCACCTTGACCGTGACCGTAGCCGTGCCTGCCTTGCGGGCGGTCACATTACCTTCATTGTCAACCGAAGCGACATCCGGATGATCGGACACCCACGTCAGGGTCTTCTGCGTCGAGTTCAACGGGTACACCGTCGCCGTGAGTTTGCCGCTCTCTCCTTCGAGAAGTTTCAGGCTCGTCTTGTCGAGCGAGACATGCTGAGCGGGACTCTTGACACTCACAACACAGTTTGAAGTGAATGAGCCGTCGTTGGTTGTTGCTTTCACAGTCGTCGTGCCAGGACCGATCGCGGTCACGGTACCATCCGAGGCAACCGACACGACCTTCGTGTCCGCGCTTTCCCAAACAACCCCTAAATCCGATGCATCCTCAGGAGAAATCACCGGCTTGATCGTGAAACTGCTTCCGATTGTCTCAAGAGTGAATTCACGTGGGTCAAGGCTGATGCCTGTGACAGGAGTACCTACCTTGACATTGCAGTAGGCCGTGAAACCTCCGTCTGACGAGGAGACAAAGACCGTCGCCTCTCCATTGCCCTCCGCCTTGACATTGCCATACGCGTCAACAGTGGCGACAGAAACGTCAGAGGAACCCCATTTGAGGGACTTGTCCGAAGCGTTCTCCGGGAATATGGTGGCTTTAAGGGAAGCGGACTCTCCTTTTTTCAGAGACAGTTCAGACTTGTCGAGCTCGATCTTCTCGACCCCGACCCCGACTGTCACATTGCACGAGGACATAAAACCTCCGTCATCCGTCCTTGCGGTGACCTTGGAAGTTCCGACCTGAAGGCCCTTGACGGTGGCGCTACCGTCTTGATTGTCAACATAGTCAACAACCGAGCTGTTCTCAACCGTCCAGATAATCTTCTGATTGTCCGCATTCGAAGGTGAGATGATCGCTTTCAACACAAACGAAGCCCCTACGGAGAGATCTTGACGCTCCTTGTCAACGGAGACCGAGCTTACGCCTATCAACTCCTCCTGACAGGCGGAAAGAAGGCACAGGACCGAAATGAGTAAAAGAATATACTTTTTCATCATGTATCCATTTTTTCAATAAACACTACTGCCTCTGACACCTTACGGCGTGGCCCTCACCACGTGGCTTGTTGTTGCAATACAGGCTCACCTTGGAATCGGAACTCCCGACTTTGAACTCAAATGTCGTCGTGGTCTGTGAGGCCGTGGTCGTGGTCCAGTAATCAGCGAACGAACCTGCAAGACCTATTGTCGCATCGTTTCTTCTCAGGTAACCCGTACAAGGATACCAAGCATAACCACCAGAAGACAGGGTGAAACGCACACCGTGATAGAATGTGTCCACTGAATATGATCCATCATCCACCTGGTTCCAGACACCGTCCTCACCGCCTTTAGGCACACGCCATCCGGCCGGACAAGGGTCATAGATTGTCTTGTCATCGGTCCAAAGATCATTCTGACGGCTCTCATACAACCAGTCGTTTCCGCTGCTGACATCGCAAGTGATGAAAGTTGTCGGATTGGCAGCGGCGAAATCAACAGTACAGTCACTGTTTGAGCCAATATGATCGAAAACACACGTGGAAGCCATCGGGGTACCATCAGTGGATGCCGCACCCATAAACGGATCCTTGCGTCCCCACTGGTAGAAAAGGCCGTAAGAGGCAACACCTTCAAAAGAAGAGGAAAGTGCACCGAGATTCCGGTCCATCATATCCAGAGAAGCCCCTTGATAGCGCTGTGCCGTCTGATCCGGATCGAAATCACACAACCAGATATGCCAGGACCAAAGAATGTTGTCATTGGAATCGTATGCGGCTATGAGAGCGTTACCCGGCTTAAACTGCTCGGCAGTTTTGAAATAGAGGTATCCATTCTTGACACGGACGGTGGAATTGACAAGCGCTCCGGACTTGACAACGGTCGCTGTGTTGTCAGTCTCCCAAAGAACTCCGGCGTGATCCACGGCTCCGACAGATTCCTGTAAATTTCCCTTTACAAGAGGAAGTTTGTACGAACCTGATTCACGCACAATGTAACAGTTCGCGGTTCCGGCAGCGTCAAGCGGCTCCCCGTCAAGGATATTTGAAAGTGACGAAGGTATGTCTGCATTGCGGACTGTCGCGAAGTAGTACCGCTGCACTCTGACGAAAGACTCACAAACAGAGCGGCTTACTTCCATACCCCCTTTATAGAAAGTGAGGGTGAATCCTTTTTTGAAGGACTGAGGCACCATAGAAATATAGTAGAAATCACCCGCGTTGAAATCCCCTTCAAGAGAAATCTGCGTGGACGTTTCCGAAGAGGCGGCCCGACAGAGCGGAATACCATCCTCGCCGAAACTGATTACGACAGCCCCAGCCACCGGCTCATTGCCATTGCCGCTGAATATGACCTTATCATATCCAGACTCCGAAACCGTGAAACGAATGCCTCCCAAAGCATCGTAGAAGCCCATCTTATCTGTAGATGCAGACCTTCCTACCATAAGGAACGCAGCAGGGTCAAAAGAGCCCGACACGGCATTCTGCACAGCAGGCAGGGATGCACTGATAACAGTCGAAGCTAAGGATGTCGAGTTACTGTAAGGATACACTCCATAATAATAACCTCCATCCGGATCCGAAGCTTGCCCGGCAAACACAGCGGTAGCGCCCCCATCCTGAGTGACAAACTTATTGCCACCCGAACCGGAATCCGAATCGAAAACGCTGATGCTGTCGGATGGATTCCAGCTTACCGAACCGAAATTGTCGGAAATGGCGGCCCTGGTCTCAGGTGAGAAAACAGCCTTTAGCAATCTTGGGGTCTTTTCAGGCAAAGGGATTTCGGGTTGTGAAGCCTCTTTCTGGCACGAAATCGTAGCAATAGCAAGAGACAACACCATTAATCCATAAAATCTCATAATATGCTAATTACATTGTAACATAGACAACTGATATCCAAAAGAGGGAAGACAGAAAACTATCTTCCCTCTAAAGAATATTATAGGTTATTACTCTTCAAGAGTAGTAAACTATTTCGTTTCAAATTACTTCTTGTCAGCACGCCCGTTAGGCCATTTGGTCTGAGTGTTCTTTGTTGAAAGGACGGTTACCTTGCCCTTAAGGTCGAGATTGTAAAGATCACCGATCTTGACAACGAGGTTGTAGTCAGCATACTTGTCAACAAGGAGGTCAGTACCAAGGTTATCCCAAGCAACGTAGAGGCCTTCAGTGTCGCTACCGTAAGTGAGACATCCACCAAGTTCATTACCCTTCTTGAATGTAACACTGCCGTCAAGATCATTGAGGCCGTACTGAGACTTAGCGTAATCTGTAGCGATCATCTTGGCATTGGCCTTATCGAAGGTGAAGATGACATTCTTCTCATTTTCCTTCTCGACAACCTTGATGTCAGTAGGAATATAAGTGATGTCGCCCTCATTCTTGAATGTACCAAGTTCAACGTCCTTGTTTGAGGTGACAACCTTGAACGGAGTCTGGAATACTACATAGTAGTAACCAACCTTCTCAGTGGCAGGAGTGATCTCATCAGCATCGGAAGTACACTTCTCAGTAACCTTCACAAGAACAGCGGTGTCCTCAGTAAGGATAGAGTTCATAAACTTGATGTCAGGTGAAGTTACAGGGCTAGCGATGATCGCCTTGAACTCAGCAGCTGTGAATTCTACCTTATCAACGTTGCCATCAGGAGTGATGAACTTATACGCATCATCAGCATAGTTAACCTTCCAAGTATTATCGCTGTGCATAATCTCGAAGGAGATTGTGGCATCGTCAGCGATCTTGATGTTCTTACCGTACTCCTCGAAGTGCTCGATGAGAGATGATGAGTAGGTGAAGTTCTTGTCAGCACCAGCTTTACCCTTGACGCGAACACCAGCGTAAACATTGTAGTTCTCAGTTGACGGGATGTACTTGGAAACCGGCTTGGCCTCTACAGGTACATTCTTCTCACCAAGGAGGTAGTCAGGGTTGAGGATAAGCTTAACAGGAGTTACGAAATCGTGCTCGTGCTTGGTAGGAGTCTTCGGCGTGATCTCATAAGCGAACTTGAAGCCGACATTAGGGGTCTTCTTGCTGTTCTTCTTCGCCTTATAAGCGAACTCGATCTCAGTCTTGTCTGAAGGAATCTTAGCATTCTTATCAACGTAGAGTGAGATTACATTAGTAGAAGTAGCCCACTCTTCCGGTGCCTCAGCAAAGTAGGTAATTCCGGCAGGGAAAGTGTACTGATTTACAGGAACGTAGGTAGTGTCAAGCTGACCATCGGTACCCTTCTTGATGTCAAGGACATAGAGGTTGTTAGTGTCATAGTCCTCAAGGAATGCCTCGTATGAGAGACCCAATCCACCAAGGACGCTCTTGTTGACCTCTTCCCAAGTAACCTCAAGCTTATCAGCAGTGTAGTCAGGACATGCAGTCTTAGGAGCGGTGAACTTGATGACCTCATCGCCACAGAACTTAACGAAGTGATCTGTGAAGGTCTTGTAGTAAACAGCAGGAACTTCTGGTTCAACCTTCTCCTCGACGATTTTGATCATGATGTAGCAAGTAGCAAGAGTGTACACCTTGTCACCGAGCTTGGTGGTGGCGGTAACCTTTACCTGAGGGGTTCTGTTGACAGCAGGACGGGTTGACTCATTAAGGAACTTATCGTTAACCCTGATCTTGCTGCCTTCGATAACAACGAACTGATTCTGATCAGTACGGCCATCAGTTCCGAAGAAAGGCTCGTTGACCACACCATCCTCGTTAACGAGCTCAAACTTGTAGTCAACATCAACACCGATCTCTTCAGCAAGTGCGAAATCAACATTATAACCTCCAGCAAGAAGCGTTACATAGTCTTTAAGATCAAGAGTCTCAGTGTAGAGAAGCTCCGGAGTAGGAAGTTCTGGAGCGAAGAGTTCATCGTCAGCAGGATCGTTGATTGCGATAGGGTTTAAGCGATACGCCCTAACTTTCTTGTCAATCGGGCTGACATCCTCTGTTGTGAAATCCTTATGGATAAGACCATAATGAGCATAGAGGCCAGCGATGCCTACATAGGCATAGTCGGAAGTGATGGTCTCACCATTAGCGTAGGTCTGAAGAGCGATGATGTCGTTCTTGAGATCCTCTGGCTCATTATCAGCACCAGGGTCAAACCTTGTCTGAATAGGGAAGCTGTTAAAATCATTGAGTTTGATAGAGAAAGTAGCCTCTCCACCCTTAACGACAGGCTTCTGATTCTCGCTTACGATAGAGACAAGATCCTTCTTGTCAGAAGCGCTTCTTGTGCCCATGTGGATGGTCTTTACCTTTCTGTTGATGAAAGCCCATTCATTTGCGTTAACATCAGCGTTCTCAGGATTGAGCCTGTAAGTCACATCGGCTGCGCCAGAAGAGTAGAAGACAAGTTTATCATTCTCTTCGTCCGGAATGACGATACCATAAGGGAACTCGATGTAGCCAAGACCCTCCATCAGAGCCTCTGGAATAAGAGCAAGGCTCTTGACGGTTGTAAGAAGACTGATCTCAACCACGCCATCCTTCGCTCCCTCGACATTGTGGAAGGTAATCTTGCCGCTCTCCTCGTCATAAACAGCCGTTATGGTTCCCTCAGGGAACACATCGATGCTGGTGACCTCAGAAGTTGTCTGCTTGGTGGCAGGATCATAGGTGTACTTAACCCACTTGCCGTAGTTGGCGTCACTCTTGTCGGTGCAAGGCTGATACCAGATCTGAAGGGCATCCTTGCCGTCAACGCCGTCCTTACCAGGAGCGCCAGGTGCGCCGTCGTTGCCGTCCTTACCAGGATCACCCTTGTCACCCTTGTCACCCTTGTCACCCTTTGAGGCGAATCCGGTGTCATTACCGTCAATGAACCAGTTGCCATTGGCACCGATGGTAACGACAGAACCGTCCTTGCCAGGAGCGCCGTCCTTGCCGTCGTTGCCATCTTTACCATTGGTAACGTCGAAAGACTTACCATTGCTCAGAGTCACCTTGACTCCGTTAGTGATAGGCGTCACATCCGTGATGACGGCACCGTTGTTGATCGCAGTCTGGAGATCACTGACAGTGCTCTCCAGCTTCTTCACCCGTTCCGTCAAGTCGTTAATGTCGCCATCGTAGTCCGTACAAGATACGGCTACTCCCGCGAGGCCTAATACGATAGCCCCCGCAAGAAACAAGTTCTTAAACTTTTTGTTCATAGCTAAAAAACAAATTGATAAATAAATAAAACGTATAATTGTTCCTCTTAGGAACAAATGTTTTTTAGCCATCTTTTTCTCATTTTCTGACCAAAAAATCTTGCTTATGAAAAATTAAACTCATATATTTGTCGTTGTGTTATGGGTTGTCCCCTCGGTGGGGGCTCAAAACATATTTATTACTAAGAGTGACACCGCTTTTTCTTCCGGGAACTCTCTTACAGGCATCTCGAACGAACATATTCAGAAATCAGCCAAGCCTCCTGACATACGTTTTGCATACTGGATTGACGAAAATATTCATCATCTTTTGGCTCGGATACGCGATCGTGCGGGACGCTTCGACAAACTCAGCGACCGGAGAGGTCATAGGCAGCCCAAAGCGGCAGGCCTAGCGACTGGGAAGGTCTGAACGACCAGAGAAGGATCACAGGAATTTGATCCTATCGGCAAGATTCAGGAAATACTCATTGGACCAAATATCAAGTTCCCGTCTCTGGCTTTGAGCGATGTAAGGGAACACGTCCTGCTTGACATTCTCAATGTCCGCTGTGGCAAGCCTATGACGCAGCCGTTCAATAAAGCCTTCGCGGCTTACATCCTCACCGCTGAACTCTTTGATTCTTTCTTGAAGATGCCTGAAGTCAAGCGAGACATCGTTCCTGACATACCACTCAAAGTCAAACCAGTCTCTCCCTTTGACGCGACGCTGCCACGCACGATAAACCAACGCGTGCATTTTACCGGCATATAGGTCAGGAAGTACAAAGCAACGAGTCATAAAAGAATGAGGCTTCAGCAGGAGTTTCGGTTCGGTGTCAAAAAGAAGCGGTGGATCGGTATCAAGCTCTATTTTGACCTTAATCATTCTTTTCGTCCGGAATCTGATGTCGTAAGTCTCTGTGTTCTCTTTTAAGAAAGCAGATTCAACCCTGCCAAACGATTTCTTCTCTTTTTTCGTGATCTCAACATCAAAGCCAGTAAGTTTGAATTCCTCCTTTATCGCTTGGAAATAATTCTCAAGATGAACATCATCTCTCTTTTCCGTAAGAGAAAAGTCCATATCTTCGGAGAATCTTGGCAGACCGTGGAAAAGCCTTAGACAAGTACCTCCATAGAAAGCCGCGTGGTCAAAGAACCCTCCTCTATGCAGTCCGGCAAGAACGATTTTCTGACAGACCTCTTGCTCTGCGTTTGGTGTAGCTATGGAATTGCCGCCTTGATATGCGGCCAGCATTGATTCAAATATCGTCATAAACTATTTATTATTTTAATAAGGTTAGACAAAATCCGTGTCTTACGTCCCACCCTGGCACATTCCTCGATCACCTCAACATTAAAATCACGCAACAGTTCCATATCTATGCGCAAATCATCCTCAAGGTACACTGTCAAAGCCTTGACTGAACGTTGTGGCACATAATTGTCATAAAGGATCGTATCACAAAGAGCCTTCTCCCTACCAGCCATCAAGAAACTCACACCATCAGCATCCATACTCTCGACACCTATCGGGAAATACACTGCCGGAACCTGCACATAACTGAAGGTACCTATCGGAGTCTGGAACGAGTGTGAGCGTTTTGTTGTCACACTTGTCATAACAAAAACCTGTTCCGGAATCATCCCGAAATAGCGAAGCGCCCACTGAAGGGAGACATAAGACGGACCATAAATATGGTTGGCGCAGAGCCTGGGATCTGTACCGCGGTCAAACAAGTCCGGATTGACAATGTACAAATTTCTTTTCAACCGTATAAGTTCGCCCGACTTTTCCATAGAAAGGACTTTCTTCTCCGGCGAGGATAGATCAGGGAAAGACGACCTAATATCCGCACTGGTTATTGGAATACCGGCAAACCGCTTCAACGGGAGACTAAACATAATTATTCTTTTTACAAATATACTGATATTTGCACAGAAAAAGAAGTAGTAGTTCTTTTTCTGCGTAAAATAATGCAGTCATAATTGATAATGGCAACACTGGCATACGGGATTGACGCAAATATTCATTATCTTTGGGGTTGGAGATATAATTGGGGCGGACGCTTCGGCAAGCTCAGCGACCGTAAGGTAAGGAACAGCATTCGGAATAGGCAGGCTCAGCGAGCGGAGGGAACAATTATACCTATATTATATTAAAAGATATGGTGGAGAGGACTTCCCCAAAGTGGCAGGAAGGCGGGAACCATCAATAAAGAATAAGAAAGAGTTCGAATTGAATATGAAGACAGGGAATAGGTTTTTAGCGGTTATGAGAAGAGGGCTGGCAAGCGTGGTCTCCATCATTATGACGATTGGGGTGTCAGGCAACTGCTTGGCGCAGACCCAAGGAGAGAAAAAGAGCAGGTTACTGACGTTTGAGAGGACAGTGCACGACTTCGGCGAGATCACGCACGAAGACGGGGTTCAGGAATGCTCATTCAAGTACAAGAACCAGACGGACACGACCATTCTTATCTACGACATGAAAGTGTTCTGCAACTGCACCAAGGTCGAATGGCCGAGAAAACCGATCAAGCCTGGGGAGGAAGGCGAGATCAAGGTGAAATATGACAACGAAGGCACGCCGCATCACTTTGACAAAGGGGTGTCTGTCTATACCTCAACCGGGAAGCGACCGATTCTCCTTCGGATCAAAGGGACTGTGACGGAATAGAATCTCCACAACAGCCGGCAGTTTAGCAAATGACGGAATAAATGACGGAATAACACGGGGATAAATGTACACACCACCTTTTACAGTCTCCTCAAAAGCCATCAATCTCATAGCAGAGATCTCGGCCCAGATAGAGAGATATTCAATAAGAATGGAGCAGAGCGATTCGCTAAGATTACGAAAAATGACCGGGAGGCGACAGTGGGCTTTCCGGTCATATTCATTATGCTTCCGAGCCATAATACGGCTACAGAGGTTGTTTTTAAGAGATGAAATTACTGCATCAAAGTGAGGTACCAGTTGCCTTCGATTTTGAGGGCATTGATGGCGAAGGCGGTGGAAAGGAGCTTGGACTCATCCTCGGAATGGCCGAAAGAGACACGGAACTTGACGACATTGTGGTCCGGATCCATGAACGTGTAGCTCTCAAGCTTAGCCTGCCTTAGATTCATCTTCTTGAACTGGTTGGACGCGGAGACAATCTTCTCTGAGCTGATCTGGAACAAAGTGTCATTCTCGACCTGTCCAAGACCATCAAGAGCGCCGTTGACATCTCCTGCTATGATCTTGTCAATCACCGACTGAGCCCTGGTCAACACTTCGGTTGTGTCAGCGGCCGTAAGTTCGGACAGGAAAATCTCCTGACGAGTAGGCTCTGCCTTCGGTTTCTTACCTGAGCAGGAAGCCAAAAGGGAAAGCGCCAAGATCAAGGCGACGGAATAACAAGCGAATGATTCGATTTTCATCATACGTAAGTCATTAAAAAGGTGCGCACCGCAGAACGATGCGCACCTAATTATTCTATGTTAAGATCTTACTAGAGAGTAGGCTCAACAGTCACGTCAACATAGGTAGAGATAACACCCCACTCGTAAGTAACCTGTACAGGGATACGGAGCATAAAGGCAGAGTCAACATAACGGAGGTAACCGAACTTCTTCTTCAGACCGTTGTACTGAGGTTCACCCCAGTTAGGCATTGTCTCTGAGCTGTAGGTGATGTCAAGACCTGTCGCAGCAGGAACCCTCGTTGGGTTGGTAATATCACCAGTGCAATGCCAAATATGAATGTCATTAGTCTTGGAAGAAAGGAGGGTCTCACCGAGAACACCACCGTTAAGGGTCGTTGTGATACCAGCCTCATCAACCTTGAAGTTATTGACATTGTAATACTTGAAGTACCAGAGATTGCTGTAGTCAGGAGTTACGAACTGACCATTATCACCTCTCCAATCCTTGAACTCGAATACATCGAAGATGCTGAGGTTAGCCTCCGGCTTGTAGGCATCAACACCGTCACGATATACCTTGCCAGTGATCTCAGGCATATTCAGAGGTCTGAGGAAGTAGTAAGGGTTAACGCCACCGGCGACAGCAGCTACGAGGTTGCAATCGCCATCAGCAGCCTTAAGAACAACGCCTATGTTAGCATAGAGTTCAGCCGCTGACTTAGGAACAGATGGAGAGTAGTTAAGAAGTGCCTTAGCTGTCTCGTTGTTCTCATAAGTAACCTCACCGGTCTCCTGATTAATCGTAGCGATTACAACACCATTAGCCTTAAGTTCAGTGTTAGTGTAAACACCTGCCTCATAATCAGCTGAAAGCGCAACCTCATTCACAGAAAGCTGAGCATTATCAGTAATTGTGACTTTGCCATCATAGAGATCAACTACCTCCTTAGAGTCAACTGTCAACTGAACATTTCCTACCTTAGGCTGAACAGGAGCGAAGTAATACTTGTAAACAGGATTTGTTACAGTCTTTCCAGCTACAGTGAATTTAGGATTGTTGCCTTCCCATACCTGATTGATAGGAGTTACCCAAGTAGAAGGAACTGGCTTACCTGGTTCCATATTAGGAACTTTAACGTTAAGGATAGCCTTGGTCTGATTGTCGAACCAATAGTTGGCAAGCTTGACACCAACAGTACCGGCAGCGTTCTTGGTGACGGTAACCTTAAGAGGAACGTAAACACCCTCGAACTCATCCTCAACTTCCTCGCCATTGTGTCTGATGAAGACGTATCTTACCCAAATTGTAGCGGTATGGCCTTCCTTCTTGTAGATGGCGGACTTGTCGGCAGGAGTGAGAACCCACTCAAGAGTAGATACTCCATCGTTGGATACCTTTTCGGTAACAACACCGATCGCCTCGGCAGCCTCTGTGAACTTGGTGTCAGCGAAGCTGTACTGAACAGCCTTAGACTCCTCTGTCTGGAGAGCGTAAACCTTGTCGAAGGCAACCTCGTCAGCGTCAACAGTGACATAGATCTTGGTCATTTCGTCAGCCTTGGTCTCAACAGTAGAGTTCTCGCAATCGTTAGCGGCAACAGTCCAGTTAAATCCGTCAGACTTGATGTAATCCTTAGGAGCGATCTGAACCTTGATGTAACCAACAGCGACAACATCGCCAGCCTTGGTAACAACAGTCACACGAACCAATGGCTGCCTGTCGATGGCAGAAGGGGTAACCTCACCATTAACACCAGGAGTGATGACACCGGTGTTCTCATCAATAGCAGCGAAGCTGCTCTCAGAAGCCTTATCACCATCAACATAGTAATCTACGAGAGAGAACTTATAAGAAAGGCCGTAGTCATTCTCAGGATAGTCAGTCTCATAAACGTGATCCTCGTGAGTATTCTTTGAGGTGATAGAGTAGATAAAGTAGTGGGTCTCAAGAAGTTTCTTAATATCAAGAGAACCTTTGTAATCAACTTTCAGTTCAGCTTTGTTTGCGACAGCATCAGGAGCGGTAGTGAACAGATGGTTTGTTGGAAGCCCATATTCGCAAGCATTCGCCTTTGTTCCATAATCTACACTATTATAAGAGATAGCGTCAATCATCAATCTGGACTCATAGATGCGGGCATAATCTGAAGTTACAGTTGTGTCCTCACCAGCGGAAATCTTCACATTGGCCTGAAGGGCGAAAATGGTGATATTTTCCTTCTCATTCTTAATATCCGGCTTGCTCTCGTCTGCGACCTTGTTTGATGTAAGGTTGACAAACAGGTTGCCATTCTTGGTCTCTGCCAGAGTAGCCTCATAGAGATCGGCAGCGGATCTGGTTGAAACAGACTCAGCCTCCCTAACGACAACCTTAAGAGCGTTGTCAGCGGTGACAACAGCGCTTGAAGGGTTCATCTCATACTCTACACGCACAGCCGGGTTCACGCGAACAGCCTTCTCATTCGCATAGTCCCAAGCACCACCAAGAACGAATGGCTTCTGAGCGTCAGTTGTACTCTCATACTCATTCTCTACAAACTTAACGGCACCAAAGTCACCATAGCAATACTCAACAGCCTCGATACCATCAACATAAAGACCAGGAACGAAGACAAGGCTTCTCAGTTCAGTGTTGAACACACCCCAAAGCTTGCCGATTCTGGCGTTGAGAGCGTTGGCTACAGTAGTGAGCCTTGCGTCAACATCAGAGATCTTCTGCTCAAGTGGCTTGTAAACGGTCTCGTAAACCTCACCGCCTTCCTTGCAAGCCTTCTCGATAGCCTCATCGAAGTACTTGTCAAAGTCAGAGATGTTAAGTTTTGTCTTCTTAAGATTCTCAATCTCGGCGGCGGCATCTTTGTCAGCCTTCTCAAGAGCCGTGATCTTAGCCTCAAGAGCACCCTTGGTAGCATAGACACCAAGAGCCTCTACAAGAGCGTCAACCTTACCAAGAGCCTCGGAAGCGGTCTTCTGGGCAGCCTCGGCAGCCTTCTGAGCGGTGTCGATCTTGGTGATGATCTCAGAGATCTTAAGGTCTGAATCATACTTGTCAGAGAGAGTCTTAAGCTGACCTTCAGCGATCTTAAGGCGAGCGTCGAGTTTACCGATCTCCTCGTTAGCGGCAGCCATCTCTTTCTTGGTAGCAAATGTGGCGTTAACATACTCAAGAGTGGCGTAAGAAGGAAGTTTGTCCTCGATTGCCTTGACTCTGGTGTCAATAGCCTGGACGTCTTTCTTAAGGCCATCGATAGTAGACTGAAGAGCATCAATGTCCTTCTTGTGATCCTCCTTAGTCTCAAGTGTGGCAACGGTCTCCTGAAGGGCCTTGATGGCTGCCTCAGCCTCAGCCTTAGCCTTCTGAAGATCCTCAATAGCGGTCTTGTTAGACGCTACCTGTTTCTCTACATCAGCCAACTTGGTCTCCAGATTATCGACGCGATTGTTGGTCTTGTCGATATCCTCTGAATAATCAGTACAGCTGGTGTACGCAAATGTCAG
>OGDF01004378.1_pt1 | contig 16148 bp, 12 predicted proteins | sample 1570141 | NCBI WGS metagenome assembly OGDF01 (sample SAMEA4370581, study PRJEB24528) | human gut metagenome | reverse complement strand
AGGCGGAGGATAGATCTGCCCCGAAGGGGCAGCCTTCTACGTGATGGAATGAAAGGGAATGTGAGATCGCCCGTTCTCTCGTTTCGTCATCCCGTGCGGAGGCGAGGGTCTTTTACGTCGTAGCGGTACTCTGTACTTATGAGGTAATGATAAAATCGCGTGGGTGCTTCGTCTGCTCCTCATCTGACGCTCGTCGCTTGACCGTTGTGCAAGGAAGATTTCTCACTTCGCTCGAAATGACGATACGGGAGTCTGATGTCTCCTAGTCTCTTGTCACTCCCACGCCTTAAGCCCCTGCGACGAGAGCCCGCCAGCCTTTGTGTTCAAGGCGGTAGAGCAGGAAGGTCGCGCAGGAAGCACGGATGATCTGATCGAGGAGGAGCGCGCACCAGCAGCCGATGAGACCAAGGTCCAGGACATAGAGGAAGAAGGCGGTCATGAGCGGGCGCAGGAAGGTGATGGAGAGGAAAGAGTAGCCGGCCACCTGTGCAGCCTTGCCCGATCCGCGCAGGATGCCTGCGGAGAGGATCGCGTGTGCTACCGGGAAGTTCACGACTGCGACGAAGATCATGATGACAGAGGCGATCTCCAGCGAGGCGGCGTCATCCGAGAACAGAGCGAAAATGTCAGAGCCGAAGAAGAGGATCGCCGCGCATACGATGGCCGAGAAGATGAGGCTCCACTTGATGCCGCATCTCTTGTAGCCGCGCCAGTCCTCCTCACTGCCCTTGCCGCAGGACTGCCCTGCCATGACCATGCTCGCCTTGCCGAAGCCCATGATGAAGTCATAGTATACGTCAGAGATGTTCATGCAGATGCTGTGTACGGCGAAGGGGATCGTGCCGAGCCCTGCCGCCATGCGACTAAAGAGTACCATGCCCACGCGCTCACTGCCCTGCTCCGAAAGGATGCTTAGAAGGATCGGCATCATGCGGTGGAAGTACGCACGGTCGGGAAGGTAGCTCCCGCCAGAGAAGAACGATTCATTTTTGAGAATCCACGCCGTCCATGCGAGGGTGAAGATCGTACTTGCCAGCGTACCGATGGCTGCGCCCGTCACGCCGAGGGAGGGAATCGGGCCGAAGCCGAAGATCAGGAGTGCATTCAGCGCAAGGTTCACCACATTGCCGCAGACATTCGTCTTCATGATGACGCTTGTGCGTCCATAGCCCAGCTGCACCGCCTGCAGGATGAGAGTGAGCGAGGTCACGTAGACGGCGGCAATCGCGATGGGGCCATATGCCATGGCTTCTGCCATGTATTCGTCATTGGCGCCCATGAGATAGAAGATGTCATCCAGAAAAATGTAGAAAAGGATGTGCAGAAGACCCATGAAGATCGCACAGAGCGTGAGCGACTTCTTCATGATATCTGACGTGCCTTTTGTGTCGCCGGCGCCCGCTTTTTGGGAAACGAGCAGTGTCACCGAGGAGGCGAGAGAGCGGGAGAAGCAGAGCAGGATGAGACGCGGCTGCATGAAGATGCTGACAGCTGCGATGGACAAAGCTCCCAGTGCGCCGACCATGATGAGGTCTGTCGAAGCGAGGAGGATCATGAAGAGCCCTTCCAGCGCGGCAGGGAGGGCGATCTTGAAGTAGTTTCTGTCGTAGGTATGCATGAGAGTTCCTGTGGGATTTTTTGGAATAAAAACTTTTTTGATTAAAAATTCTTTTATATTCTATATAAAGGAGCGGCGAAAAGCAAGGAAAAGAGCGTAAAAAATTGCTTAGGTGCGCCGAACTTTAAAAATTCAAGTGACTAGTGACTAGTAGCTGGGGATTGGTGGCTAGGGATTAGGTTTGCGATACGAGAAAATCGCCAGTCTCAAACCTCCGCGGTGCTCGGTTGCTCTCATAAGCGATGCACTTGAGACGCATTTCCCCACTCTCTTTCATACCGCCAGTGCCCTGTCCGCCCCTTCGGGGCACCTTCCCCTCGAGGGGAAGGCTATTCATGACAAGCGGCGAAGCCGCTACCGGAACCCATTGAACCCTCTGAACCTGTAGAACCCATTGCCATAGAACCCGCTTCCTTTCCTTGCGCAATGCTTTTTATTCGTTTAGAATGAAAATGAAATAATTGGAGAGGATCGCAGATTTCTATGAACGATGAAAAAAATTTTCTAATTTGCCATGGGAAAAAGTTCTTTTATACCTGCATGATGATTATGATTTCGGCTGTGATTGGCGCATTGGCGTTGATGGTGGTATATACGCTTCCGACTACCGGAAATATGTTTAAGAATGCACAGCAGGGGCGCTTGATTTATGAAAAGGAAGAGGTGTACCCTTCATGGGCACCTGGAAATACGAGCGCGTATTGGGATAATTATACGGACTCCATCATGCTTCGAACGGCACTTTTCCCTGAAGTAAATGGTGTCGTACATGATGCCATGTTAAATCCCAGGTATTGCCTGTTCCAAGATCTTGACTCAACGTGCTCAGAAGATATGGATACTGTATTTGGAACATTCCAAACGAATAAAGATGAGGATGTTATAGGATCGATCCTTGAGGAACTAAAAGGGAATATCCAAAATATGCAAGTATCCTACTATTCAAGATATTGGAATGGATATTTGGTGTGGCTGAAGCCTCTGCTGCTGGCAATGCCGATTAGTCAGATTCGCATGTGGAATGGCATGCTGCAAATTTGTCTGGCCTGCTATTTATTTTGTCTGATTTTTCAAAAATTGGGGATCAGGTATAGTTGGGCTTTTTTGCTGAGTTATTTAGCACTGAATCCGATCAGTGTGGCGATCTCGTTTCAGTTTTCAGATATGTTCTATTTGCTGGCAGGCTTTTCTATATATGTGCTGCATCATGAAGAGATGATATTGTCGCAAAGCCGTTATATATATATGATGGCTATGGCGGGAATTTTGACTGCGTACTTTGATTTTCTGACATATCCATTAGTTTCCTATGGGTTTCCTATGACTATGCTCATCCTTTTGGCATATAAAGGGCATCGCATGAAAAGAAGGGTGGATGGTGTGGTTTTCGCTGTGACGGGAGGCACTTTTTGGTGTCTGGGCTATGGTGGTATGTATATAAGCAAATGGATCATGTCATGGCTTTTGACGGGACACAATACTTGGGCAGAAGCTGTGGGGCAGACCATGTACCGTATGTCCGGCTCATTATCTGGGCGGGAGGGGAGTCAAGTCTTTTCCGTATGGGAAGTTATTGATCGAAATGTGGGAATATTAGCAAAAGATCCGGCCATTTTATTGTTCTTGGTATTTCTGGCGATTCTTTTATGGAAGATGCGGAGATATCACCAGAGAAGGAGAGCACCAGAGTGCATCAGCGCAATGTTTGGATTGTTGCTCTTGTCAGTGGCACCCTTTGTGTGGCTGGCGGTATTTGCAAACCATTCATGGTTGCACTGCTGGATGACATATAGGGAACTTAGTCTTTTCATATTTGCTTTTGGCTCTTTGTTCATTGTTATTCTGGAAGATAAAGAAACACATGGCGCACGAGGAATGTAACTGTTTTCGAGCAGATGAAGTAAACGGGGGAAATGATGAATAAGAAGGTGGAATTGGTCGCGGCGCTCGGTCTGATCTTTTTCGTGATCTTTATACTGAACAGCTTTATGGTGCGCAGTGCGGGGGATGACTACGTGTATTCCTTTATGTGGGAAGGACACTCGATGTATGAGCCGCTGTCAGCGGACGCGCGGCGCATCGCCAGCTTTCAAGATATTGCGGTGTCTTCATGGTCGTATTTCCTGACGTGGGGCGGACGCATCGTCGCGCAGTCGATGGCGATGTTTTTCCTTTGGATGCCGCGAGGCGTCTTCAATGTGGCCATCGCGCTCACAGTGGTGCTCCTCGTCCTCCTCATGCAGTGGACGGCACGGGGCGGGAAAGTCACGATGGAGCTTCCGGCAAAGAGCGTCCTTATCACAGGCTTCTTTCTCTGGGCATTTCAGGCAAACTTTTGCGGCATCTTCATCTGGCTGGATGGCTCGTGCAATTATCTCTGGCCGATGGTTTTCCTTCTGGCGTGGCTGCTGCCTTACATTCGGCATTACATGACGGATGGGGAAGCGCGCTATGGAGGCTGGCTCTCGCCGCTCCTCTTCCTTCTGGGGCTTCTTGCCGGGAACGGAAATGAAAATACACTCTGCTGGATCGGGCTCTTCGGACTGTTTTATCTCTATCACATATATAAGAAAGGAGAGATGCAGCTCTGGATGCTGACGGGCTTTGCGGGGCTCTCCATCGGCTACGGGATTCTCATGCTGTCGCCGGGGAATCTGGTGCGCATGGAAGAGAGTGGAGAGAGCTTCCGGCTCTTTCAGTTCTCTGTCAAAGCCTTCGTGGCGATCTGGTTTCATACGCTGCTGCTCTCGCCCTTCTATTTCTACCTGATGAAAGCCTTTCGGAAGAGGAGAGCGCTCTGCGCTTTTTCCGGCGGCAGGAAATATGTCCGTCTCTCACTCTGGTTTCTGTCGGCGAGCCTGCTCTTTGAGATCATCATGTGCATCTCGCCGGAGTTTCCCTTCCGAAGCCTTTTCCCGAGCACCATTTTTTGCCTGACGGCGGCGCTCCTCATGCAGCACGCCGCTGACCAGGCCGGCGCATCGCCGGTTCGCTTGCCGGGGGCAGGGGTGATGAAGCGGCTGGCCACCCTCTACTTTGCCTTCACCTTCGCCATGACCTTCTGGATATTTGTGGAAAATGCCAGATGGTTTGACCGTTGGCTCGGAGAGGCTGAGGCCATGCGCGGGACACCGGCTATCCTCTCTATCACCGAGCGACCACCGTATGAGGAGGAGCTGTGGACGTACCTTACAGGCTTTCACCATTACGCCGTGGGATTGAAATCTGATCCAGCACACTGGGGCAATGCCGCGATGGCACGTTTCTATGACATCGGCGGCGTGACGATGGTGGAGAAGAAGTGATTAGTCAAATTAAGTTAGGAGTGAGGAGTTAGGAGTTAGGAGTGAAGGTGCGGCGCATAAAATTAGGAGGCGCCGTGGAGTTTGATATAAATGGCGGACAAGTTGTTTTATATAATGGGGGATTGGGGCGCTATATGAATTGTGCGCCCCTTCTACCACTTCTCACTTCTAACTAAGTCCAAAAGTTGACAAAACGCAATACCAGTCACTAGTTACTTATATGCTTTTTGCCCCAATACATAGAAGTTCATGAAAGTGTAGAATTTCTTAAACTGGTATGGTAAAATGAAGCCAAAAATGCATTTAGCATCGTCAAATACACATCAGATGCGATAGAATTTTCTCCTTACGACGAGTAAGGCGTCGAATAAAACGGTATCCCGAAAGAGGGGGTTACATGAAATTAGCAGATAAACTGGCCAAGGCCGCGGGGAAGATGTCGCCTCGAAAGCTCATCCTTCTCTGCGCTTTCTTTGCGCTCATGATCTTCATCATCCTGTACAGCACACTGTCTTCCTTCGAAGGCAAGAAAGAAGAAAAGACGCCGGAAGTAGCGGGCGTCGCCGTCATCGAAGCGGCGATGGATATCTCGCCGCGTACGGTCATCACGGATGATATGCTGAAAGCCTCTGTCGTACCGGAAAGTCTGCTCCCGCCGGGGGCTTTGACAGACAAGAAGCTCATTGTCGGGCATAAGGCAGGCGTCACCATCCTTGCGGGCGATGTCATCACCAGGCGAAAACTCGATGTGTCGGCAGCCGCCGGTTTTCAGGGGCTCATCCCGGATGGGATGCGCGCGCTGTCTTTTGGCATCAATGACATTTCCGGCGTTTCCGGCTTTGCGAAGCCCGGCGACCATGTGGATATCCTCCTGATCTCCAGTCAGGACGGGAAGAACCGCGTCACTTCGAAGATGCTGCTCCGTGATGTCCTGCTGCTGGCCATCAATAAGTCCAGCATGGGTCAGGGCTACGTCGCGCCGAAGAAGGATGACAAAGACGGAAAAGATGAATCGAATGGAAATAAAATGCCGACCGCGCCGCGTCGCACGGATACGTCCTCGATGGGGACGCCCGCTGTCGCGACGGTCGCTCTCTCGCCCTATGATGCGGCGAAACTCACCGCTTCCCTGCAGGTCGGACAGGTACAGCTGATGCTGCGCCCGGCAGACGGCGCAGATGAGACAGAGTCGGTCGCCTACTACGTGATCCCGCTGCCGAAGCCGGATCCGCAGCCGCCGGCCGCTCCGTCCTACGCGCCATACCCGCCGCAGGGCGCGCCCCAGCCGCAGGTAGAGATCAGCGGGGGACAGACCGGCAGTGCCGGCAGTGGTATCGAAGTCATTCGTGGTACAAGCGTAACGAGGGGGCAGTAAGATGAACGGAATGAAAAAAAGGATCGGACTCCTCCTCGCCGCTGCGATGCTCTCCTTCGGAAGCGCCTGCGCCGCTGAACCTGTCGAGGTGTCCCTGAATGAATCGAAATACATGGCCGCTTCCGGCATCACACGTCTTGCCGTCGGAAATCCTGCCATCGCTGACGTGCAGCTTCTCTCTTCGGGGGATTTTCTCCTCGTCGGAAAGAAGGCAGGGACGACATCCCTTATCGTCTGGTCAGACGGCGGGCGGCGCACCGAGTACACCGTGTACGTCGCGGGCAATGACCGCGGCATGGCGAGCGCCATCCAAGATGCCATCGGCTATCCGAAAGTCCATGTGCAGATGATGAAGGATCGCGTGATGCTCCGCGGCAAGGTCGAGAACCAGTATGAACACGACATCGCACTGAAGATCGCCGGCCTCTACACCGGCGGCGATGACTCCAGCGTGATCGACCTTCTGGAGATGGAGCATCCGAGCCAGATCCGCCTCGAGGCGCAGATCATAGAGATCAATTCGGACTATACCAAGAACCTCGGCATCCAGTACTGGTCGCAGACACCGGGTTCAAACAGCAGCTCTGGCAGCAGCACTGGCAATTCCAATAGCGGTATCACCGTAGGTACGGCGGGCCTCTTCTACGGAGGCGAGGATTTCTCCTCCACCCGAAAACACGGCGGCTGGCTGGGCTCTCATGTCGCGAATGTGAATGTGACCCTGCAGGCGCTCATCAATGAAGGCAAGGCGCGCATCCTTTCCCGCCCGTCCATCACGACCATGTCCGGGAAGACCGCAAACATCCTGATCGGCGGACGCATTCCGATCCCTGTCTCGGATGGCAATGGCAATGTATCCATCGACTGGCATGAATACGGCGTGAAGCTCAATATCGAGCCGGTCGTCGACTCGGAAGACAAGATCACCTCGAAGGTCCATGCTGAAGTATCAACGCTGGACTACAGCCATGGCGTCAAGATCGACTCCTTCAGCGTACCGGGCATCGCGACCCGCGAGGCCGAGTCCGAAGTCAATGTACGCTCCGGCATGACCATGGCGATCGGCGGCCTCATCAATTCCGAGGATGCGAAAATCGTATCGAAGATCCCGCTCTTGGGAGATCTCCCCATCATCGGGCGCTTCTTCCGTCATACATCGAATACCCGTGACAAGCGTGAGGTCATCATCCTCATCACGCCGACCCTCGTCGCAGACGATACCCCTGCGCCGATGAGCCGGCGCATGAAGGAAAGCTATGAGGCTGGCGAGCGCGCCGCCAGAAACCGTGAGCTTGTAGAGACGAGAAAGCCCGTTCCGCAGGGGACAGATGCTGAGGAGCGTGACCTCTGGGGCGAAAAGCCCGGTGATGATGACACCATCATCCTCGAAGAAAAAGCCCCGGCCAAGACGCGGTCCTACCTCTTGAAGACCACTGACATTCACGGCGAGCCGATCCTCGTCCCTATGACCGAGGAAGACTACGAGGCACAGAAAGACCGTTTGACCGTCGCCCGTCGAGAAAAGACAAAGCCGGAGAAAAAGGCAAAGCCGGAGACTGCTCGGCCAGCCGTAAAGATACAGCAACCCACTCGCACCGCCGCTGACGCCACCGCCCAGAGGGCAAGGATCAAGGCAGCGATGGACAGGTACTCCGGAAAGAGCACGACCCTGAAAAACAGGTAAAAGTGGTGGGTTCAAGGTTCAGGTTGGCGGGTTCAAGGTTGTGGTGCGGCGCAAAAAAATATGTGACTAGTCACTGGTAGCTAGGGATGAGTGGCTAGGGATTAGGTTTGCGATACGAGAAAACCGCTAGTTTCAAACATCCGCGGCGCTTCCATCATTTTATGCGCCGCACCACCATTTCTCATTTCTCATTTCTAATTCAGTCGAGCCTTTCAAACGTAATCAAGGGGCGAGCCGCCCCATAGACAAACCCTGAAGTTTGAAAGCAGGGATGAGTAGCTAGGGATTAGGGATTGGGGATTAGGAGTGACTAGTGATTGGGATTTCTCCGGCATCGTCATCCCGAGCGCAGCCGAGTCATGCTATTAAGTTAAGCGGCAGAACGTTCTTGGCTCCCCATCGGGGGAGCTCCCCGAAGGGGTTGTGCAAGCGAACTGGATTTTTAGGAGTGAAGCGACGCGAAAATCCAGTGAGACGCCATTTCGAACGAAGTGAGATGAGGGGGCTACGTAGCGGTATTGCCTGAAAATGTTGGATATCGATAGCATCGGACTATTCAACATGGAGCGTTATACCGTTAGCATGCCCCTATTGCCTTCAGCACTTCCCCCGAAGGGGGAAGCAAGTCGTTACGGCGCTAACATTTTCCTTAACTTAATTCCTCATTTGAGCAAAGCTCTCATCCCCAATCAAGGGACGGTACGCCTCGTGGGCTAACCCTGAACCTTGAACCCTGAACCCTGAACCCTGAACCCTTCATTCTGATAAAGAGTCCTTAGAGACTTTTTATATATTCCATCTCTATGCGTTTCATGGAAAGGAGGTGAAATCATTATGATGAACAGAGCAAAACAGATGTATGACTACTATGTCAGACCGGTACTCGGCGAAAAAGGCCAGGACATGGTCGAATACGCACTGATGCTGGCGATCATCGTCGGCATTGGCTGGCTGATCTATCAGCAGGGTAATCTGGCTGATTCCATCAAGCAGGTATTCTCGGATTCCTCTGACCTGATGACAAAGGCTGCTACCACATCCTCTGAGCCTGGCTCCTAATGGCTCAATGGTACTTGCTGCATAGCAGGTACCATCGAGAAAGGACAGCCGTGGGCTGTCCCTTCTCGATGGTATCTACTTTGGTAGACAGGTTCAACGGGTTCTATAGGTTCAAAGGGGTTCTCACCTTGTGTGAACAACGTGTTTTTCTAAAACTAAAAATTTTGCGGTGCTTTCCCATTTTTATGCGCCGCACCACCCCCGTTGAACCCATAGAACCTGCAGAACCCGCCGAACCTCTCGTCGAATCCGCTCAAACAACCAACAACCAATAACTAACAACCAACAACAACCAACCAACAACAACCAACAACCAACAACATCCCAGAAGGAGGCGTGATGTCTATGGTAGGCCGTAAAGGCACGATCATTACTGTATTCAGCACGGCGTACGCCGTGGGAAAGACGCTCATCGCCATCAATATGGCGGCGGAGCTGGCGAAGAGCCGTCACACCGTCTGTCTGATCGATCTGGATCTGCAGTTCGGCGACGTGGCGAGTGCGCTCAAGCTCACGCCGGAGAAGACGATCGCAGACGCGGAGAGATCCATGCGCGAGCATCCGGATGACACCGTAGCCGCCGAGTACCTGACACCCTTCTCCTCTGGCGGCGTCTCCTTCGATGTGATGGCGAATCCGAAGCTCCTCGAAGAGGCGTACAACCTTGACGCGACGCTCATCCGTGACCTCGTCGTACAGCTCCAGCTCGAGTATGACTACCTCATCATCGATACGACATCGACCTTCAGCGCGCTCAATCTCTCCCTCATGGATCTTTCGACGGTGATCGACTTCATCGGCATCGTCGACTTCATCCCGACCATCAAGAACATGAAGCGAGGCTCGGATGCCCTGAAAGAGCTCGGCTATGATGACAATAAGATCCGCTACGTCCTGAACCGTTCGAATGCGCGCACCCGCATCAATGTCAAGGATGTCGAAGCGATCCTGGGTCACCAGTTCCACTACGTCATCCCGAACGATTTCCAAACGGCCGCCGAATCCATCAAGACCGGCGTCCCCCTCGTCCTTTCGGCGAAGGACACGCCGCTTGCCAAAGGCATCCGCACCATGGTGGACACCTATGAAGAAGACACCGCCTCGCCGCAAAAGTCACAGGAGGGCGGCTGGCTGTCGAGACTGTTCTCATAGACGCTGAAATGAATGCCCAGAAAATCACCGAATCCTCTTGGCTCCCCATCGGGGGAGCTGCCCGAAGGGCTGAGGGGGCTACGTAGCGATATTGCCTGAAGATGTTGGAATATCGATAGCATCGGACTATTCAACATGGAGCGTTATACCGTTAGCATGCCCCTATTGCCTTCGGCACTTCCCCCGAAGGGGGAAGTAAGGTGCTATGGCGCTTTGCTCTTGGTTCAGATGTCACGCAAGGAAAGTATTTTTACTGGAGCTATTATAAAAATTTGAGGTACTTGCTATGGTGAGATCGGCAATGGACTCGCGGTTAAAGCAATGTGCTACAAATTTGCGGGAAAAAATGACAGATGAAGAGCGTAAGCTGTGGTATCTGTTCTTGCATCGATACCCCGTTAGATTTAGGCGGCAGTATCTGATCAACGGCTTTATTGCGGATTTCTATTGCAATGCTGCAAAACTGGTTATTGAGTTAGACGGGTCACAACATTATTCTGATTTTGGTAAAGCTCATGACCAATGGAGAAGCCAATGCATTGAGCAGAGTGGCATACAGGTACTTCGGTTTTCAAATGGAGACATTCACGAAAGGTTTCAAGGCGTGTGTATGATAATAGATAGAGTTGTGAAAGAGCGCCTCGCTGTTTTGTGTAATGGCTATTGATAAAAACGATTGTGAAATAAAGGAAAGCGTCGAAGCCTCTTGGCTCCCCATCGGGGGAGCTGCCCGAAGGGCTGAGGGGGCAACGTAGCGGTATTACATGAAAGTGTTGGAATATCGATAGCATCGGACTATTCAACATGGAGCGTTATACCGTTAGCATGCCCCTATTGCCTTCGGCACTTTCCCCGAGGGGGGAAGCAAGATGTTTGCAAGAGGATGTTTTTCCCATAGAACCCGTTGAACCTTTTAACTGGAGGCGAATTCCATGTCTTATCGTACAGTCCTCATCGAGAACAACCGCATGATGCTTGAGCGGCTGTCGAGCGTGATCAGAAACAGCCCGGGCTTCGAGCTGTCGGCAAGGTATCAGACCGCGGGCGATGCTCTGGGGCAGATGCAGGCATTCAGTCCGAATCTGATCCTTCTGGATATCGACTGCGAGCCCAATGTCAGTCTGCTTTCCGATCTCAAGAAGAATTGCGGGCAGGCCCTGATCATCTGTCTCTCCCGCCGCTGGGACTCGGAGGCGCAGGCAAGGCTGCTGCGCGGCGGCGCGCAGGGGTATATGATCAAGCCGTTCACGCCGGATGAGCTGCAGGCGGCGGTCAGGAATGCGGACCGCGCCTCGCTGCGCTCGTCTGCGCGTGTGATCTCCTTCTTCAGCCCGAAGGGAAAGAGCGGCAAGACGACATTGATCTCCAATCTCGCCGCGAGCATCGCCAAGAAGACGGGAGAGCCTGTCGCGATCCTTGACTGTGACCTGCAGTTCGGTGATATGGCGGTCTTTTTCAATCTGAATCCGCAAACGACCCTGGTCGAAGCGGTGCGGGATATCAAGTTCCTCTCGCCGGTGACGCTGAAGTCGTACTTCATCGATGCCAGAAGGAACCTGCAGGTGCTCTGCGGGCCGGCAAAGCCGGATCTTGCGGAGTCTGTCACGCTGGATGCGCTGACGCAGCTCATCCATATGACGCGGAGTCTCTACAGCTACGTTCTGATCGATCTGCCTTCGGGATTTTCCGATATTTCCGCGACGGCGTGTGAGCTCTCCGATGAGACGGTCCTGATGGCGATGTACAATGGCGGCTACGAGACGATGCATATGAAGCGCGCGCTGGAGATCTTCAAGGCATGGGACGACTACCGGGAGCGCATCTATCCGCTCTTCACCCGCGTCTCGCCGTTTGACGACGCGGAGAAGGAGCGTCTCTCCAAAGAGCTGGGCTATCCTGTCGCAGCCATCATCCCGAATGAATATGTCCGTGTCTCGGAGGCGGCTGACAATGGCCGCCTTGTCGTAGACGAGGATCCTGACAGCCCCTTTGCCAAGGCCGTCGATGCACTCGCAGAGAAGATCATTAGTAAGTAGTGACTGGTGACTAGTAGCTAGGGATTAGGTATTTTTCCCCAACTGAGCAGGCTCCTGAAGAGGGGCAGCACTACGGTATATCCCACATTGTTCGATAACCGCTAGCATGCCCCATCTCGCTGCGCTCGAAATGGCGTCTCACTGGATTTTAGCGTCGCTACGCTCCTAAAAATCCAGTTCGCTTGCACATATTGCCTTCGGCACTTCCCCCGAAGGGGTAATGCTATTAAGTTAAGCGGCAGAACGTTCTTGGCTCCCCATCGGGGGAGCTGCCCGAAGGGCTGAGGGGGCTACGTAGCGGTATTGCATGGAAGTGTTGGAATATCGATAGCATCGGACTATTCAACATGGAGCGTTATACCGCTGGCATGCCTCATCTCGCTTCGCTCGAAATGACGTCTCACTGGATGTTAGCGTCCCTAATCCCTAATCCCTAGTCACTCGCCCGCAACCCTGATTTCCAAGAAAGGAGCAAACCATCTATGATCTTTATCATCTCGCTGTTTTGCGCCTTTCTTTTCTTTTTCATCCTGTTCTTCCTGCTCGGTCATGCGCTGAAAAAGAAGCAGGTGGTGTCTGAGCGTCTGCAGCAGTATGCGGACTATCTCGATGTGAAGGAGACGGCAGAGGAGCAGATCTCGACCGGGCAGAAGCTCCGCCATGCCTTCCGCAAGCGCATGCGAAGGGTCGGGGGAAGGAAGACCGCTTCGAAGCTCGATCTCATGATGCATCGCGCAGGACTGCCGCTGCTCGGCTTCGAAATGGTCGCGATCTCCTTCGGGGTAAGCCTTCTTGCTTTTCTCATGGCGCTCCTGGTCACAGGGGAGGGCGGCGCGGCGCTGCTCTTTGCCCTCCTTGCTTTCCTTTTCCCGTGGGGCTATGTGAAATACCGGATCGACAAGCGGCTGAAGGCGTTTCTCTACCAAATGGCTGACTGCCTGACGCTGGTCTCCAATTCTCTGAGGGCGGGCTTCTCCTTCCTGCAGACGATCGAGATCATTTCCAAGGAAATGAAGCCGCCCGTCAGCACGGAATTTGCCCGTGTCCTTCGCGAGACGAATCTGGGGAAGCCTTTGGACCGCGCGCTGATGGAGATGGACGGGCGTGTGGGCAGTCCTGACTTCTCGCTCATCGTCACGGCGGTGCTCATCCAGCAGCAGGTCGGCGGAAATCTTGCCGACATCATTGATATCATCCGCGATACCATCTTAGACCGCATCCGGCTGCGCGGCGAGATCAAGACCCTGACCGCGCAGGGGCGTATGGCAGGCATGATCCTTGCCGCTCTTCCGATCGCGATGGGGCTCTTCATGTACATCATGTCGCCGGAATATATGCGCCCGCTCCTCACGACACGCATAGGGCAGATCGCGATCGGTGTCGCCCTCGTGATGGAAGTCATAGGCTTCTTCATCATTCATAAGATCGTAGATATCAAGGTGTAAAGGTTGGCGGGTTCAGGTTGATGGGTTCAGGGGTAGCCCCGGGAACGTGATGTCCCTTGATTGGGGATGAAAGCTTTGCTCGAATGAGGAATGAGGAGTGAGGAGTGAAGGTGGCGGCTTCGCCGCGAATATATATTGGGGCGATGTCCGAAAGTGATATTTAATCGCCCCAGTCACAAGTCACTAGTCACTCGAGGCTCCTAATCCCTAGCCACTAATCCCTAGCTACTAATCCCTAGCTACTAATCCCCAATCACTAATCCCCAGTCACTAGCTACCAGTCACCATTCCCGTGAAAGGAGAAACGAAGCATCATGAAACGACAAAAAGGGCAGGATATCGTCGAGTTTGCACTGCTGCTGCCGATCTTTCTCCTCGTTCTCTGCGGGATCATCTATTGCGGCTTCATGTTCGGAGATTACCAGACCGTGCAGGGCATCGTGAGAAATGCGGCGCGCGAAGCGGCGGTGGTGGGGCATTATACCGAAAGCACAGATCCTTCACAGCCAATAAATAATTACAAGATCATCGCTGACAAATACAATCAAATTTTGAAAGAGCAGAATGTCATCACGCATCTGTATGTGCCGGACAGCCATGGCGTGCAGGTGTATGCCACCAATGAGGAAAATAAAAAGCCAGAAAACTCTGTTCATGCGACGCTCAGACTCGAACTTACCAAGAGTGATGTGTCATTTGTGAATTATATGCAAAACGTCGTCGGCATGCCGACAGAGTATGTGGTAAACTGCTTCATGTATGATGAGACAACGAAGATAAGCACCTAATGAGTAGCCCCTTGAAGAAGGGGCGCGCCAAAGGCGCAGGATAGAGTGCCTCGAAGAGGCACAATTTACTGTAGCGGTAAAAAGATATCAGAGATAGAAGTTTCACCGATAGATTCATATGACAGGTTTACCGCTTCGCAGAATGCTGACCCTTCGGGGCAGTCCATCCCGGCCTTTGGCCGCCCCCTTCTCTAAGGGGGAACTTGTTACCGCTTATCTCAATAACTCCGCAAACCCATAAACGAATCTCCAAGGAAGGTGAAGACTTTGAAACTTCTGGAACGTCTTGGCCGCCGTGACGGCACCGAGAAAAAAGAACAGGCCGCTATATTTGCCGGCCGGACGAATAATGCCCACGAAGAGGGATACCAGGAGCTGAAAAACGGAATTCACCGGCGTATCGTCGATGACATGACTGCTGAGCAGCAGCAGGTCTTGGACGGCAGGCATACGCGCCAGGAGGTCGAGGCGGTCATCACCCGCTATGTGCAGCGCGTGGTCGAGGAGGATCCCTTTGCCGTTCCGCGCGGCGAGCGTTCGCGTCTGGTATCGGATATCTGTGATGAGATCCTGGGGCTTGGCCCGATCGAGCCATTCCTGAAGGATGATGCCGTGACGGAGATCATGATCAACGGGCCGAAGAAGATCTATGTGGAAAAGATGGGCAAGATCCATCTGACGCAGGCTCGTTTTCAGGATCAGGCACACCTGATGGCGATCATCGAGAAGATCGTGTCGCCGCTGGGCCGTCACGTCGATGAAGCATCGCCGATCGTCGATGCGCGTCTCGAAGACGGTTCTCGTGTCAATATCGTCATCCCGCCGCTTTCTCTGTCCGGGCCGTGCGTGACGATCCGTAAATTCTCCCGGATACCGCTCTTGATCGAGGATCTGATCTCCTATGGCACCCTTTCGGAGCAGATGGCCTCATTCCTGCGCGCCTGTGTCAAGGCGAAGCTGAACATCATGGTCAGCGGCGGTACCGGCTCCGGTAAGACGACCACGCTGAATGTTCTTTCTTCCTTCATTCCCTCCGATGAACGCATCGTCACCATCGAAGATGCCGCCGAGCTCCGCCTTGAGCAGCCGCATGTCGTGACGCTCGAGTCCCGTCCGCCGAATATAGAGGGCAAGGGCGCGGTCACGATCAGAGACCTTGTGAAGAATGCGCTCCGTATGCGCCCGGACCGCATCATCGTCGGCGAAGTCAGAGGCGGCGAGGCACTCGATATGCTGCAGGCGATGAATACCGGCCATGACGGCTCGCTCACGACGGCGCATGCGAACAGTCCGCGCGATGTGCTCTCGCGTCTGGAAACGATGGTCCTCATGAGCGGCTTCGATCTGCCGGTCACGGCGATCCGCAGCCAGATCTCCTCCGCACTCGATCTCATCATTCATCAGTCCCGTATTCAGGACGGTTCCCGCAAAATCACCTACATCACCGAAGTGCAGCAGATGGAAGGGAATGTGATCGTCCTGCAGGACCTTTTCCGCTACCATCAGACCGGCTTCGATGAAAACGGCAAGTCGCAGGGCTCCTTCGTGTATACAGGTCTCCAGCCGCAGTTTCTCACCAAGTTTAAGATTCACGGCGTGGACGCACCGAAGGATCTCTTCGGCCGCGTGCCGGAAGGGGACTGGGAAGAATGACGTGAAGGGTTCAGGGTTCAGGTTGGCGGGTTC
>OGDF01004377.1_pt1 | contig 16153 bp, 15 predicted proteins | sample 1570141 | NCBI WGS metagenome assembly OGDF01 (sample SAMEA4370581, study PRJEB24528) | human gut metagenome | reverse complement strand
TCTGCGCCGGCGCCACGGTGATGGAGTCGCCGGTATGCACGCCCATGGGGTCGAGGTTCTCGATGGAGCACACGATGATGCCGTTGCCGGCATGGTCGCGCATGACCTCCATCTCGTACTCTTTCCAGCCCTCGATGGACTCCTCGACCAGCACCTCGTGGGCAGGCGAAAGCTCGAGGCCCTGCGTCACGATGGAAATGAGCTCTTCCTCGGTGTGCGCGATACCGCCGCCGGCGCCGCCGAGCGTGAAGCTCGGGCGCAGCACGCAGGGGTAACCCACGCGCGCGACGATGTCGAGAGCATCCTGAACGGAATAGGCGTAGCCCGAGCGGGCGACCTCAAGGCCGATCTCCGCCATGGCCTCGTTGAAGAGCTTGCGGTCCTCGCCGCGCTCGATGGCGGCAAGGTCGCAACCGATCATCTCGACGCCGTATTTGTCGAGGGTGCCCGCTTTGGCGAGCTCGACGGCAGCATTAAGACCGGTCTGGCCACCGAGCGTCGGAAGCAGCGCATCGGGGTGCTCCTTCTTAATGACTTTCTCGATGAACTCGGCGGTAATCGGCTCCACGTAGGTACGATCGGCAAGGCCAGGGTCGGTCATGATCGTCGCGGGGTTAGAGTTGACGAGAATGACCTCGTAGCCGTCCTCTTTAAGGACCTTACAGGCCTGAGCGCCGGAGTAGTCGAACTCGCATGCCTGACCGATGACGATAGGGCCGGAACCGATAACGAGGATGCGCTTGATATCAGTACGTTTTGGCATATAGATAACCTCCTTGAGAGGCTGAATCAGAAAATCTACTGAGTCAGCGAGGGTGCAGCTGATGCATCAGATTGCCGTGATGCGGATATGCGCCGGGCTTTTGCCCGCGCAGATAAGGCGAATCAGCGAGGCGATGCGACAGCGGCGTCGGCGGAATCATCCTCTGCAAAGTTCCAACCGGCAAGACGGTCCTTCGAGATGTCGATGTTCAGATAATCGGCATCACCGTCCATGAGACGGGTGAACGCGGTGAAAAGATAGTGCGCATCGGTGGGACCGGGGGACGCCTCGGGGTGATACTGCACCGAGAAGCACGGCGCATCGAGCAGCTGGATGCCCTCAGCGGTTCCGTCGTTGAGGTTGACGTGCGTAAGGCGAATGCGACCGAAACGCTCGTTCTGCACAACAGGTGCGATTCCCTGGCGCACCCAGGCACGCAGGTCGCCGTCGGCGGGATGCTCGGTCACGCCACCGCTCAGCTCGGGAACAAGCTTGCCGAGGCTCGGGAACACGAGACCGAAGCCGTGGTTCTGCGCCGTAATCTCAACGCGGCCGCTGATGAGGTTCATGACCGGCTGGTTACCGCCGCGATGGCCGAACTTGAGCTTTTCCATGCTCGCACCACAGGCGAGGCTGATCATCTGATGACCCAGGCAGATGCCGAAAATCGGCTTCTTGCCGATGAGCTTTTGAACCTGGGTATAGGTCTCCTCCACGGCGTCGGGGTCGCCCGGGCCGTTGGAAAGGAAGATGCCGTCGGGGTCCATATTGAGCACGTCCTCGGCAGGCGTATCCCACGGCACGACCGTGAGCTCGCAACCGGCACGGACAAGGCCCTCGAGGATTCCGCGTTTGACCCCACAGTCGTAGGCGACGACCTTGTGTTTAGCAGACGCGGGCGCGAGCTCGGCAAATGCATGGTCGGCGGGGACGTCTGCCGCGGTATACGGATGAGCCTCGGGGCAGCTCACGGTCTTGACCAGATTCTCGCCCACAAGCGTGGGGGCAGCCGCGAGGCGGGCAGCGAGCTCATCAACATCAAAAATCTCGGTCGAGATGATGCCCATCTTGGAACCGTTGTCGCGCAGGTGACGCACGAGCGCGCGCGTATCGACGCCCTCGATGGCGACCACGCCGTGGCGGCTCAGGTAGTCAGGCACGCTCACCGTGGAGCGCCAATTGCTCGGAGCCGCGCACATATCGTGCACGACCATACCGCGCAGCGCGGGAGCATTTGCGGAACGCCCGCTGTCTCCGGGGAATGCAGACTGGACATCGGCCTCATCAATGCCGTAGTTGCCGATCTGCGGGTACGTCATGGTCACGATCTGGCCGGCGTAAGACGGGTCAGTCAGCACCTCGAAGTAGCCTTCAAGCGAGGTGTTGAAGCAGACCTCACCGGTCGCGGTGCCCTGCGCACCGCAGGCACGACCATAAAAAATGGTCCCATCTTCCAAATAGAGGATGCAGGGACCATGTGAGTTTTTGCTTGTACGGGAAAACATGGTTTGCGCCAGCTCGCTGAGCTCGACGCCGCGGGTCTTGATACCCGTTGTATGGTTCAACGCCATTGTCTCTCCTTCTCGGCTTCTCGGAACCGGGTTAAAGGTGTACAGACTCAATCTATTGTATGCGTTTTTACTCCCATATATGCAAACATCACGAACCAATATTGACGCGCATGCCCGATGACTTTTGTTCGATTTTGTGCTAACTGTTCGTTCAATGCGCTCTTCTTTTTATTCAAGCACGCCAGGCGCAGAAGACGCCGACGGTCGCGGTACCATGGGTTGCAATCAACCGTCGACCGCAACCGTTCGGGCAGAGTAGCATCGACGCCTCGCACCCAGCTCTCAATCTACAAACTGGTGCCAGGTGCGCAAAGCCAACGAAAGGACACGTCTATGGACAAGCCAAATACCACGCTCTTTGAGCGCACGGGCAACGTGATTCCCCGCGTCGCCGCCGTCCATGACATGTGCGGCTACGGCAAATGCTCGCTCGGTGTGGCGATTCCCGTGCTATCGGCGGCGGGCATCGACGTATGCCCGGTGCCCACGGCGCTTTTCTCCGCCCACACCAAATTCCCCGTGTTCTACATGCACGACACCACCCCGATGCTCAACGACTATCTCGATGCATGGCGCAGAGAAGGCGTTGATTTGGACGGAATTTACTCCGGCTTTCTTGGATCCGCCGAGCAGGTCGCCACAATCAAGCGTCTCTATCGCGAGTATCCGCGTGCGCTCCGCATCGTTGACCCCGTCATGGGCGACGGCGGCGCAAAGTACCCCACCTACACCGATGAGATGTGCGATGCCACGCGGGGGCTTGTCGATGGCGCGGATGTGATCACCCCGAACCTAACCGAGGCATCGATTCTCACCGGCATCCCCTATGAGGGCGCCGATGTAAGCGCGCAATTCGTACAGCGCAATATCGACGGGCTGCTCAGCATGGGAGCCAAGTCCGTGATTATCAAAGGCGTTGTGCACGAAGGCGATCATATGATTCGCAATTACTTGGCAACCTCTAGCGCGCCCGAGGCAGAGGAGGTCGCAAGCGAGTTGCTGCCGTACATGATTCACGGAACGGGTGACCTGTTTGCCAGCGGTGTTTGCGCTGCAATCTACAACGGTCGCACGCTCGCCGAAGCCGCAGACTTCGCCGGAAACCTGGTGCGTGCCGCCATGCGCGTCACATGCGATCAACCCGACTTTGAAACGCGCGGCATCTCATTCGAGCCGGTGCTGGGACTTGTTACAGACCTGGTGAAGCAGTCCGCCTAGCTTTGCGCGGCGGACTTGGCTGCGGTGTCATCGTCTGCTGACGCCTTGCTCTTGCCCGCGTCGAAAATCGTGCTCGTACGGCTCTTCTGCGCCTCGGCGCGCTCGGCGTTTTCCTCGTCGATCTTGTTCTGCGTGATAGCCGGGTCCTCGATCAACGATGAAACCGAGTTGACCTGTTTTTCGATACGCTTGCCGATGGCATCGTCGACGCTCACGATGCGAAGCTGCCAGTCGATATTGCTCGATTCCGCGCTGGAGTTCTTAGTCCAAACGAACGTCAAAATCGAGCGACGCGAGCCCTCCGCCGGCAACAGGCCGAAAAGTTTGTCGCTCTGGATGTTGTCGTTGCCGTCGACATATGCGTCGACGTTATAGACCACGCGGTTGATTTTCTCGTTGAGCAGCGCGTTCGTCGCGAGGGCAGCCGCCTGAATCTGACCGTTAGACAGCAGGTCCAGCTCGTTTTTCGAAGTCGTATCGAGCACGGTGACCTCGACGGTACCCGCACGCTCGTCCGCCTGGTCGACATTGTATGTAGCGGGGAACTGCGTAAAGCCGTTGCCCCACTCGAGGCCGCCCTGGAGTGCGGCATTCACCGAATCGTACGTAACGTTATCCGAAAGGTTGGCGGTGTTAAGACGGCGCATGACGCCGTAGCCGATCTGCATACCGATGACGAGCACGAGGATGGCGATGACCACGCCGATGGCGGTACGATTGATGGTGTGCGACACGTTGGAGCCTGAGGGGTCGTCCTCGGAAAGCGGGTCGACGCGTTTTGGCGATCGTCTCTTGGAACCGCTCTTGCCGCGGTTCGGGTCGAGCACGCCCGAGGCGTCGATTTCCGAGAACAGCTCCGTTACTTCCTCGGGGCTGAGGGGCTCTTTACGTGCCATAACCTACCTTGCTAAAGTTCAGCGTCGTTGCCGGCGCAAATCGTTTTGGTATCGATAGTACCGCACGATGTGCCATGCGCTGCATTGTCCTTGAAAAAGGGATGGTTTCGCAGCGAGCCCAGATTTTGCACTGAACCCTGCACGCGCCGAGCACCACGACGATAAGCACCGCCGCAATGGCGATAAGCGGCTTTTTGCTCTTCTTTTTAGGAGTCTCGGGAGCGGGATTCCATGCTTGGGGAACGGGCTGGGAGAAGGTCGCATTTTGCGGCTGCGGCGGCATCTGCATCTGCTGCGGCTGCTGGGGTTGCCACTGGGGCTGGGGCTGCCCCTGCGGTTGCCACTGGGGCTGTTGTTGCGTTGGCATCTGCGGCTGTTGCCCCTGGGATTGTTGCTGGCCCTGCCTCGGCTGTTGAGGCTGCGGTGGCATCCGCTGCGATTTTTGCCCCTGCTGAGGTTGCCACGACTGCTGAGGCTGTTGCTGCGGCTGCTGTCCTTGCGGCTAATAGCCTGTGCCACCGACCGCATAATGGTTGTTTTAGGCAGATGTGCCGCTGTTCTGAGACCTTTCTTCCATATGTTCCTCCGACAGTATCGATGCTATTCACACATAAATCGTGACATCACGAATAGTTGTTTAAACATGTTGCCAATTGTTGTTACCCTATCATGGCGGACACGGGTCAACGAACCCTACATCATCCAATTGGTGAACGGTTTTGTCCCAGACAATAAAGCAGGCGCCCTGCCTATGCGGCAAGGCGCCCCTCAAAGGTTATCCACCAAAGATCATCGACCGAACTGCATGCGGTAATACCGCGCGTACGTACCACCGCGCACGAGGAGCTCGTCATGCGTGCCGCGCTCGACCACATGGCCCGCCTCGACCGTCGCGATCTCATCGGCACCCTTAATGGTCGAGAGCCTATGCGCGATGATGATCGTCGTGCGCCCCTGCGCAAGACGCTCCAGACTTTCCTGAACCGCGCCCTCGCTCTCGTTATCGAGCGCCGACGTTGCCTCATCCAAGATCAAAATCTTGGGATTCTTGAGAAACACGCGAGCGATGGCAACGCGCTGCTTCTGACCGCCCGAAAGCCTGCTCCCGCGCTCGCCGACCACAGTGTCGTAGCCATCGGGCAGCGTGCGAATGAACGCATCGATGTTCGCGCGCTTTGCGGCGCACTCGATCTCCTCGCGCGATGCACCCGGACGGCCGTAGGCAATGTTCTCCCCGATTGTGCCGTCAAACAGGTACACGTCCTGTTGGACCAAACCGATTGCCTCGCGCAAGCTCTTCTGGGTCACATCGCGTACGTCTTGTCCGTCAATCGTGATGGACCCCGACGCGACATCATAGAAACGGAGGAGCAGCGAACACGTGGTTGATTTACCGCCACCCGAAGGTCCCACGAGCGCAAGCGTTTCGCCCGGCTTGATCTGCAGGTCAAGGTGATCGATCACGGGACGCTCGATTCCTTCTTCGGTCAACACCTTGGTGTCGTAGCTAAAGCACACGTCATTAAAGCTCACGGCGCCGTCGCGCACGTAGATCGGGCGGGCGTCCGGCGCGTCCTCGATATCGGGAACGGTCTGCAGGACCTCATCCATGCGCTTGAAGCCCGCGATCGCCTTTTGATACGACTCGGTCGAGTTGACGAGCGTCTCGAGCGGTGTACAAAACAGCGAGATATACAGCGCAAACGTCGCCATGTCGATTGCCGAAAGCTCGCCTTTTGCTACGAGCAGACCGCCGAGCAGCACGACCGTAACGTAGAGGATGCCCGAAAGCAGACCGTACGTCGCCGTGTAGACGCCCATCGTGTGGTACATGCGCTCTTTGGATGCGAGATAGCGGTTGTTGCTTGCGCGGAATTTGGTGCGCTCGGTCGCCTCGTTCGCAAACGATTTCACTACACGCATGCCCGCAAGCGAATCCTGGAGCTGCGCGTTGATGCCGCTGATCTTTTTGCGGTTGTCGCTGAACACGGCGCGCATGCGCAGGTTCTGCCAAACCATCACCACGGCAAAGACCGCCGTGACACCGACCATGGCGAGCGCAAGCGGAGCGGCGATCGTAAAGAGAATCACGAACGAGCCGATAATCTCGATACCGCAGATGATAATCCATTCGGGCACATGGTGAGCTGCCTCGCAAATGTCGAACAGGTCGTTGACCACGCGGCTCATCATGTCGCCCGAGCTATGCGTATCGAAGTACGCAAAGCCCATGCGCTCATAGGCATCGAACAGGTCCTCGCGCATCTTCGACTCCATGCGCGCGCCCATCACGTGACCCCAATAGCTCACGAAGTAGCGGCAGGCGCATCGCACGGCATACATCGCCACGAGCGCCGCGGCGATCCAGCCAAGCGCACCCATGATGGCAGCCGCGCCCTGCGTGAACAACCCCGAGGTAAGGTTTCTTAAAACGATGGGAAACGCCAGGTCAATCGCCGCGAGCACCAACGCGCAAATCGTGTCGGCGATAAAGAGTCCCAGTTGAGGTTTGTAATACGAAAGGAAACGCTTAAACATGCAACATCTCTTTGGTTATAAACGGTGTGAAATCGCGTCGCAGGCGAGCGCGCCCACGACGGTCTTGGCATCCTCGATCTTGCCATCGAGCACGGCATCGATCAGCTCGCCCAAGGGCACTAGGTCCACATTGACGAACTCGTCGTCATCGGGATCGGGTGCATCGAACTCAAGATGCGTCGCGAGGTAGATATTGATCATCTCATCGCAAAAACCGCAGCTCGAAACGATACGGGTGAGGAAGCGAATGCGTCCCGCCCTAAAACCCGTCTCCTCATGCAGTTCGCGCTTGGCGCAATCGAGCGGATCCTCGCTCGGATCGAGCTTGCCGGCGGGAATCTCGACCGTCACGCGATCGATGGCGGTGCGGTACTGGCGCACCAGCACGATTTTGCCGGAATCGGTCAGGGCGACCACGGCAGATGCGCCGGGATGGCGCACGATATCGCGCATGGAATGGCGACCATTGGGCAGCTCGACCTCGAGTTTATTCACGTCGAGAATCTTGCCGTGGTAGATGAGCTCCTCCGACAGAATCCTCTCGTGCAGGCTGGCATCATGCGGGTCGTCGTCGCCCAACACGAGCGCCGGCTCATCGGTCACCTCGCCGCCTGCATCGTCCACATCGTGCCCCTCGCTTCGAGCATCCTCGTCGACGTACTCGGCGCGCATCGTCTCGTCAGTGTCCTCTGCCATGGTTATCTACGACTCCTTTTTTGAAAAAACCCCGGTCGGAACCGGGGCCTTACAGTTAGTTCCTGTTGCAATCTTACGCGATTGAGCAACTACGCGTCCCAAGCGGAACGACCCTTGAGCGCACGCAGACCAATGTCATGGCGAAGCGTCTTGCCCTCAAAGTCGATCTTGTCGCACGCCTCGTATGCGCGGTTGCGCGCCTCTTCAAAGGTCTTGCCCAACGCCGTGACGGCGAGCACGCGACCGCCGTTGGTGAGAACCTTGTCGCCCTCGACGCGCGTGCCGGCGTGATATACCGTGACGTCCTCCATGGCCTCGGCATCCTCGATACCGGTGATGACCTTGCCTTTCTCGTAGCTACCCGGATAGCCGGCGCTCGTGAGGACCACGGCAACCGCCCACTCGTCGCGCCAGTCGAGCTCGATCTGATCGAGCGTCTTGTTGGCGCACGCGAGCATGACCTCGACAAGGTCGTTCTTGAGGCGCGGAAGCACAACCTGGGTCTCGGGATCACCGAAGCGCGCATTGAACTCGAGAACCTTTGGGCCGGCGGGGGTGAGCATGAAGCCACCATAGAGGCAGCCACGGTAGTCGATGTCCTCGGCGGCAAGCTCGGCAACCGTTGCCTCCATGATGCGCACCATCTCTGCGTGCTCCTCGTCCGTCACGATCGGCACAGGGCTGTAGACACCCATGCCGCCCGTGTTGGGGCCGCGATCTCCCTCGAGGGCGCGCTTGTGGTCCTGCGAGGTTGCCATCGGGCGGAGCGTCTTGCCGTCGGTGAACGCCAGAAGCGAGCACTCGGGACCGGTAAGCATCTCCTCGATAACGACCGTGCTGCCCGCATCGCCAAAGGTTCCGCCAAAGCACTCGCGCACGGCCTCCTCGGCCTGGGAAAGCTCGGTTGCAACGATGACGCCTTTGCCCGCGGCGAGACCGTCGGCCTTCACGACGAGCGGAGCGCCCTGCTCGCGCACGTATGCGAGCGCAGAAGCTTCATCGGTAAACGAGCCGTAAGCGGCAGTAGGAATGTTGGCGCGCCCCATAAGCTGCTTGGAGAAGAGCTTGGAGCCCTCCATTTGCGCGCCCTCGGCGCCCGGGCCGAAGCAGGCTATACCCGCATCGCGCACGGCATCGGCAACGCCCGCGACGAGCGGAGCCTCGGGACCGATTACCACAAGACCGCAGCCGTGCTCGCGTGCAAACGCCGCCACGGCAGCCGGGTCCTCGGCATCGAGTTCGACGTTCTCGCCGCAACGCGCGGTACCGCCGTTACCCGGTGCAACATAGAGCTCGCCGCAACGGGGAGACTCTGCGAGCTTTGCCGCGAGCGCGTGCTCACGACCGCCGCTGCCCAATAGAAGAATGTCGATGACCTGGTTATCTGCGCTCATGGACCCTCCCAAAGGTCTTTAGCGCGCATCGGACGCGCGCTTGTCTGCAAATCGAACGCCCAAAACGGACGCAAACAGGACGTCCCCCGCGCCTGTCGGCACAGGGGACGTTGAAGATTACTTCCAGAAGCGATTGATGATCTGCTCACGCTCGGGACCGACGCCCACGAAGGTCACACGTGTGTGCGCAAGGTCCTCAATGAACATAACGTAATCCTGAGCAGCCTTGGGCAGCTCCTCAAAGGTGCGGCAGCCGGTGATGTCGCACTTCCAACCGGGCAGATCCTCATAGATCGGCTTTGCATGCTCAAAACGCACTTGATGCTCGGGGACGCTCGTGTAACGAACACCGTCCACATCGTAGGCGACGCAGACCTTGATGGTGTCGAAAACCGAAAGCACGTCGAGTTTGGTAAGCGCGATGTCGGTAAGGCCGTTCACGCGCGAGGAGAAGTTGGCGATGGGGCCGTCGAACCAGCCCACGCGGCGACGGCGGCCGGTGGTAACACCGTACTCGTAGCCCTCCTCGGTGAGGGTGTGGCCCTCCTCTGTCTCGTACGCGAGCTCGGTGGGCATGGGGCCCATACCGACACGGGTGATGTAGGCCTTCATGATACCGAGGACGCGGCTGACGTTTTTCATGCCCACGCCGGAGCCGGTGATAGCGCCACCGGCGGTGCAGTTGGACGAGGTGACGTACGGATACGTACCGTGGTCGATATCGAGCAGCGTTGCCTGGGCGCCCTCAAACAGAAGGTTCTTACCGGCGTCGACCATATCGTCGAGCAAAAGACCCGTCTCGGTGATATACGGACGCAGACGCTCGGCATACGGCATGTACTCATCGCAGATCTGGTCGACCGTGTAGGTGGGCAGACCGTAGAGCAGCTCGAGCTCGGGGTTGATACGGGCGAGTGCCGTCTCGAGTTTGTCGCGGAAGATCGCCTCGTCGAGCATGTCCTGCATGCGCAGGCCGATGCGGGCCATCTTGTCCTGGTAGCAGGGGCCGATGCCGCGCTTGGTGGTGCCGATGTTCTTCTTACCGAGCTTTGCCTCAAACGCACCGTCGAGATCGATGTGGTACGGCATGATGATATGGGCGTTACCAGAAATACGCAGGTTGTCGCAGGTGATACCGTCCCTCTGGAACATGTCGAGTTCCTCGATGACGGTCTTGGGGTTAACTACGCAGCCGTTGCCGATAACCGAGATGCAGTCGGGATACATGATGCCCGAGGGAATCTGATGCAGACCGTATTTCTTGCCGTTGACGACGATAGTGTGACCCGCGTTGTTACCGCCCGAATAGCGCACGACGCTGTCAAATTCACCTGCGATGAGGTCGCAGATCTTGCCCTTGCCCTCGTCGCCCCACTGAGCACCGACCAAAACGGTTGACGGCATGTTTTCTCCTCACATAAAAAGGTTGTCCCCGCACAAGCCTCTTTGGCTGCGCGGGGCACCAAAAGCACGCACCATTATAGCGGTGTCGGCGCTTACTCGGTCTATTCTTCGCCATGCCCCGCATCAAGCTCATAGAACTTGGTGGACGCGGGCAGAAACGCAAGGTCAACGTCACCGATCGGGCCGGAGCGGTTCTTAGCGACGATGATGCGCGTAACACCTGCGTCGGGCCTGTCCTCGCGGCTTGCCTCGGATTCGTCTGCGGAACGGTCGAGGAACATGACGATGTCGGCGTCCTGCTCGATGGAGCCCGATTCACGCAGGTCGGAAAGCTGCGGACGCTTGCCCGTACGCGACTCGACGGCACGGCTGAGCTGCGACAGCGAGATCACCGGGACGTCGAGCTCTTTTGCCATGATCTTGAGACCACGCGACATCTCGGAGACCTCAACGGTACGGCTCTCGGCGCGACGACCCGAAGGCGGGCTCACGAGCTGCAGGTAGTCGAGGATGATAATCGACTTTTCCTTCTCGTGGAGCATGCGGCGTGCCTTGGCGCGAATCTCGGTCACCGTGGTGCCCGGCGTATCGTCGATCAAGATGTCGAGCTTGGAGAGCTCGCGCGAGGCAACGTTGATGTTCGCCCACTGCTCAGGCGAAATCTTACCCGAACGGAAATCGGAGATATTGATCTGAGCCTGCGCGCAGATCAGACGCTGGGCGATTTCCTTGCCGCTCATCTCGAGTGAGAAAAATCCGACGGTATAGCCCGCGTTGGCGGCGTTCATGGCGAGATTCAGTGCGAACGACGTCTTACCGACAGCAGGTCGTGCACCGATGATGACCAGCTGACCGGGACGAAAACCGAGCAACATGCGGTCAAGGCTCGGGAAACCCGTGGGGGCGCCCTCGGGCTCGCCCTGTTCGCAAACGCGCGCCGCCTCCTCGTATGCCTCGGTCATGAACGTGACGAGCGGCTGATATGTCGAACGCACCTCGCGCGCGGTGACCGTCAGAAGTTTGCTTTCGGCAAACTCGACCGTTTCCTTAATCTCGGAGGGCGCATTGTACGCGAAGTTCGTGATCTCGTTCGAGGCGGCGATAATCTGACGCAGCGTGGAATCGCGGCGAACGATATCGGCGTGATGTTCCCAGTTAATCAGCGAGAGAGTCTGCGTGAGCAGCTGCAAAATGTACGGCTCGCCGCCGGCTTTATCGAGCTTGCCCTGCGATTTGAGGTAGTCGATGACCGACACCGAATCAACGGGGACAGACTTCTCGTGCATCTCGCGCATGGTCTCAAACAGCGTGCGATTGACGGGCCTAAAGAAGTCCAAGGGCTCAAGGCGCACAACGGCATCCTCGACAACCTCGGGCGACTGGAGCATGGCAGCGAGCACATTTTGCTCGGCCTCTTCGTTGCTCGGCATGATGTGCTGCGAGTTGGCGGAACCGGAGCCATCCGGCGCCATATCGTAGTATTCTCCGGCCATGCGACCCTTCCCTGTCTGTTCTGCGGATTTAACCCTCAAACGAGAGCGGATATCCATAATACAACGGGACTCGGACGGGTGCGCGCGAGGCTCAGAGGGAACACTCGGAGCGATCTCTTTAGAGCTTAAAAGACCATTTGGCAAGAAATCGACAAGATGTCGAAAACTACGTTTTTCATTTCGAGATTTCCACAGGTAAACAGGGTTAAACATTTTTTCAAGTCAGCTAAATGCCTGTTCAGAGGGTTGCCGGCGTGTTTCGGATCCGTAAAGCACCGACGCGGCGCTGACCTGCGAAAACAATAAAACACCCATGTTTACCTGCACTTTTATTATCTGATATGACAAATCCGCAGGTAAAGGAATTGTTAAGCGCTACCTACGCAAACAGACGTGCGCGCTGTTTTTACTTGTGTGGAAAACTCAAACACGTAAATTGTGGAAAATGTTGAAAACGTGGACAACTTGCCTATCGAAAGCAGCATAGGGCTCTCAACTGGGAAAGTGCGAAGCGACAGGCCATAACAAAGGGGACGCATCCAAAGGACGCGTCCCCTTAAATCATCCGAATACAAACGAGTCGGAAGCTATGTAGCGAATCGCTACTCGGCAGCAGCCTCGGTCTCGGCCTCAGCGGCGTCCTCGGCGACCTCAGCGGTCTCCTCGGCAGCAGCCTCGTCCTCAGCCTCAGCGGCAAGCTCCTCAGCGGTAACGCCGACGAGCACGGTAACGTCAGCGCGGATGTCGCGATAGAGAGCAACAGCGACCTTGTGAGCACCGGCAACCTTGATGGGCTTACCGAGCTCGATGCGCTTACGGTCGACCTCGACGCCGAGCTGAGCCTTGACCGCGTCAGCGATCATGGCAGCGGTGACGGAACCGAACAGGATGCCCTCGTCGCCGACCTTGGCGTCGATGGTGACCTGCTTGCCCTCGAGAGCAGCCTTGGTCTCGTTGGCGTTAGCCAGACGCACGGCCTCGCGCTTAGCGATATTGTTGCGACGCTCCTCGAGCTGCTTGAGGTTGCCCTTGGTAGCGGCAACAGCAAGCTTCTTGGGGAACAGATAATTCTCAGCAAAGCCCTGAGCGACCTCTACGACGTCGCCCTCGCCGCCCTTGCCGCGAATCTCGTCAAGAAGAACAACTTTCATCTCTGTTCTCCTTTCTAACCGCGATCACGGTTGCCGCGGGAAGAAACCACGGGCACGGTGTAGGGCATAAGGGCCATCTCGCGAGCGCGCTTGATGGCGTTAGCGATGTCATGCTGATGCTGCGTGCAAGCGCCAGTGACGCGACGGGGCTTGATCTTGCCACGGTCGGTCATGTACTTACGGAGAAGCTGAGTATCCTTGTAGTCGATATACTCGGTGTTCTCCTTGCAGAACTGGCAGTACTTACGACGCGGCTGACGTGCTGAATAATCATTAGCCATGTCAAAATACCTTTCATTAGGCGACACGCGCAGAGCGCATGCGCCACTCACTTACTTAGGTGAACAACCCTAGAACGGGATGTCGTCATCAAAGACCTCGACAGCAGGCGCAGCCTGTGCCAGAGCCTGGGGACGCGGAGCCTGAGGACGCTGAGCCGGGGCGTAACCGCCCTGGTTGCTTCCATCGGAGTTGCGCGAAGACATGAACTCGACCTCGTCGACGATGACCTCGAGCTTGGAACGGCGCTGACCGTCACGCTCCCAGGAGCTGTAACGAAGCTTGCCCTCGATGGCGACCTTGGTACCCTTGCGCAGGAAGCGGTTCATCGCCTCCGCACGAGCACCGAACATGGTGCAGTCGACGAAGTTGGGATAATCCTCCCACTCGCCCGTCTGCGGATTCTTGCGACGATCGTTCACAGCAACGCCGAAGCTCAGCACCTGCGTGCCGCCCGCCGTTGCGCGAAGCTCGGGGTCGCGCGTGAGGTTGCCGGAAATGTTAACTCGATTGATGCTCATACAACTCACTCCTCAAATGCTTGGGGCGTACCCCTCCACAGGATGGTCTTACTCCTGGTCGTCACGACGGACGATCATGTGGCGAACGACGGGATCGGAAATGCGCATAACGCGGTCGAGCTCGGCGATCTGAGTAGGATCTGCGTGGAAGTTGATGAGGGTGTAGTCACCTTCGGTGAGGCTGTTGATCTCGTAGGCGAGCTTGCGCTTGCCCCACTCGTCAACGTTGTCAACCTTGCCATTACCCTCGGCGATCGTGGTATCGATACGCTTCATAACAGCGAGACGAGTCTCGGCATCGAGTGCAGGGTCAACGAAGAACAGCAGTTCATAAGCCTTCATATTGTCACCTCCTCTGGGCAAAAAGGCTCCAGGTCGTGAAGGTGCGCCCGGAGCAGGAAAAGACTTGCTAACTATAGCTTTATGCGCCCGTGCGCTCAACCAAAAGCGGTAACTGACCTCACTACCTCCACAAACCCATCTTGAACTTGGCGTATGGACAGTTTCTTTCATACGTGTGCGCAAAACCTTGCTGCGGTTTTGACACCAGCCCTACGTATATTTGATCCATGCTGGTCACGCGCTTGCGCCCATGGCACCTCTTCCGCGCAAATCGTCTGTGGACACATATAAAGTCCATGCGTTGATGTGGCACAATACGACTTGTTAACTACGCAACAGAAAGGTTGGCATCCCATGTGCAATTCCTGCCAAAACAGTTCTGAGGCAACAGGTGACTGCACCTGCAGCGACAACGAAAAACGCAATCAGAACATTTCATCCATGTGCCTCGTCTGCGGCAAGGACAATCCGTTCTCTTTGCACGCCCAATTCGTTGAGGACCGCAAGGCAAACGAGGTTATCTGCTACTTCACCCCTCAGGATGTTCATCAGAGCTACCCCGACCGTGTCCATGGCGGCATAGCGGCGGCTGTGCTCGATGAGGTCATCGGGCGTGCCGTGCAGCTTGTGCATCCCGAAGTTTGGGGCGTAACCATTGCGCTCAACCTCAAATATCGCCGTCCGGTCCCCTATGGCGGCAAACTCGTCTGCCGCGGGCGCTGCACCAAGCTGAGCCACCGCACGTTTGAGGGCGCGGGAGAGATTCTCGACGACAAGGGCCGTGTCGCGGTAAGCGCCACGGGAACCTATGCCATCTGCCCGCCCGAGGCGATGACCGGAGACGGCAATCTCGACGACATGTGGTTCGCCGACGACCGCCCCGTTGAGCAGGAATAGAAGCGAAGTTTTGAGTTCTCCTTGCAGGGCATCTCGAATGTCCGGTGCGCCCGCGCGATCACTTGCGAGGCAAAGCCGACAGCCCCTTTTTCATCCAATGCGTTATTCCAGCTAAACACAGCCACCAGCACGCCACAATGGCAACATGCTGGTGGCTGGTTGCATGATGAGCGAGAATCAGCAGCGCGATGACCGATTTGGTCAGGAACTCCGGGTTGCCGTCGCTGTTGGTATCACAGCCCACGTAGTAGTACTTCGGCCCCGGGATTACCATGCCGGTGGCAGCCGCCGCATCGCACTTCTTGCCATCCACGTAGAGCGTGACCTCTTTACCATCTGCCACTGCCGCAGCATGAATCCAGCGTTGTGCCTCAAGCGGGGCCTTCACGTGAACATAGCTGTTGTTTTTAGCGTCGCGATACCAATACTCAAGATTTCCCTTACTGTATTCAAGGCCGGCACCGGCGCTTTGCTGATTGGAGAAAATGGCCTGCTCGTCTTGGATGTTGCTGCTCGTCTTGAGCATCACTTCAAGGGTTGATGCGGCGCTAAAGGCATCATAGTCGCCCTCAGAAAGCGCATAGCGATAGCCGCCGTTACCCGCCGACCGGTAAACCTTGGTCGCGCTGCCGGCGCGGGCGGCAGGAAAGTGCACCTTTGCACTGTTCTCGGTAACCTCGTCGACGGTCACTTTGGCGCCGGCGGGGAACGCGGGTGCCGCCGTTGATTCGCGGGCGGAAGTATAGCGATAGATGCTGGTATCGGATGTGTTTCCGCGAGAGCTCACCATCGGGTAACGCCGTGGTAAGCATTCCTTTAGCTTTTGGGAAAACGCGATGAGTACAGCCGTCGACTTTTGAGCAAACCGAGTTTTTTGCAGGTCCAAATAATTTTCCTTGCATGGACCGATTCTTACGGTACAATAACCTACGCATTTAACGGAGAGTTGTCCGAGCGGCCGAAGGAGCACGATTGGAAATCGTGTAGGCG
>OGDF01004371.1_pt1 | contig 16164 bp, 10 predicted proteins | sample 1570141 | NCBI WGS metagenome assembly OGDF01 (sample SAMEA4370581, study PRJEB24528) | human gut metagenome | reverse complement strand
GCATTCTTTGAAATAATGTTCAATATCTGCCGGTCCAGTTTGTCTATCTTCTCCATTGCTTGCTTACTTTACTTTCCTTTTTTAGATTTAATGTATCAAAAGTATATAATTAATTTCAATACTATATCATTGTGAAAGAAAAAAGTATGAAATAAATAATAAAAGCGGGCGAAAAATGCTATTTAACATATTTCGCCCGCCAATTACGGTATAAAACGACAGTTTATTATTTTTTGTCAGCAGTGCTGTCTTTTACGATATCCAGCAGCTCGATTTCGAATTTCAGTGTACTGTTCGGTTTGATATCCTGTCCTGCGCCACGTTCGCCATAAGCCAACTCAGAAGGAACCCAAACGATATATTTGGAACCTACCGGCATCAACTGCAGCACTTCCGTCCAGCCCTTGATTACGCCGCCAACCGGGAACTCTGCCGGTTCACCGCCACGATCCATCGTGCTGTCGAATTTAGTTCCGTCCAATAAAGTACCAGTGTAGTGAACTTTCACCTTATCGTCGGCAGTCGGCTTGGCACCTTTACCTTCCGTAACTACCTGATACTGCAAACCACTTTCAGTCGTGATAACGTCTTTCTTCGTTTTGTTTTCAGCCAAGAACTTTTCGCCTTCTTCTTTCGTCTTCTTGGCATCTCTTGCAGAGGCTTCCATGAAGTAAGTCTGAACATAAGCCTGAGCAGCCTGCGGAGTCATCTTCATAGCGGAAGAATCGCCCTTGATAGCCTGAATAAAGCCGGCAATCAGATCATCAACGTTAGCTGGATCGCCCGGCAAAGTCTTCAAATTTTCTTTGTAACCTGCACCTGTGCTGATACCGATGGCATAGCTCACGCTATCTGCGGCAGTCTTCAGAGATGCGCTTTTGTGTGAATCACCACATGATGTAATACCCATAGCTACAATCACTGTAGCAACCAATACACTAATCTTTTTCATTTTTCTCTATTATGTTATTTTACTATGTCCAACAATTCAACGTCAAAAACCAATGCGCTGTTCGGTTCAATCGCATCGCCCGCACCATGCTCGCCGTAGGCCAGATTGGAAGGAATGAAAAGACGCCATTTAGAACCTACCGGCATCAACTGCAGCGCCTCCACCCATCCCGGAATCACTTGCGACACTCCGAACACAGCGGGCTCGCCACGCTGTACAGAACTGTCAAATACCGTTCCGTTGATCAATGTTCCATGATAATGGCATTTTACTTTGTCGGAAGCAGTCGGCTTGGCTCCTTCACCTTGCTTCAACACTTGATACTGCAAACCACTGGGTAACGTAACGACTCCGGCTTTTCCCTTATTGATATTCAAGAATTCCTCTCCGGCCTTCTTATTAAGCTCCAGTCTTTCTTTCTGAAGATTCATGAAGTAGTCGTTGATAACCTGCTTTGCTTCATCGTAACTAATTTCCGGTTGTGCTTCACTCAGCACATCCTTCAACCCTTTTACAAAATCCTCAACCTGAAGATTATTAATGCCCGAGTTCTGGAAATTATTCCCGATACTTAAGCCAAGTGCGTAACTAATCTTATCCATTCTTTTTCTTTTCAACTAATTATGAACTACAAATGTAATGCTTTTAACCACATAAACACCAAACAAGAATACTTTTTTATGTAACGATAACTCATCTTAGACATGATAGTCTCACATCGGGACTATCCGAAGCCACATTCAGTCATTTCAACAGTCCAAAAGAGAGATTTACTATCAATTAAAATGTTAAAAAATATCACCATAGCAAATAATTTTCGAAAGATACCCTATTAACTCAGAAAAGGAAGAAGGAATGGTAGTGTAATTTTGATCATAAAGACGAAAGCTGTACACAAAAACAAACCTCAGCGGTATTTGCATACCATCAGAGTTTCGTTTTTTCAAAAGAATAGTATCTTTGCAAAAAAAATAACTTATTCTATTAGACCATGATTAAAAAATTATTTTTGATTTTATCCCTTTGCGGATGCCTATTGGGAGCGACCTCCTGCCAATACACAACAAAGACTGTTTCTACCGGTCGCGATCTCGCTATCGCCGATTCCATGTTCACCCACATCCTGGACAAATATAACGTCGAAAGATACGGATTGTTGCAAGAAACGTATCCGGCCAATCCCGACAATCAGGTCACATATCTGGCGGAAGGGGCCGAGCAGAAACGCAATCAGGAGGTATCGTTCCTCTGGCCCTACTCCGGGATGCTGTCGGGAGGGATTGCACTTTATAAGACAACAGGAGACAAGAAATATCTGAAAGTGCTGGAAGAAAGGATTCTGCCGGGGCTGGAACAATATTGGGATAATATACGCGAACCGTTCTGTTATCAGAGCTATCCGATGTTTAACGGGGAAAGCGACCGTTTTTATGATGACAACGACTGGTTGGCAATCGATTTCTGCGACTTGTACGCACTGACGAAAAATAAGAAATATCTGGAGAAGGCACAGACACTATACAATTATATATACAGCGGATGGGACGATGTACTGGGCGGCGGCATTTACTGGTGCGAGCAAAAGAAAACGTCCAAGAACACATGCTCCAATGCACCCGCAGCCGTCCTCTGCATGAAACTATATAACCTGACGAAAGATAATACCTATCTCGAACAGGCCAAGAAGACATACGACTGGACCAAGAATAGCCTCCGCGATCCGGAAGATTTCGTTTATTGGGATAATGTCCGCTTGGACGGAAGCGTGGACAAGGCAAAATATACCTACAACAGCGGACAGATGATACAAGCCGGCGTCCTGCTCTACCAGCAATCAGGCGACAAAGCCTATCTGAAAGACGCACAGGAAACCGCCCGAGGCGCCTACCAACGTTTTACCGAAGTGCGCAAAGCCGTAGACGGTACGGAAACCCGCTTCTACACCGCCAGCCCTTGGTTCAACGTGATCCTGCTGCGTGGCTTGACTGCCCTCTATGAGGTAGACCATAATCCCGAATATATCCGGACGATGGCGGACAACGCACGTTATGCATGGGATCATACCCGCGACGTAAACGGATTCCTCGACAACGATTGGACCGGTATCAAGACCAAAGAGCATAAATGGCTGTTGGATAACGCCTGCATGGTCGAACTTTTTTCCGAAATCAATAACATCAAATAAATAACAAACAGATGACAACACGCAGAAACTTTCTGAAAACAGGCGGCCTCTCGTTGGCAAGCCTTATGGTTGGCCAGCACTCATTCGCCCGTATGGCTGAAAAAGCCGACGACAAATTAGCCGGGGCTGCTTCCACCACCCAATATGTCTGTAAACGTCCGGTACCGAGCAAACGGCAATTCACATCCGAAGCCGTAGAGAAAGCGATCGCCACCACAAAGGCCAAGCTGAAAGACCCGAAGCTCGCCTGGATGTTCGAAAACTGTTTTCCAAATACATTGGATACGACTTGCGAACACAAGATGGTGAATGGTAAACCTGACACCTTCGTCCTGACCGGTGATATCCACGCCATGTGGCTCCGTGACTCGTCAGCACAGGTATTCCCGCATATCCAGTTCGCCAACGACGACCCGAAAGTGAAAACTATGCTTGCCGGCGTCATCAACCGCCAGACCTGGTGTATCAACATCGACCCGTATGCTAACGGCTTCAACGAAGGACCGACCGGTAGTGAATGGGAAAGCGACTTTACTGATATGAAAAAGGAATTGCATGAGCGCAAATGGGAAATCGACTCACTTTGCTATCCGATCCGCCTCGCCTACCATTTTTGGAAAAAAACAGGTGATATTTCCCCTTTCGATGCCGATTGGGACAAAGCAATGAAGAACATTTACAAAACTTTTATCGAACAACAGCGTAAGGACAACCTCGGTCCGTATCAATTCAGACGCAAGACAGACCGCCAAGGCGATACCTTACTAAACGACGGTTGGGGCAGTCCGGTCAATCCAGTCGGCCTGATCGTTTCATCGTTCCGCCCGTCAGATGATGCAACTCTGTTCGGATTCCTGATCCCGTCAAACTTGTTCGCCATCACGTCACTCCGCCAGTTAGCCGAGATGATGCGCGAGATCAAAAATGATAACGATTTTGCCCGCCGTTGCGATTCATTGGCGGATGAGGTAGCGGCTGCTGTCGAGAAATACGGTATTGTCAACCATCCTGAATATGGTAAAGTATATGCATTCGAGGTAGATGGTTTCTACAACCATGTGTTTATGGATGATGCCAATGTTCCGAGCTTGCTCGCGCTACCGTATCTAGGCTGTGTGGACATGGACGATCCAGTCTACCTGAACACCCGCAAGCTGGTACTCAGTAATGCAAATCCTTATTTTTTCCAAGGCAAGGCAGGCGAAGGTATCGGCGGGCCGCATATCGGTTTCGGATATATCTGGCCGATGAGTATCATCATGCGCTGCAATACGACACACGACAACGAGGAAATCCGCAAATGCGTCAAGATGCTGCGCGACACGGATGCAGATACAGGATTTATGCACGAATCGTTCTATAAGGATGATCCGAGCAAGTTTACCCGTTCCTGGTTCGCCTGGGTCAACACGTTGTTCGGTGAAATGATCTACCGTTTGGTGAATGAAGGCAAAGTCGATATTCTGAACAATTTAGGATAACAGATAAATATCGCTTACGAACAGAACTGATCCGGGCATGGATTACATAAAATCCATGCCCGAACTATATATAAAAACATCCTAATACACCACTCCGCTACTTAAAATCAGAGAATGTTGGGAAACCGGAATAATTTTTCTTTTCTATATTTGTAAAAAATATAAAACAACAGCCTTATGAAAAAGAAATTAGTCGTACTGACCGGTGCCGGGATGAGCGCCGAAAGTGGTATTTCGACTTTCCGTGACTCGGACGGACTATGGGAAAAATATCGGGTGGAAGATGTGGCAACCCCAGAAGGTTTTGCTGCCGATCCGGAACTGGTACTCAACTTTTATAACCAACGACGTCGAGAATTACTGAACACGAAACCTAATGCCGGACATATCGGACTTGCCGACTTGGAACAAGAATTCGACGTCCATATCATTACGCAAAACATCGACAACCTGCACGAACGGGCGGGAAGCAGCCATGTGATCCATCTGCACGGCGAACTGCTGAAAGCTTGCTCCGTTCACGACCTGAATACGACATACGATATTTCGCCCGAAAATCCAGACCTGCATATCGGGGACAAGGATCCTCATGGAGTACAACTCCGCCCCTTCATCGTCTGGTTCGGCGAGGCGGTTCCAATGATCGCCCCTGCAATCCGACTAGTGGAAGATTGTGACATCTTTGTGGTGATCGGGACTTCGCTCAACGTATACCCGGCGGCTGGACTACTGAACTACGTACGCCACGGCCAGCCAATCTACCTCATCGACCCGAAAGAGGTAAAAGCCTATCGTAACGATATCCGCTTCATACGGAAAGGAGCATCGGAAGGGGTGAAAGAATTGAAGGAGTTATTACTGCAAAATCATTAATACGTTCTTAAAATCACTTACATAATAGAAACACTTCAGAGCTTTTCTATTAAATTTGCAAAGTAAACACATAGAATTAAGTATTATTGAGAATGGAGCATAATCCGACGAAGATTCCTTCGCCCTTACTTTCCTTGGTTCCCATACTTGTATTGGTAACCCTTTTATTTGTGACAATACGCATATTCGGTAGCGATGCCCTTAGTGGCGGCAGCCAGATCGTGTTACTTACCGCTACCGCCATCTGCTGCCTGATCGCCATGACCTACAGCAAAGTACGCTGGAAGGTGCTGGAGCTAGCGATGATCAACAATATCACTGGCGTTGCGACAGCTCTGATCATCTTACTGATCATTGGAGCGTTGTCGGGCAGCTGGATGATAAGTGGTGTCGTCCCCACTTTGATTTATTACGGGATGCAGATCATTCATCCTAGTTTCTTCCTGGCATCGACTTGTATCATTTGTGCAGTCGTCTCAGTCATGACGGGAAGTTCATGGACTACCATTGCCACCATCGGGATCGCCCTCTTAGGTATCGGACAGGCACAAGGCTTCTCCGACGGATGGATTGCCGGGGCGATCATTTCGGGGGCCTATTTCGGGGACAAGATATCTCCACTTTCCGATACGACCATCCTTGCCTCATCGGTAACGGACACACCTCTTTTCAAACATATCCGCTACATGATGATCACAACAGTTCCCTCTATGTTGATCACGCTCGTTATCTTCACGGTAGCCGGTCTTTCACACGAAGCGACGGCAACAGACCAGATCGAACAGTACTCGATCGCCCTGAACAATACGTTCCATATCACACCGTGGCTGCTGATCGTACCGGTCGTCACTGGCATCCTGATTGCGAAAAGAGTTCCATCGATCATCACGCTGTTCATTTCGGCGGCATTGGCAGGCATGTTCGCGCTGATTTTCCAGCCACACCTGTTGCTGGAAATTTCCGGTTTACCAGTAGGAAACATCCAATCCAATTTTAAGGGCCTATTAATGACATTTTACGGCAGTACAAGCATAAAAACCGGAAATCCGGAACTGAATAGCCTGATTGCCACGCGAGGCATGTCAGGCATGATGAATACGATTTGGCTGATCCTTTGTGCCATGTGCTTCGGCGGGGCGATGGCGGCAAGCGGAATGTTGGGCAGCATCACTTCCGTATTTCTGCGCTTTATGAAACGGACAGTCGGGCTGGTAACGTCGACTGTCGCATCGGGACTGTTCCTCAACATCTGTACGGCCGACCAATATATTTCCATCATCTTGACTGGAAATATGTTCAAGGATATTTATGAAAAGAAAGGATACGAAAGCCGTCTGCTGAGCCGTACGGTAGAAGACTCGGTCACCGTCACTTCCGTACTAATCCCGTGGAATACTTGCGGTATGACACAGGCAACGATCCTCGGAGTTGCGACATTCATCTACCTTCCTTATTGTTTCTTTAATCTAATCAGCCCGTTGATGAGCATCACGATTGCTGCGATCGGGTTCAAAATAAAAAGGAAAAATGAAAAAGCTAAAAGTGTCGTTGCTGGCTAAGGTTGTCATTGCCATCGCAGCCGGTGTTGTATTCGGGCAGTTCCTGCCCGGCGGGATCGCCCGCATCTTTGTTACATTTAATTCTTTGTTCGGCAACTTCCTGTCGTTTTCGATCCCACTCATTATTCTAGGGTTGGTGACACCAGCCATCGGGGAATTAGGCAAAGGGGCCGGCAGATTGCTGGCCTTGACCGCACTGATCGCATATGGCTCAACTATCTTCTCTGGTTTCTTCACCTATTTCAGCAGTTCGGCAATCTTCCCACATATCCTACCGGTCAACACGGAGTTAACAGCAATGGAAAATCCCGAAGACTTCATGTTGCAACCCTATTTTATAGTCGCCATGCCACCTTTGATGGATGTCATGACAGCTTTGCTTCTATCCTTCACCATCGGGCTTGGCTTGTCTTATATTAATGGGGAAACATTGCGCGAATCCTTTTCCGATTTCCAGAAAATCATTACGAAACTGATCGAGGCGGTTATCATCCCTTTATTGCCACTTCACATCTTCGGCATTTTCCTGAACATGACGGTGAGCGGGCAAGTCATGGGCGTGATTACCATGTTCTTGAAAGTGATAATCGTGATATTTGTCCTGCATGTGTTGCTATTACTTATCCAGTTTACGATTGCCGGCAGCATGAGTGGAAAAAATCCGTTGCGACTACTGAAAAATATGCTTCCGGCTTACGCGACCGCACTGGGGACACAATCCTCAGCCGCCACCATCCCTGTAACATTGGCTCAGGCGGTCAAGAACGGGGTGCGGGAGAACATCGCAATCTTTGTCATTCCCCTTTGTGCCACTATCCATCTGGCAGGTAGCACGATGAAGATTACCGCCTGCGCGATGGCAATCATGTATATGTCAGGCGAACCCGTCACCTTCACTTCTCTTGCCGGATTCATCATGATGTTAGGGATCACAATGATAGCAGCTCCCGGTGTACCGGGTGGCGCTATCATGGCAGCACTCGGATTACTGCAAAGCATGTTAGGGTTTAACGAGACATTACAGGCGCTGATGATCGCCCTTTACATCGCGATGGACAGTTTCGGGACTGCTTGCAACGTGACAGGCGACGGGGCGATTGCAGTCGTGGTAGACAAGATCGCCGGCAAGCAAAAGACTGGGACAAGTCAGCCGTAGGCTTCTCACACATCTGCCTCGTCATAAATCACACAGCCTTTCGACTCCCTTTTCCCGCATCATGGTTGCCGCGATATGAGCACAGGCATAAGCATCAGCCATTGCATGGTGATGATAGGTCAGATCGTATCCGCAATGAGCGGCAACAGTCTGTAGTTGGTGGTTAACCAGGAAAGGATACATGCGCCTCGACAAACGGCAGGTGCAATAAAACTGATATTTGGGATAGGCAAGGTCATAGGCTTCGTGAGCTGCCCGCAGGCAACCTTCGTCAAAAGAACTGTTATGGGCAACCAGTGGGATATCTTGCAATCTGCCGGCTATCCTGGCCCAGGCTTCCTCAAAGTCGGGAGAGTCGATTGTATCCTGCATGGTTATGCCATGAATGGCAGTAGTAAACCGAGTGTAGAAGTTCGGATAGGGACGGACCAGCGTGTAAACAGAATCGATTACCTTATTGTCCTCAATAATAGCAACCCCGATACAGCAAATACTACTGCGCTTTCCATTAGCGATCTCAAAGTCAATTGCGGCAAAGCGTTCCATACTTTTCTAATTGATAATTGTCAATTGACAATTAATCCAACGGACAACTGACAATCAAGAAAAGCATTCATTGTCCTTTCTTTAATTGCCAATTGTCCATTGTTAATTGTCAATTATTTACTAAAGTCTCTCGGTGTCGGCACTCCCGGAAGCGGTTTGCGGTTCTGGAGTTCTTTCATGACCTCCTGAATGGCACGGTCGAGTTGCTGGTCTTCACCGTTCCATTCTTTGACGGGATCATTATCGATCAGGATGTCAGGATCGACACCATGATTCTCAATAATCCAGCTACCGGTTTTCGGATCGAAACTTGTGAAGAAAGGTACACGGATGTCCGTCCCGTCCATATAAGGTAACGAGCCACTGATACCGACAATTCCACCCCACGTACGAGTCCCGATCAGTTTGCCCAATCCCAGCGCACGGAAGCCCCAAGGGAAGAGGTCGCCGTCGGAAGCCGAATATTTATTGATCAAGCATACTTTCGGACCTACTTGCACGGCATCGGGAACAGTTCCGATACGGGCTGAACCACGACGCATCGTCAACCGATACGGTTCACGGGAAAGGCGTTCGAGGATCATCGGCGAAACATTCCCCCCCCCATTGGCACGGTCGTCAATAATCAAACCTTCCTTGTCGAGCTGCGGATAGAAATAGCGGGAGAATTCATTCAGTCCTTCTGGTCCCATATCCGGAATATAGATATAGCCGATCTTGCCGTTCGATGCTTTGTCGACTTTCTTAATATTATCCTGTACCCAGTTATAATGATACAAAGAATATTCTTCTTCCAACGGACTGATCACGGTTTTGCGTGCTCCCTCCAGCTGCGGTTTACTGTTCAACAAAATCTCCGTCGGGACACCAGCCTTGCCGACCAACAACGAATACATGTCTTTCACACTGTTTGTCGGCACACCGTCGATCGCCACGATAAACTCGCCAGCCTTCGCCTCAATGCCCGGCTCCGTCAACGGAGAACGCAACGACTTGCTCCAGGAAGCGCCCGGCAAGATCTTTTCCAAACGGAAGAAACCACTCTTATCACGGGAGATCTCAGCGCCTAACAGCCCCGTCTTTATCCTGTCGGGACGTTCTACTTCACCCGGATTCACATATGCATGACCACAGTTCAGTTCGCCGATCATTTCACCGATGATGTAGTTCAAATCCAGACGTGTCTTGGCATATGGGACAAGCACCTGATATTTTGCTTTGACCGCATTCCAATCTACCCCATGCATATTCTCTAGATAGAAACCATCGCGATAAGCCCGCCATGCCTCATCAAAAATCTGCGCCCATTCCTTCGGATAATCGACCGCAATCTTCATATTCGATAAGTTCACCGGATCACCCAAGTCTGCCTTTCCCGAAGGAATATCCGTCACATAAAGAGCATCACCTTTGAAGAAGAGCACTTTCTTGCTACCGGGTTCGACACCCATAGAAGCGCCATCGGCCACCACGTCTTCCTTCTGCTCTTTCAAGTCGAATACTCTCGTACCGCCACGTCCCCAGTAGTAAACCTTGTTTCCGTCTGAATAAAAATTCCCATAATAGGAAGGACTCACCGGCAACTTGACGACACGATCCGTAATCCCATCGAAATCGATCTTGACAACAGAAGTGGCAAGCTCTTCTTTCCTTGTCTCCTCCTTCTTAACCGATGTATTTTTCTTTGATTCCTCTTTAGCAACAGCGACTTCCGCATCTTTCTCAATGAAAGGCGAAGGAGTATCTTTGGACAACAACGTCAAATAAACCCCGTACATATTATTATAGACATGGTTCCATTCCAGCGATCCATAAGTCGGATTAAAATCACGGGCAGATGCAAAAACCAGATATTTACCGTCCGTACTGAATACCGGGGAAGAGGAATCATACCACTTGTCTGTCACCGGGTATTCTTTCTTTTCAGCCAGATTATAAACATAAACGATGCTATATTCATTGTTCCCTGTACGGGTATAAGTCAGCCACTTACTATCCGGCGAAAAAGTCACTCCCCGCGGCTCGCCCATCGGGTCCTGCAACAAGGTCGTCACCTGCTTTGTAGCAACGTCCAAGAGATTCATACGGTTCTTACGATCCGTATAAACAACCGCTTTGGAATCCGGGCTTAGTTCAAAACCGCGGATATAAGTGTCATTATCCTTTGTCAGCTGGACGTGTTCACCTCCAATGGCATCCTGCATATAGAGTTCAGTCTCTCCGGTCGCATCCGAAATATAGACGATGAATTTGCCGTCGGGCGACCATTGCGCATTGCGGTCGTGTGCTCCTGGCGAACGGGTGATATTCTTTGTCACACCCTTCTCAACCGGCAAGTTGAACACTTCGCCACGGGCAGTCACCACTAAACGTTCACCGTCGGGCGACAGGCAGGCCTCGGTAATATAGTCAGCTCCATCCTTAATTTCGCTACGGGCGTAAATATTGTCGGAAGTCAAGGTGATGTTCACCTTTTCGGGCTTCTTACTCCCAGCATCCATCTTATAAATATAACCGCCATTTTCAAAAACGATCGTATTGCCATTTGCGCTTGGGAACTTTACGTCGTATTCGGTAAAGTCAGTGACTTTGTCCGTCTGTTTGGTCTTCGTATTATAAACAAAGATGTTCATTGTTCGGTCACGGTCGGAAAGAAAGAAGATTTCATCGCCGATCCACATCGGGATAATGTCCTGTGCAGGATTGTCCGTAATGTTTTCGACTGTCTTCTTATCGGAACTATAGATCCAGACATCATCCGCCATCCCGCCTTTGTAGTATTTCCAGGTACGGAACTCCCGCATGACACGGTTATAAGCCAACTGTTTACCATCGGGAGAATAGCTGCAGAATCCACCTTCAGGAAGAGGTATGGCTTCAGACAAGCCACCCTCCTTTTCCACCGTGAACAACTTTCCGCTAAAGCCATCGCTGATGCGGTTGCGATACACAATCCGACTGCCATCAGGCGTCCAGGTCATCACGATATTGTTCGGTCCCATACGATCACCCAAGTCATCCCGGCTGTTTGTTGCCGTATAGGTCACACGCAGCGGTTCTCCACCCGTCACCGGCATGGTATACACTTCTGTATTACCATCGTATTGCCCGGTGAATGCAATCGTTTTGCCGTCCGGTGAAAAACGAGGAAACATTTCGTACCCCACATGCGAAGTCAGGCGCCTGGCTTCGCCACCCGTAGCCGGAACCTTGTAGAGGTCGCCCGCATACGAGAAAACAATCTCATTACCGTTCGTAGCCGGGAAACGCAACAGACGCGCTTCGTCCACCGCCATCGACAGTGAAGGGACACCAGCCAAAACCAATAAAGAAAAGATAAGTTTCTTCTTCATACCTAATTATCGTTTAGTCAATCGACAAAGGTAAAAAAAGTAAAGCATCAAAATATATTCCGATGCAGATATTCCTTTATTTTCCACCACAATAATTGCCGTTTCGCGACAAAAAGAGACCAGCCTCCTAACCTTCTTCCCGTTTGCTTATAAAATTCAGGATCACAAACCAATATGCACTGCCGGTCCATACTTACTGCAGAAAACAAATAGAAACAGCCGTTCCTCAACAGAATACCCAAAGTATCATTCTTACGGACAAAACCGACAATATCTACAAAATTAATAATACCAACTGATGAAAAAGAAAACGAAGACTCCTTAAACTCCACATGATGCAAGACTACATAAGGCCGCAATTGCCAAAAAAGCTCAGTAATATTGGCAGGATCAAGTTTTTTCAAAAAAGATAGCAACCATTGCTCCTGAAGATTTGAAATAGATAAAGGTAATTCCATATTTACTTAAATTCGACCTGAAAAAATCCCATATATCCAACAATTCCCCAATTAGATGGTTATTATAAAGAAACGTGGGAATTAGTAACATACACTCGATTAAGGACCTCGAATAACCTATAACTAGTTGTATGCAATAATTACCCACGTTTTTTATCTTGAATACGCAAGTGCATAAACACCCATCTTGCATGACAAGAAAAAACGCGAACAAAATTCACATACTATCCACTAGTTATCTAGAAATTTCGAGGTTTCAATCAAGAGATAATATATAAACTTTCGTGTTCACCACCAAAGTTGTACCAGCGATAACGCTTTATCCTGCTTACTGTACACGACAAAGATAAACAGAAGATTCAAAAATCCGATATTCCTCCTTCCTTTTTTCAAGGTTCTTTAGAAAAAACACAGAAAAAGCCGGCTACGGCGGAATATCATCTATTCCATTGTAGCCGGCCACTTTTAACTAATACCTACTTTTTATATCGCTTTATCTCTAAAGACAGACATCAATAGTAACCTTCATTCTGTTCTTCACTGAGCTCACCAACAGGATTCAGACGGTCGATGTGTTTCTGCGGGATAGGACGAAGTTTGTGATACGGTTTAATGTAGATTGCATCCGGATTGTATTTCTTCACCCAATCATACAGCAGTTCACAACGAACCAAATCTTCCCAACGATTGGTTTCTCCCAGTAATTCACGTCCGCGTTCGTTCAGAATAAATTCGATAAAATCACCTTGTAGATCAGCCGGAGAAACTTTAAGTGCATCATACGTACTCTTCGTATCGTTCACTCCACCTTCGAAAAGCCAGATCTGCTGGTCTTTTTGCTCACCTTCGGCCCAAGCGGCACGCTTGCGGATCACATTGATATATTCAGCAGCCTTGTCGAAATCACCTTTACGACCGGCAGCTTCCGCTGCCAACAAATACGTTTCTCCCAAACGCATACGCACCCATTCGCGAGATCCCTTTTCTTCAGACACAGAAGGACGGCTCGGATCAAGGTATTTCACCAGTGACGGAAAATAACGGATCGAATGCATTTCGCGAGGGAAATAAGAATAAGTATAGTCAGCACGCAATTTCCGCATCTCGTCACTATTAGAAGCAAGCCCTGTTTCCTGCATCGTATAATAAATCGCCGTATCGCCATGCTGGAATTTCAACTCGCCCTCTATTTGCCCTTTAGAAGGATCCGGCGTAAAATAGACGTTTCCGTCATAAGAAAGCGACTCCCAAACAGGCAGCGTGCTTACATTATTTGCATAGTAGACCCATTTGAAACTCTTATAAAAACGTGAATCATGCAAACGATCGAATAAATCGTCCATCGTTTTCTTTGTTGCCACGTGACGACGGTACGGACGACCGTTTTCAATATCTCTCAACATACCCGGCTGATCTTCATACCAAGACAGCCAATAGAGATGCTGCTTGTTACCATCTCCGTTAAACATCGGCTCGGTTGTGAACTGCACGGCAAACACAGCTTCGGAGTTCCCCTGATTCTTGATATCCCACAGAGAGGAGAAGTTTTCTTGCAAAGCATAAGCTCCACTGTTGATCACTTGCTCAGCATAATAAAGCGTACTATCCATATCTGTCGCTTTCTGACCACGCGCATCTTTGACTGCGCTACCACGAGTCAGATAAACCTTCGCCAACAAATGGGCAGCTGAGTAACGTGTGGCACGTCCTAAAACAGAAGCCTTCTCCGGTAAATTTTCGGCGGCATTACGTAAATCACTGATAATAACATTATAAACATCAGCGATCGGAGCACGCTTGAAGTCCGTCCGAATCTCGAAACTACCTTCCGTGACCAAAGGAATACGCCCAAACTGCTGCACCAAATCAAAATATAAATAGGCGCGGATAAATTGCATTTCGGCATAACTTTGTATTTTCACACTCTCCAACAAGTCTTGGGAATCCCGAATCTTCTGCATGGCGATATTGGCATCACTAATCCCTTTGTAGTGATTTTCCCACATTTCATACAGAATACCGTCGTCCGGATTCAACTGTGTCGCATATTTATTATACGATTCACGATTACTACCATCTTCTCCTTCCGTGAACAAATCGGTTCCTAATTCGGTCAATACATCGAAACGTTCACCACCAACTCCCCAACGAAGGAAACCGTAAGCTGCCGTAATGGCTGCATTTACACCGGCTTCCGTTTCATAATAATCGTACGACATCACCGGTGCATCGTCTTCGCTTAACCAACTACTGCAACTTGAAGCAGATAACATCAGGCCTGCCAGCATATAGCAATATACAGATTTCATTTTCATTCTTTGATTTATTAAGATTAAAATTACAAAGTCAAGTTTATACCAAAGATCCAGGAACTGACACTCGGAGTGCCGAAACCACTACCGTTAGTTTCAGGATTACCGGCCGAATTTACTTTAGCTGCTTCCGGATCAATACCCGTATAATTGGTAAAGATAAACGGATTCTGGGCTGTAAAATAAACACGCAGTTTCTCCACCAGGAACTTATTGGTCAAGGTCTTCGGCAAGGTATATCCCAATGTCATTGTCTTTACACGCAAGAAATCCGCTTTTTCATAATAAGTGGATGTGATGTAAATCGGGCGCTCCTCATCGATACTCGGACGAGGATAAGCGTTCGTCGGGTTATTCGGTGTCCAGTAGTCGACTTTCACACCACCGTTACGTCCGCAATGTTCCAGTGCATAAATGTCGTTATACAACATAGCGCCGAAACTCGCATATAAAAAGACCGACAGGTCGAAACCTTTATAGTTGAAAGTATTCACCATACTGGCAATCAACTTCGGACGTGGGTTTCCCAGAATCTGCTTATCGGCATCCGTAATCTTATAGTCGCCATTCACATCCTGTATCTTGATATCGCCCGGAGCAAACTCTGTACCGTTGGCGGCGAATTTTGCCATCTCGGCAAGATCTGACTCCGTGTTCTGCCAGATACCTACTTTCCGGTAGTCATAATGAACATTCACCGGCTGGCCGATAAACCATTTGCTACCGATATCGTCGTTCTTGCCATTATACAGTTCAACGATTTCTTCCTTGTTGGAAGACAGCATCAAATCAGTTGTCCACTGGAAGTCTTTCGAATTGATGTTCATAAAGTTGATAGAAACTTCTATGCCCTTATTACGCGTTTTACCCACATTCGACAGCACATCGGGAAAACCGGAAACAACCGGTAACTGGCGTTTCAGCAACAAATCATGTGTATTCTGCATATACAAGTCAATCGTCCCGTTGATACGTCCTCTCAACACACCGAAATCGATACCCAAATTCCACTGGTCCGTCGTTTCCCAAGTCAACAGACTGTTCGCCATCGCATTCGGGGCATATCCGATCGTTGGAGTTCCACCATTGTCAAACGGATAACGGATCAACGACAACGTACCTTTCGTTTGGTAAGGATCTACAGCCGAATTACCAGTCTTACCAAAACCAAGTCTTAATTTCAGGTTATCCAACCATCCGGATGTACTCGACATGAAAGATTCTTCATTGATACGCCATGCCAATGCGGCAGAAGGGAAAAGCACCCACTTGTGTCCGTCAGCCAGACG
>OGDF01004365.1_pt1 | contig 16183 bp, 14 predicted proteins | sample 1570141 | NCBI WGS metagenome assembly OGDF01 (sample SAMEA4370581, study PRJEB24528) | human gut metagenome | reverse complement strand
TGGACGGACTGAAGAATACGGATTATATCGTGTGGCCAAGCGAAGATTGCAAAAAAGGTGCAGCGGTTGTAAAAAATACGGCAGTGAATAATGAAAGTGGAATCAGTGAAGATGAACTGAATGGAACTGCAGGAACAGAGCCGGAAGATGGAACAGAGGCAGAACCGGAAGACGGGACATCTGAAAATCTGCAGAAAGATGGAGGAATGGAGGACGAATAATGCTTCTGAAGTTAGAACATATATATAAAGATTACGTTCAGGACAAACTGACAGTCCCTGTTTTGAAAGATATCTGCTTTCAGGTAGAACGCGGAGAATATGTTGCGATCATGGGACCTTCGGGTTCAGGAAAGACGACTCTGATGAATATCATCGGATGTCTTGATGTGGCAAGTTCCGGGGTCTATCAGCTCAACGGGACAGACCTGAAGGATTTTGACGACCGGACAATGGCACAGATCAGAAACCGCTCCATTGGATTTGTCTTTCAGACATTTAATCTGCTGCCAAAACAGACAGCACTGGATAATGTAGCACTGCCACTTCTTTATTCCAATGTATCCAAAAAAGAGCGGATGGAGCGGGCGAAGGCAGCACTGGAACGGGTCGGACTTGGGGATCGCCTGGATTTCAGACCGACGCAGTTATCAGGAGGACAGAAGCAGCGTGTGGCCATCGCAAGAGCAATCGTTACCGGCCCTGATCTTCTGCTGGCAGATGAGCCTACGGGAGCGTTGGATTCGGTTTCGGGACGGCAGATCATGGAATTATTTTCAGAACTGAATCAGGAAGGAATGACAGTGCTGATGATCACACATGATGCACAGATCGCAGGGTGTGCTGACCGGATGGTGATGATCAAAGATGGAAGATTGAAGGACGGAGAGGAGCAGGAGAATGGAAAAGAATAAGAAAAAGATCCTGATCGGTTCGGTTTCCGGCGTTGCGGCAGCAGTCCTGTTGACCGGGATCATTGTTGCGGCTGTGCAGGGAAGCGGAAAAGCGGTAAAAGTAGCTCCTGTCAGTAATATGAATTCCGGTGGCTGGTCCAGCGGTTCTGAAATCTCTGATTACGGAACTGTAACAACGAATATGAACCAGGATATCTATTATGATGACTCTCTTACTGTGAAAGAAGTCTATGTTAAAGTCGGAGATACGGTTAAGATCGGGGATCGTCTGGTTGCTTATGATACAACTCTGGCAACGATGGAAAAAGAAATGAAGCAGATGGAGATTGAGGGAATTGCCTTAAACCGTAAGAATATTGAAGCAGAACTGAAGCAACTGCGTGGAACAAAAGCGGTTGCAAAGGGCGATGCGACAGGAGCAGATCCAGTTGTGAAAACCAGTGCAACCGAGACAAAAGCGGTTGCAAAAGGAAATGTAGCAGGGACCAATACAGTTGTGAAGGCCAGTGCGGCAGGAACAGATGCAGTCGTAAACGCAGATACAGGGAAGAGCAGGACAACAGCATCAGTGCAGAGGCAGAATATGACTGCTCGGGAAGGAAATACGGATACCGGAACGGCAGGATCGGATCAGGATTCAACGGTGACAGATGGAAAAGAGACCGGTAAACCCTTCCCGGAAGAATTAAAGGGAACAAAGATTTATGATAAGATTACGGAAGAGTCCGTTCCGTACAATGAGGATGGTGACGGAACAGAAGAAAAACCTTACCGGTATCTCTGTGCACCTGGGGTGACGGTTCATGCACAGTTTATGCTGAAAGTGCTGGAAAATAGAGAAATCTGCACATTTGAAGTGGTAGATGATAAGGATAATCCGACCAGGATTCTTTATGAATGGACACTGGATGGAAAGAATGGTCAGATCATCAAGCCGGTTCAGCCAGACCAGCCGGACACACCATCTGAACCGGATGTACCGGACGAACCGGATACACCGTCCGAGCCGGAAGATCCATCTGAACCGGATGATCCGGGAATTTCAGATGGACCTACAAAAGAAGAGCTGGCAAAAGAGATTCAGGAGAAGGAAGAACGGTTAAAAGAGCTGGAACTGGAGCAGAGAACAGCCGAACTGGAACTGAAGCAATTGAAAAAAAAGGTAGACAATGCGATCGTAACCAGTACAGTGGAAGGAACCGTAAAATCGGTGACGGATGAAGAGACAGCAAGACTGGAAAATACACCGATCATCAGTGTTGTAGGTGAGGATGGATTTTATGTGACAGGGCGTGTGGCAGAGACAGCATTTGATAAGATCAAAGAGGGAATGACTGTGACTGTTACGTCATGGACCAGCGGGATGACTTATGAGGCGACGATCAGCGGAGTCAGCAGTTCGCCGTTAACAGGATATTCGGACGGAAATAATGAAAATCTTTCTTATTATCCATTCACAGCAGTGATCCATGGGGACGCGGAACTTTCCAATGGAGACGGAGTAGATCTGAGTATTGATGATCTTTCTTCCCAGGATGAGGATGAAATCTATCTTGAGCAGATGTTTGTCAGGGAAGACGGAAACCAATATTATGTATATAAAAAGGGTGATAACGGAAAATTGAAAAAGCAGTATGTCGAAGTTGGAAAAAATGTATCCGGTTCTCTGGAGATCGTATCCGGTCTGAGCCTGGATGACGAGATTGCATTTCCATATGGAAGAGATGTTCGGGAAGGTGCGAAGACAAAGTCGACAGATACATTATATGATTATAAGTAAGGGGGGATTTCTATGCTGGAAGATATCAGACTTGCGTTTCAGGGAATCTGGAACCACAAATTAAGATCTGCTCTGACGATGCTTGGAATCATCATAGGAATCGGCTCGATCATTGCAATTGTATCAACAATCAAGGGGACAAATGAACAGATCAAGGAAAATCTGGTAGGAGCAGGAAATAATGCAGTGAATATCCAGCTTTACCAGGGAGAATGGCCGATTGATCTGAGCTATGGAAATGTCCCGGACGGAGTACCGGTGATCAGTAAGGATGTACTGGAGGAAATAAAAGAATCTGATGCAGTGGAGACAGCAGCACTCTACTATACAAGAAATGAATATGATGCAGTCTTTAACGGATCCCAGTCCCTTTCCAACGGAACGATCATGGGAGTAGACTCTGATTATCTGGATGTATATGGTTATCAGATTACAAAAGGACGTGGATTTTCAGAGAAAGATTTTTCGGAGAACAGAAAAGTTGCACTGCTTGACAAGACTTCTGCATCCAATCTGTTCCCGGACGGGAAAGACGATTGAAATGAAAGGAGAACCGTTTACGGTGATCGGTCTGATTGCCAGAAAAGCGGCATCCCAGCCGGTGATCAATTCCATGGATGATTATTATCGCTATATGTCAAATGATGGAAGTGGAATGGTCTGCGTCCCTGATACAGTCTGGCCGACGCTGTATCAGTATGATGAACCACAGAATGTGGTAGTACGTGCCACATCGACGGATGATATGACAAAGGCGGGGGAAGATGCGGCAGAGGTCCTTAATTCTTATCTGTCTGTATCCGATGATTCCATCAAATATAAAGGAGAAAATCTGCTGGAACAGGCCACTCAGATCCAGGAGATCAGTAATTCGACGAACCAGCAGTTGATCTGGATCGCCAGTATTTCTCTTTTAGTAGGAGGAATCGGAGTTATGAATATCATGCTTGTATCGGTCACAGAGCGTACAAGAGAGATCGGACTTAAAAAGGCACTGGGAGCAAGAAAAAGGAGAATCCTGTTCCAGTTCCTGACAGAGGCAGCAGTACTGACTCTGCTTGGTGGAATCATCGGTGTTGCGGTGGGAATCGCACTGGCATATATTATCTCGGGAGTTTCCGCTGTGCCTGTGGCGATCAGCGGTACAGCAATTGTAGTGGCAGTCCTGTTCTCTACGCTGATCGGAGTAATCTTCGGACTGATTCCGTCGGTGAAAGCAGCCAACATGAACCCGATCGACGCGTTACGGTATGAATAAGAGATAAGATAAAAATTGAAAAATGCTTTCAACTGGTAACACAGATATTTATAAAAGTAAATGAAAACGCACACAACATTTAAAAATATAAATATCTGTGTTATTCTATTGTAAATGAAGGAAAACTTGATTTGCTAAATAATAAAGAGGGTTTTATGGAAACATCAGATTTTTACGGAACAGAAAAGGTCAGCAGGATCCTGTTAAAAATTGCACCACCGGTCATGCTGGCACAACTGATCCAGGCATTATACAATATTGTAGACAGTTTTTTTGTAGGAAAGTATTCGGAGACCGGACTTACGGCATTGTCGATCATCTATCCGGTGCAGCTTCTCATGATCGCACTGGGAGTGGGAACAGGAGTCGGTATCAATACTGATATGGCGTATTATCTTGGAATCGGAAAGAAGAAAAAAGCAGAAGAGGTGGCGGGAACTGGTACACCGCTGGGACTGATCCTGTGGATTATTTTTGCAGCAGTCTGCTATGTTACGCTGCCGGCATATGCCGGTATGTCAACAGATTCCCCGGAAGTGATCCGGGATGTGGTGGCATACGGCAGGATCGTCTGTCTTTTCAGCATTGGTCTTTTTACGGAGGGAATCTGGAGTAAGATCCTGCAGGCAGAGGGCGATATGAGGACACCAATGATCGCTCAGATCGCAGGTGCAGTCGTCAATATCATTTTGGATCCGCTTCTGATCTTTGGAATGCTGGGAATGCCTGAAATGGGAATCTCCGGTGCAGCAGTGGCAACGGTGTCAGGACAGATCGTGGCAGCCTTGATCGTAATGAAAAAAGCGTGGTACAGATCGCCCAGGAGATCCTGCTATCCCGGTCATATAAAAAGAATCTATCAGCTTGGAATCCCCAATATCATTATGCAGTCAGCTTATACGCTCTACATTCTCGGACTGAATCTGATCCTGGCGGGATTTTCAGACCAGGCAGTTACCGCACTGGGATTATATTATAAATGGCAGACCTTCTTTTTTATCCCATTGGGAGCATTACAGACCTGCATTGTTCCGGTAATCAGTTATAATTATGCAGCGAAGGATATAAAAAGGTGCAGGCTTGTATTGAAAGATTCTCTGATCATGGGAGAATGTCTGATGTTTCTTGGTACCTTGTGTTTTGAGTTTCTGCCCGGACAGATGCTGGCTGTATTCTCCGGCGACAGCGAGGTGATTGCAATAGGAACGAACGGGTTCCATTACATCGGGATCAGTTTTATTTTTATGGTCACTTCCCTGATCTTTCCGGTCTTTTTCCAGGCAATCGGATATGCCGTGAAGAGTTCGGTACTGACGATCGTGAGAACCGTGTTGTTTTTTGTGCCGCTGGGATATATTTTTTCAAGATTCGGTTTGCAGTATTTCTGGCTGACTTTCCCGGTAACAGAGCTGCTTACCTCTGTGATCGGAGTCGGATTTTATAGGAACTTTTTAAAAAGAGAACAGACAATATAAAGGAAACAGGATGAAAAAAGAAAAATAGAAAAATCCTCTTGACCTGGAGCTGACTCCAAGTGTTATAGTTCTTGTGAAAAAAGAAAGGGCAGGTGATCGATGTTGACGATCAAGGAAGTCAGTGAAAAATACGGGATTTCCCAGGATACGCTGCGATATTATGAAAGGATCGGTCTGATCCCGCCGGTTCCGCGTACACCGGGCGGAATCCGGGATTATCAGGAAAAAGACCTGGGCTGGGTAGAACAGGCAGTATGTATGCGGAGTGCCGGTGTCCAGATCGAGGCACTGATCGAATATGTGCGACTGTACCAGATGGGGGACAGTACGATCGAGGCACGCAGAGATCTTTTACAGGAACAGTATGAAGTGCTGGAGGAACAGCGGCGACAGATCAATGCAACGATGGAACGGCTGAAATATAAAATATCACGTTATCAGAAAGCAGTAGAGACAGGAGTCCTGTCCTGGGAAAAAGAAGAGGAGAATTAGAAAATGTATATTGAGAAGATCAACGGACCGGCTGATGTAAAGAAACTGACATTGGAGGAACTGCCGGTTCTTGCAGAGGAAATACGACAGGCACTGCTTGTCAGGGCAAGTAAGCATGGAGGACATTTTGGACCGAATTTTGGTATGGTAGAAGCAACCATTGCAATGCATTATGTATTTGAATCACCAAAGGACAAGATCGTGTACGATGTATCACACCAGAGCTATCCACATAAGATGCTGACGGGAAGAAAAGATGCCTATCTGTATGAAGAACATTATGATGATGTATCGGGATATACCAATCCGGGTGAAAGTGAACACGATTTCTTTACGGTAGGTCATACCTCTACTTCGGTCAGCCTTGCCTGCGGACTTGCAAAGGGAAGAGACCTGAAAGACGAAAAAGGGAATGTGATCGCAGTCATCGGAGACGGATCTCTGAGTGGCGGAGAGGCACTGGAAGGACTGGATTATGCTGCAGAGCTTGGTGGCAACCTGATTATTGTAGTCAATGACAATGATATGTCCATAGCAGAGAACCATGGAGGGCTTTACCAGAATTTAAAACTTCTGCGGGAGACAGACGGCAAGGCAGACTGCAATCTGTTCAGGGCAATGGGACTGGATTATATTTATGTAAACGAAGGAAATAATACAGCCGCTCTGATCGAGGCATTTCAGAAAGCAAAAGATACAGACCATGCAGTGGTCGTTCATATCAATACGCTGAAGGGAAAGGGATATGCCCCTGCAGAGCAGCACAAGGAGCAGTGGCATTATAATGCTCCGTTTGATCTGAAGACCGGAATGCCTCTTTATCCGGCAGACGGAGAAGATTACTCTTCTGTGACGAGAGATTATCTTCTGAAAAAGATGAAAGAAGATCCGACGGTTGTTGCGATCACTTCAGGAACACCGACAGTCATGGGATTTACAGAAGATAAAAGAAAAGAAGCCGGAAGGCAGTTCGTGGATGTGGGAATTGCGGAGGAGACTGCCGTGGCACTTACTTCAGGAATCGCAGCCAACGGAGGGAAGCCGGTGTATGGAGTTTACAGTTCCTTTATACAGAGAACTTTTGACCAGATTTCCCAGGATTTATGCATTGATAAAAATCCGGCAACGATCGTGATTTTTGCAGGTTCTGTTTATGGAATGAATGATGTGACTCATTTAGGTTTGCAGGATATGCCGATGCTTGGAAATATTCCGAATTTAGTCTATCTTGCACCGACAACAAAAGAAGAGTATCTTGCCATGCTGGACTGGAGCGTGGAGCAGACAGAGTATCCGGTTGCGATCAAACTTCCGGGTGGTGCAATGATCTCAGACGGAAAAGAAGTGAAAAAGGATTTCAGAAGACTGGATCAGTATGAAGTGACGAGAAAAGGTTCAAAAGTTGCGGTCATCGGACTTGGAACATTCTACGGACTTGCAGGACAGGCAGCAGACCTGATCGGGGAAAAGACAGGAACTGTACCGACAGTGATCAATCCATATTATATTACAGGGCTGGATGAAGAACTCCTGAAAGAACTGAAGAAAGATCATGATATCGTGGTCACGCTGGAAGATGGAATCCTCAATGGTGGATTTGGAGAGAAGATCGCACGTTTCTATGGCGACAGTGACATGAAGGTTCTGAACTACGGATTGAAAAAAGAGTTCATTGACCGGTATGACGTGAAAGAGATACTGCTGGAAAATCATCTGACTGCAGAACAGATTGCAGATGATGTAATGCAGGTTGAACAGAAAAGATAAAAATGCTATAATACATCGGAAAGAACCCATTTTTTAATGGGTTTTCTTTCCGGTTTTTTTACTTTATGATGCTATCTGTGCAGGAAAAACCATCTGGTATGGTTTGGACCGCATTTTGTATGCAAAAATAGATTTTACAGATGAAGGAGTTTGAATGTGGCTGAGTTAACACCAATGATGAAGCAGTATATGGAGACCAAGTCCCAGTATCAGGACTGCATTCTCTTCTATCGCTTAGGCGATTTTTATGAAATGTTCTTTGAGGATGCACTGACTGCATCCAGAGAACTGGAGATCACACTGACCGGGAAAAACTGTGGGCAGGAAGAACGTGCCCCAATGTGCGGAGTCCCTTATCATGCGGTGGAAGGATATCTGAACAGGCTGGTTGCCAAAGGATACAAAGTGGCAATCTGTGAGCAGGTGGAAGATCCAAAGCAGGCGAAGGGAATCGTAAAGCGTGAGGTCGTGCGGATCGTAACTCCGGGAACGAACCTGGATACGCAGGCACTGGATGAGACGAAGAATAATTATATTATGTGCATTGTCTATATTGCAGACCGGTACGGAGTGTCCATTGCAGATATTTCTACAGGAGATTATTTTGTGACGGAACTTCCGGACGGCAGCAGGCTGATGGATGAGATTTATAAATTCTCTCCATCGGAGATCATCTGCAATGAGGCTTTTTATATGAGCGGTATGGATCTGGATACGATGAAAGAGAAACTGGGGATTACAATTTATTCTCTGGATTCCTGGTATTTTGATGATGCCATGTGCAGGGAGAAACTGCTGGAGCATTTCAAGGTTTCAAGTTTTGCAGGACTGGGGCTGGAGGATTATGACTGTGGTGTAATCAGTGCAGGGGCATTACTTACTTATCTGCTGGAAACGCAGAAAAATTCCCTTTCCAACCTGACGCATCTGACTCCATACGTAACGGGAAAATATATGATGCTGGACAGCTCGACAAGAAGAAATCTGGAGCTGTGCGAGACACTCCGGGAAAAGCAGAAAAGAGGTTCCCTTCTGTGGGTGCTGGATAAGACGAGAACCGCCATGGGAGCACGTACCCTGCGAAAGTTCGTGGAGCAGCCTCTGATTGATAAAAATGAGATCAACCGAAGGCTGGATGCGGTGGAAGAATTAAAAGAACAGGCGATTTCACGGGAAGAGATCAGAGAATATCTTTCCCCGGTTTATGATCTGGAACGTCTGATCACGAAGATTACCTATGGTTCGGCAAATCCGAGGGATCTGACGGCATTTAAAAGCTCTCTTGAGATGCTGCCACCGATCCGTTATATTTTAGAGGAGATGAAAGTACCTCTGCTGCAGGAGATCTACGAAGATCTGGACGCACTGGAAGATCTGTGCGATCTTGTGACGAAAGCGATCCGGGAAGAGCCTCCGATCGCAATGAAAGAGGGAAATATTATCCGGGAAGGGTATAATGAAGAAGTAGATAAGCTGCGGAGAGCCAAGTCGGATGGAAAAGACTGGCTTGCGAAGCTGGAGGAAGATGAACGGGAAAAGACCGGAATTAAAAATCTCAAGATCAAGTATAATAAAGTATTTGGATATTATCTGGAAGTCACAAATTCCTATAAAGATCTTGTACCGGATTATTATACCCGCAAGCAGACGCTTGCCAATGCGGAGCGTTATATTACTCCGGAATTAAAAGAACTTGAAGATATGATCCTGGGGGCAGAAGATAAACTGTATGCACTGGAGTATGAACTTTACAGTGAGGTCAGAGAGACGATCGCAGCCCAGGTGGAGCGGATCCAGAAGACGGCAAAGGCGGTCGCAGGACTGGATGTATTTACCTCTCTGGCACTTGTGGCAGAACGGAATCATTATGTACGCCCGAAGATCAATGAAAAAGGAATTATTGATATCAAAGAAGGAAGACATCCGGTTGTGGAAAAAATGATCCCGAATGATATGTTCATTTCAAATGACACGTATCTGGATGATAAAAAGAACCGGATTTCCATTATCACGGGACCGAATATGGCAGGTAAATCCACTTATATGCGTCAGACAGCTCTGATCGCTCTGATGGCACAGGTGGGCTGTTTTGTTCCGGCACAGAGTGCGAATATCGGACTTTCGGATCGGATCTTTACCCGTGTAGGGGCATCGGATGACCTGGCATCCGGACAGAGTACGTTCATGGTGGAAATGACAGAGGTGGCGAATATTCTTCGGAATGCGACATCGAAAAGTCTTCTGATCCTGGATGAGATCGGAAGAGGAACGAGTACCTTTGACGGACTTTCCATCGCATGGGCGGTTGTAGAATATATCAGTGACAGTAAATTATTAGGTGCAAAGACGTTATTTGCCACGCATTATCATGAGCTGACAGAGCTGGAAGGAAAGATCGAAAATGTGAATAATTACTGCATTGCAGTCAAGGAAAAAGGGGACGATATTGTCTTCCTGCGTAAGATTGTAAAAGGCGGTGCAGATAAGAGTTATGGAATCCAGGTGGCAAAGCTGGCAGGAGTTCCGGATCTGGTGATCAACCGGGCAAAAGAGATCGTGGAAGAGTTAAGTGACGAAGATATTACCAGCCGGGTCAGCGAGATCGCTGCAAGGGAACATACAGCAAAGAAAAAGGGCAGATCCAAAAAATATGATGAAGTGGATATTGCACAGATGTCTTTATTTGATACGGTAAAGGATGATGATGTGCTGAACGAATTAAAGGAGATTGATGTCACCAATCTGACACCGATTGATGCACTGAATACATTGTACCGGCTTCAGAACAAACTGAAGAACCGCTGGTAGCCGGACCGGATGAAAAGGAGGAAAAGATGCCGCATATTCATGTATTAGACCAGATCACGATCGATAAGATCGCAGCGGGAGAGGTGATCGAGAGACCGGCCTCAATTGTAAAAGAGCTTGTAGAAAATGCCATTGATGCAGGTTCTACATCCGTGACGGTGGAGATTAAAGATGGGGGAATTTCCTTTATCAGGATCCGGGGATCAGCCTTCGCAGTTCCATCCGGATCTGTACCATTTGGGTTATGTCACCCGAAGCAGTTCTGTCTGCCGCAATCATTCCGGTCAGCAAATACATTCCACCATTAAAAAGCAGGACTCCCATTTCGGTCATCGGAAATTCATCCACACACCCTGCACATACAAACGGCAGAATGATAAAGACTGCCGCTGCCCATCTTCCTTTTCCTTCATATAAAATTGCAATCAGAACAAGAAGGAATGGGAGCATCAGAACAAGAACTGAAATTGTATCCATTTCTATATTCTGATACAGATGCTCTGCATCACCGGCTGTCCCTTGCCGAAGTTGTCCGAACACCCTTCTGCCCATCCCGACACAGATGTCCCACTTATACCAGATTCCTGCTGCCGCTGCTCCCAGTCCGGCACCGATTCCGCCAACGCGGGACATTCCATATCCGGCAGAGAACAGCATAGATATCAGAAGCAGCCCCAATAAGATCACTTTTGTATCCATTTCTATGCGAAATATTTCTGACATTCCCCAGCCCCATGCTGCTGCCAAAGCAAATGCAGACATTCCATTCAACACAGTAATGTATCCAGTAAAATATCCGGTCTCATTGTTCTTCTTTCTGCTCTCCTGTGCAATCCGAATGGAAGTTTTCTTTTTCTCCATATATTTCTCCTTTTACACCGGATCAGATTCTGAGATGTTCAGCTTTCTGTCCGTTCTGCCAGAATCTTCCTGATGCATCAACCTCAATCACTGCTGCAAATTCCCTTCCACGAAAACATTCCATTCTGCATTCGTTCATCCAGTCAGTCCTTTTATATGGATGAATATCCAACAGATTCCAGGTCATATAACAGGCATCCTGCACTGTCTTCACACGCCACATTACAACCTTCCCGGTCAGATCATCATACCACGCAACTAAATGGATACATTTTTCTTCTGCCAGCGTAACTGATAAGGACGCTGCATTTTTTACCATTCCCGAGAAATCGTTCTTTTCCTTCTTCCCTTCAGGATAATCAATCCAGATCAGCACAACGCAGCCCAGGGGAAATCCTCTTTCCCGGATCATCAGCTTTCCCGCTCTTGCTGTCTGCTTCCAATGGATATCTTTGATATTATCCTGCTCTCTGTAAGAGCGGATCTGATACGTCTCCGATGCATCATCTCCTTTTCGATCCTGTGCATATTCTGTATCGTCTGCCTGAAATTCTCTTACCCTGCGGGTAATCTCCATCGGGATCAGTTCATACTCAGGGAAAATCTTTATGAGGGATCGTTCTTCTTTTTCCTCTGTTAGATAAAAAATCCGAAACCAGTCATATCTCCGAATGGATTCCACACTCACTTCAAGCACGCCACACTCCGTTGTCTCAAAATCACACCACACTGTCTCACTGCTTTCCGGTGCGAGGTTTCCCCTGCAGATTTTTACCGCCTTTTCTTCTCTGTTCCTGTCTGTCACCACAATCTTCACTTCATACTGGATTGCAAAATAACGACTCAGATTTTTTAAAAGAATCCCTGCACGGATTTCTTTTCCCTCTTCTCCCATTTCTGGCACTCTGTCCCTTTTTGTCCGCAAGGATTTTCTGGTCAGGGTGAGCCAGCTCAGAGATAAAATTGGATACAATATGGAGAGAATTAAAATTGCAGACAGCACTTCTGCATCATAGATCAGAAATGTATACAGAATTACCAGCATCGCTGCTCCATAGGCAATGCATCTTTTTATCATTTTTTCACCGCCTCTTCTGAAGACTTGGCTGTCGCACCTGCTCAACAATCCGCCGGATCAGTTCTTCTGTCCTGATATGTCCCACTTTTGCCTTCATATTCAATATGATCCTGTGGATCGCCACATCCTCAAATACATCCATAACATCTGCCGGGATCACATAATTTCTCCCCTGCAGATATGCCGCAGCCTTCGCCATCTTTGTCAGAGCAACTGTCCCACGTGTACTGATCCCCAGTTCTGTCCATTCATTCTCTCTTGTCGCCTTTGCAAGCTCAGCAATGTAACGATATATCCTTTCATGCACAAAGACTTCTCTCACTTCCTTCTGTAACAGTAACAGCACCGTCTGTTCCAAAATCGGAAAAACATTTTCCACAGCCTCTCCGCTCTGCGCTCTTCTGAGGATTTCGATCTCCTCTTCCACACTCGGATATCCCATCTTCACGCAGATCATAAACCGGTCCAACTGAGATTCCGGCAAAAGCTGCGTACCTGCAGATCCAACCGGGTTTTCCGTTGCGATCACGATAAAAGGATCTCCTGTCCGTCTTGTAACTCCATCAATCGTCACCTGCTTTTCTTCCATAACCTCCAGCAATGCCGACTGCGTCTTCGGTGAAGTACGGTTGATTTCATCTGCCAGAAGGATATTACACATAACCGCTCCCGGCTGATAGACAAACTGTCCGGTTTCTTTCTGATAAATGGAAAATCCGGTAAGGTCTGCCGGAAGAACATCCGGGGTAAACTGCACCCTGGTTTCTTTCAGACGCATCGCCCTGGAAAAAGCAAGTGCCATCGTTGTCTTTCCGGTTCCGGGAATATCTTCGATCAGGATATGTCCTCCTGCAAGGATCGCAGTCATGATCTTTTCCAGGATTTTTCGCTTTCCGACTACAGCCTTTTCCACTTCATCAATTACCTGCAAAGCCAGTTCTCTTCTTTCACTCATCTTCTTTTCCCCTTTGTCAATTCTGCTTTTATCGGTTCTCTTTCACATCTTTTTACTTTTTTGGCTTTTTTTCATTATACCACAGAAACGAAGACAAATTGTCATTTAAGTGTTATAATAAAAAAGTACATTGTCAATGTGCGACTATATTGAATCTCTACGAAGGAGGAATTCTTATGAAGTTAGTAATCACAATGAGCCGACGTTTTGGAACAGGAGCGAGTATTATTGCCTCAGAGCTTTCCGAAAGACTGGGTGTTCCGGTATACGATAAAGCCTATATCGAGGAAAAGCTCAACGATCATGAATATGAATCTGAGGCAGAAGCAATCCGCAAACTGGCAGAAAAGCCCTGTATCATCCTCGGACGCTGTGCTTCCGATATTCTTAAAGACCGTATGAACGTCCTGAATATTTTTGTATGTGCAGACAAAGAAGACCGCATCCTGCGTATCATGCAAAAAGATCATCTGGATCACGACAGTGCCAGAGAGAAAGTGGAAAAGACTGACGAAGAGAGAGCCGCCTACTATTATGACCATACCGGAAAGACCTGGGGCGATGTCAATGACTATCATATGATCCTTGACACTTCTGAACTTGGAGTTGAAAATTGTGCCGATATCCTGATGCATTATTTTGAGAAACTCGAATATATTTAATTTCCCTGGTATTCCTGCCGGGTTTGTGCAACAAAAAAAGAATGTGCATCCGCACATTCTTTTTTGTTGTATTTATCTGAATCTGATCTTTAACTGAAGCCCGGCTCCACTCCTTAATTGGAACCGGAATCTGATCCTGCATCTGATCCTGCGTCTGAACCTGAGTCAGAACCTGAGTCAGAACCTGTATCTGAACCAGTATCTGATGTCTTTGAAGTCGTAATAGTAATACCCTGATCTTTGAAGTCAACCTTCTTCCATTCTTTCTTCACAACTTTGATCTTTGTATCTTCTTTCCAGCCCTTCAGTACCTCATCATATTTTTCCTGCTTACGCTCCGTTACGATGCTTGCCTTTTTGCTGTCTGTAGCCTCACGGTCAAGAAGACTTGTAAGCTTTGCTACATACAGTCCCTTGTCCGTCTCGATCACTTCTGTGACATCACCCTCATTCGCAAGTGCATTTGCCGCTGCGATCAGATCACTGTCCGGACTCGTACTCTCTGAATCAAAAGTTGCTGTCTGTGCTTCTACACCGGCTTCTGTTGCTGCTGTTCCGAAATCTGCTCCGCCTTTTACACTGTCCACAAAATTCTGAGCGGTTGTCTTCAGTGTCTCTTTCTCGTCGTCTGAGAGAGTCGTGCTGTTGCCGGAATCATCCTTTGTCGTATATGAGAATAAGACATACTGCATACTCTTCTGAGCCGCCTCATCATCCGTGATATCATCTGCCGTCACCGTCTCAGTATCTTTGATCGCTGTATCCATCTTATTCTGGATCGTCAGCAATTCCAGAAGTTTCTCGATCGTATCCGTACTTCCTGATACAACATCTTTTGCCTGATCCGTATTATCTTTTCCAAACTGCTCTGCTGCATCCTTGATCGCTTTCTTTTCATCATCACTCAGGGAAACATTATATTCTGATGCATGCTGGGAAAGCAGATACAGATTCTCAAGGCTTTCCATAATATTATCCTTCGTCTGCTCTTCGTAATCCTTTCCGTCGGATGCATCCTGTGACCACATTGCCTCCCCGGTCGTTCCCATCATTCCGGCATAATAAGTCTCATACTGCCCCTGCTGCAGTCTTGCATAGAAATTTGCCACTCCAAGCGTGATCTTTTCATCTCCAACCGTTGCAACTGTTGCGTCTTCTTTTATAGAACCACATCCGGTCACAGACATAGCTGCAAGTGCTCCTGCAAGTGTCAGCACTGCAACTTTTTTTCCAAATCGTACCATAATTGCCTCCTCTTTCTCGCATTCTCAACTGTCTGCTGTTCTGCATTCCTTTAAAAATGCTGCTCCAGGTTTATTACCCGCATATATTTATACATTATAACTTATTTTCATATCAGGAACAAGTAATTTCACAAAATTTACATTTTCCTGCGGCTGCCCGTCACGGCACGATCCGCAATTCCCGGATATCCTCAAGAATCTTTCTCAGGAGCTGGATCGTATCTTCCCCGGTCTCTTTTCCGCTTCGTCCTTTTTTCTGATAGAAAAAGTAAGGTGGTTCTTCTGCTCTGAAGACTAATTTATTTCCATATCGCTGAAGCAGTCCCGGTATCTTCTGAGGATCTAATTTTGCCTTTTCATATAAGGTAAACTTAAAATCACTGCCTTTCTGCTCCACAGCAGTTACATAAGCTGCATGTGCCAGGCTCTTTAACGCCGCAATATGAAGAAGCTGCTGAACCTTTTTCGGAATATCTCCAAACCGGTCGATCAGTTCCTCCGTCATATCATCCATTTCTTCCTCCGTTGTGATCGCAGCAATTCTCTTGTAAATATCCAGCTTCTGATATTCATTTTTAATATAAGATTCAGGAATAAATGCATCAATATTCAGATCCATTGTTGTCGTGAACTGATCTTCTTCCTTCTCACCTTTCAGTTCTTTTACCGCTTCATTAAGCATCTTGCAGTACAGATCATATCCGACTGCCGCCATATGACCGCTCTGTGCCTCACCAAGCAGATTCCCCGCTCCTCGGATCTCAAGATCTCTCATTGCGATCTTGATCCCCGAACCAAGATCCGTAAATTCCCGGATCGCAGCCAGCCTTTTTTCTGCAACTTCTTTCAGAAGCTTATCTCTGCGGTACAAAAGGAATGCATATGCCATA
>OGDF01004349.1_pt1 | contig 16229 bp, 10 predicted proteins | sample 1570141 | NCBI WGS metagenome assembly OGDF01 (sample SAMEA4370581, study PRJEB24528) | human gut metagenome | reverse complement strand
TGCCGCACCTCGCTCGCCGTATCGGCACTTAGAATTATGCGGTATTGCCTTTAATAAAAAACGGGCTGCTGCCCCCCACTGCAAGCCGCAGCACCCGGAACATAAAATAGGAGGAAAGCATGACCTGTACCCACTACAACTTCCCCGTGCCGGAAGAAAAAATGGTGCGTGTAATTACCGATACCGACCTTTGCAACGAAGCGGACGATCCGTTTGCTGTTGTGCAGGCACTGTTGAGCCCAAAGTTTGATAATGTCGGCGTGGTGGCCGCCCACTTTGGCACCCGTGACCCCAACGGAATGCAGAAAAGCTGGCAGGGTCTGAAAGACTTGACGGTCCTGATGCAGCTGACGGTTCCGGTGCTGCACGGTGCGCCCCACGCTTTGCCGGATGCCGCTACCCCGGTGCCCAGCGAAGGCGCGAAGCTGATCATCCGTGAAGCGATGAAAGAGGATACCCGCCCGCTGTTTGTGCTGCTGCTTGGCCCACTGACCGATTTGGCCAGCGCCTATTTGCAGGAACCCCGCATTGCGGGCCGGCTGACCGCAATCTGGATCGGCGGCGCACCGTACCCTGTGGGCGGGCCGGAGTTCAACCTGGGCAATGATGTCAACGCCGTCAACGTGGTGTTTGGCAGCACCATGCCGGTGTGGCAGGTGCCCAAAAATGTGTACGAGATGATGCCGGTCAGTATGGCGGAACTGGAATACCGTGTGCGCCCCCAGGGAGCCGTGGGCCGCTACCTGTTTGACCAGCTGGTGGCTTACAGCCAAACGCCGGAATCCCGCGCCAGCGCGTTCCGCACGGGCGAAAGCTGGGTTTTGGGCGATAACCCCGCCCCCGGCCTGCTGCTGTATGAACACCGCTTCCAGTTTGACTGGGTGCCCGCGCCCTATGTAACGGCGGACCAGACTTATGCCGCCATCGGCCGCAATCGGCCCATCCGGGTGTATAAGGGGATCGACAGCCGTCTGATCCTGGATGATCTGTACGCCAAGCTGGCGTTGTTTGCCCAGTATATGGCGCAAAAGGGGGAGTGAACCATGTTGACTGTGACCGGCCTCTGGTTTGACCATGAGCGGACCCCCGTTGGGCTGGACCATACCCCCGTGTTCGGCTGGCAGCTGGAAGGGAACTGCCGGAACATCCGCCAGACGCAGTACCGCCTGCAAGTTGCCCTGACCCCGGATTTTGCCGCGTTGCTGTACGATGAAACCTGTGAAACCGGAAACTCCACCGCGGTGCACGCGGCGGGCCTGACGCTGCAATCGCTGCAAAAATATTACGCCCGTGTGCAGGTTTGGGCCGATACCGCTGCTGGCCCCCAGCAGACCCTGTGGAGCGAACCGGCGGTGTTCATCACCGCCCTGCTGGACCCGGCAGCCGAGTGGAAAGCCGAGTTTGTGAGCGCGGAATCCCCCGAAACCTGCAGGAAATCCTCCGCCGGTACAATGGTGCGCGCGGCGTTCACCGTAAAGCCGGGGCTGCGGGCCGCGTATGCCTGCACCACGGCGCTGGGGCTGTATAATGTTTATCTCAACGGCCAAAAGGTCAGCACCGATGAGATGACCCCCGGCTGGACAAGCTATAACCGCCGCCTGCTCTACCAGACCTATGAGGTCACTGCCATGCTGCACCCCGGCCTCAACATGGCCGGGGCAATGCTGGGGGCCGGGTGGTACAAGGGTGTGATGGGCCTGACCCGCTCCCGCAACAACTATGGCGATACCACCGCCTTTGCCATGCAGTTGACCCTTGTGTATGCCGATGGCACCCGTGAAACCGTGAACACCGGCCCAGCATGGCAGGGAACGAAGGCGCCCGTGATATTCTCAGAGATTTACCACGGAGAAGCATACGATGCCGCGCTGGAACTGCCCCACTGGGCCGAATGCGAAACGCCGGAAAACACCCCCGCAGGCCGCTGGCACGCCGTGCACACCGTGCCGTACCCTGCCGCCAAACTGACCGCCCAGGCCGCAGGCAAGGTATGCGTGCAGCAGCGCATCCCGGCGCAGCGGGTGTTTACCGCGCCGGATGGCAGCACAGTGGTGGATTTTGGCCAGAACATGGCGGGCCGGGTGGAAATTACCGTGCAGGGTACAGCCGGGCAGACGGCTGAACTGCGCTGCTTTGAGGAGCTGGACGCCGATGGCAACCCCTACCTGGCCAACCTGCGCAAAGCCCGCACCACCATGCAATATACCTTTGCCCGCAGCCAAACGGTGACCTGGCAGCCGCAGTTTACCTATATGGGATTCCGCTATGCGCTGGTGGTGCAGTGGCCGGGAAAACCGGAACCGGCCAATTTTACCGCCTGCGTACTGCACAGCGCCATGCAGCCGGCGGGGGAGTTTACCTGTTCCGAACCGCTGGTGAACCAGTTGAACCATAACATTTTGTGGGGGCTGAAAAGCAACTTTTTGGATGTGCCCACCGATTGTCCCCAACGCGATGAACGCCTTGGCTGGACCGGCGATGCACAGATTTTTTGCGAGACCGCCTGCTGGCTGGCCGATACCTGGACTTTTTACAGCAAGTGGCTGAAAGACCTTGCCGTGGACCAGCTGCCGGACGGCGGCGTGGCCAATGTGGTGCCCAATATTGAGGAAACCCACACCGAGGCCAACTGGCTGATGAAAAACTGCCCATATGGCGCTTCCGGCTGGGGCGATGCCGCGACTGTGATCCCCTGGGTGCTGTACCAGATGTATGGCGACGATACCATTCTGCGCAGCCAGTACCCCAGCATGAAGCGCTGGGTGGATTTTATGCGCGCCAACACCCAAAACGGTCTGTTTGATTTCAAGATGCAGCTGGGCGACTGGGTGGCGCTGGACGCCGAACCGGGCAGTTATTTTGGCGCAACCCCCACGGCGCTGACCAGCCAGGCGTACTATGCGCTTTCGGCCCAGCTGCTGGCGCTGGCGGCGGAGGTACTGGGCAACCGGCAGGATGCAGAGCTTTACGCGGGGGTTCACCGCCAGGCAGCCCAAGATTTTGCCGCAAACTTTTTTACTCTGGATGGTGCAATGACCGCCCAGACCCAGACAGCCCATATTCTGGCCCTGCGCTTTGGCCTGACCCCGCAAAAGTGGAAGCAGAAAACGATCCAGCGCCTGCTGGAACTGTTGGAACAACAAAACGGGCATTTGGTTACCGGCTTTTTGGGCACACCGTATTTCTGCGCGGCGCTCAGCCAGAATGGCTGCTGGCAGCAGGCGTATGACCTGATGTTGAAAAAAGATTACCCCGGCTGGCTGTATCAAGTGCTGCAGGGGGCCACCACTGTGTGGGAACACTGGGATGGCCGCCGCCCGGACGGCACGATGTGGTCCGCGGGGATGAACTCTTTCAATCATTACGCATACGGCGCGGTTGGGGCATGGCTGTACGGTGAGTGCGCCGGTATTGGCCAGCAGCCGGGCACGGCAGGTTTTTGCGCCGCACGGCTGGCCCCGCGCCCCGGTGGCGGGCTGCGCTGGGCCCAGGCCTGGCACCAGACCCCCTTTGGCCGCTATGCTCTGCAGTGGCAAGTTGATGACGGGAAAATCACTGTTACGGCGGCAATTCCACCCAATGCAACGGCAAAAATCTGCCTGGAACCCGGTGCCAAGCTGCTGGAAACGGACGGCCTGACCTTTGCGGAACAAAACGGATGCCCTACCGCCCAAGTGGGCTCCGGCCAGTATCGGGTCAGCTATACGATGGAGCAGTAATTGAACCAAAGCGTTCCTTTATGGTACAATAGCCCCAAAGAAATACAACGATTACCCGCGGGAATAGAAAAAGTACTGCAGGCGAAAGGGGAAAGGGAAACATGCAAATCAAATCTGTTGCTGTTCTGGGGGCCGGTGCAGTCGGCTCTTATGTCATCTGGGGACTCAGCTTCCGCAAGGATATTCGCCTTGCTGTAATTGCCGAAGGCCCGCGTGCCGAACGGCTGAAACAACAGGGAATCACCATCAACGGCACCACCTACCGCCCGCAGGTTTGGACCCCGCAGGAAGCAAACGGCGTGGATCTATTGGTGGTTGCGCTGAAATACGGTGCGCTGCCCGGCGCACTGGACAGCATTGCCGCCGCCGTTGGCCCCAACACCACCGTGATGAGCCTGATGAACGGTGTGGACAGTGAGGAAATCATCGCCGCCAAAATCGGTGCGGAACATGTTCTGCCCTCCCTCATCAAGGTGGCCTCCCACAAGGAAGCCGACGGCTACCACTTCAACCCCGAAACCACCATCGGCATTATCTATGGCGAGCTTGCCGCACCGCTGAAAAGCGAGCGCGTGCAGGCCGTGGAAGCATTGCTTGCCGGTACGGGCATTCATTCCCGCGTTACCCCGTATATTAAGGAAGAAATCTGGAGCAAGTTCCGCCTGAATGTCTGCAACAATCTGCCGCAGGCCATTTTGGGCGCGGGCGTTGGCTGTTACCAGAGCAGTGCCCACATGAAAGCCATCAGCGATGGTTTGTGCCATGAGCTGGAGGCCATTGCCGTGGCAAAGGGTATTGATTTGAGCAAGGTGGATGCAAGTTCCCGCCATGGCAGCCTGGTTCCACCTGCAACGCGCTATTCCACGTTACAGGATCTGGATGCCGGGCGGCACACCGAAATTGACATGTTCTCCGGTGCGCTGATGCGGATGGGGCAGGAACTTGGCATTCCCACGCCGTATAACGAGTATACCTATCACATGATCAAGGCACTGGAAGAAAAGAACGATGGCCTGTTTGATTATGCGGCCAAGGCAAGCGATTTGACCTGCGCCAAATAAGCGGGCGAGAGGGAAAAGCATAAAAGCGTTCTACCGGATGCGCCAAGGCCAGTGCGATTTGCTGCTGACCTGCTGCACGGTAATTTTGCTTTTTGAGGATGGGCGCATCAAAGCCCAGTACCCTATGGATGCAGCCGGGGCAGAAAAGGTGAAACATTTTTTACCGCAAAACCGGACGCACAGGAAGAAAAAAAATAACGACGACAAAAATAACAATAATACGCGAATAAAAACGCCAGAGCAGCAACCCTTACCGGGTGCTGCTCTGGCGTTTTTGCTTGCTGTTCCGTCTGCCTTTATGGGGTTAAAAAGGCAGGGGATTACTTTTTAATCTTGATCAGCTGGGCGTTCAGGCTGGGCAGGAATTTATCCCCCAGCAGGTCGGTGGAGATCATGCCGCTCATGTGTTCGGGGCTCATGCCGCTCATCATGCTCCACATCCCTTGGCCGGGTTTCAGGTCAAAGTTGGTGACCAGCTTTACGGCCTTGGCAACAATGGCAAAAGCTTCCTCGTTCTTGGCCAGCTCTGCCATAGAGTCCTTGATATTATAGTACCCTTCGGGGAATTCCATCGGGGATTCCAGATCCAGGCTGCCCATCTGCTTAAACCAGTTGGCAACGCCCTCCTGGCGCTCATTGAACTCCGGCAGGGTGTAGCAGGCGGGCTCTTTCTCTACCTTTTCCAGCGTGATGGAATCCTTGGCGGAACCGGCCACGGCCAGCAGGGTGTTAAAGCCCTCGGCCAGCGCCACGGTAAAGTGGAACACGCGGTGGGCCTGCTGGGTGCCAACTTCCTTGCCGTTCAGGTACAGGGTCACGCAGTCCTGATTGGAGTAAACCTTGACTTCGGTGGTTTCCCCGGCGCGCTGGGCATAGCGGCGGCCGTTGATGTGCACCATCGGGTCCTTGGTCCAGTATGCCTGGTACAGGTAGAAGCTGTCCTTGCGGGTTTTGCGGTCAATGGTAACAAGGCCCTTATTGTTGCGGCCTGCCACGCCGCCCTCGTTGCGGGCTGCGCAGCCAAAGTCGAACATGTTCCATACATGGCTGGCCCAGATCCAGGGACGATCCTCAAAGGCCTGTGCCATATATTCATGGTATACGGCCTGGTATTCCTCGGTATAATCCTTGCACTGGGGGGTGCTGCTGTGCCAGTTGATGATGCCTTCGCAGCCGTATTCCGAAACGCCAAGGCAGATATCGGGGTGCTCGGCGTGGAACTTGTCCAGCCAGGGACCATTGTCCTCAATCTTGCCGCCATACCAGCCAAAGTAGTGGTTGTAGCTTTCCAGGTCGGTGATGTGGTGCATGGGGCCGTCGGTCGGGGTGTGCGAAACATGGGCAATGGTGGTGGAACGGGTGGGATCCAGCTCCTTACACAGCTTCTGCAGGTCGTGGTGGCGTTCCACCAGCTCCTGGCTGATGCCGCCAATCAAAATTTCGTTGGAAATGCCCCAGAACATGATGGACGGGTGGTTGTAGTTCTGGACGATCAGCTCGGTCATCTCGCGGCGGCAGTGTGCGTGGGCATCCTCGCCGGGTTTGAACACGCTGATGAACGGAATCTCGGCCCAAACGGCAAAACCGATGGAGTCGCAGGCGTTATAGAAATCCTGACTGTGCTGGTAGTGGGCCAGACGAATGGTGTTGGCACCGACTTCCTTGATCATCTGGGCATCCTCGTAATGGTCGTCAATGCTCAGAGCGTTGCCTTTATACAAGCGGTCCTGATGGCGGGAAACACCGCGCAGCGGGGTTGGCACGCCATTGATGGAAAAGCCGCCGTCCGGGGTGACGGTGTAGCTGCGCACACCAACATTGACGTACAGATCATCATAGGATTCATTGCAGCGCTGCAGGCGGGCAATTACGGTGTACAGGTTGGGCTCGTCCATGCTCCACAGCTCCGCATCAGGCACATACAGGGTAACGGCGGTGTTATCAGCCGGGCGGGTGGCAGAAGCAACCTCAAATCCATAGGGATCTTCAATGCTGTACTGCACGGTAAAGTTTTCGTCCGGGTTGGTCACATAGCTTTTGATTTCGAACGTGGCGCCGCCGTCCGCTGCCGGTTTGGGGGTAACTTTAATGCCGGGGCCGCCGAAATAATCCAGGTCAAAGTGGGTGTTGGGCACGCTGATCAGGTTGACGCCGCGGTACAAGCCGCCATAGAACGTGAAGTCGGCGGAAGAGGGATACATGGACGGCGTATCTTCGTTGCTGACTTCAATGGTCAGCTCGTTCTCGCCGTCATGGCACAAATCCGTCACATCAGCGCGGAAAATGGAGTAACCGCCCTCGTGGGTGGTGGCAACCGTTCCGTTGACCTTGACGGTAGCGGAAAGGGCTGCGGCCAGAACTTCAATATAGGTGCGGCCACCGGCCAAAGGCTGCTTGGGCGCAGTAAAGGTGCGGGTGTAAACACCGGTGGTGCGCAGATAGCTGCCGTTGCCGTCCATGCCATCCACCGCGTTCCAGGTGTGGGGCAGGGTAACCGCTTCAGCCGGGCGCTCGCCCTTGGGGAAGGTCAGGGTCCAGTTTTCGTTCAGGGAAACTACGTTACGCATGGCAAATCTCCTGTCTTGTTGTGGTTTGTGGTGCGGAATGTTATTTTATGATAGGTTTATTGTACCACAGCGTCCGACAGGATTTTAGAAAGTTTTTATGAAGAAATAGTAGAATTTTCAGTAGAATGATTTGTAAAATGCAGGACTGAATAAAAACTGCTTGCAGTGCTTGCAACAGTTCTTTTATGGTACTTGATGATAAAAGGTTGACGCCTGCATGTTTCGATAGCGCACCAATTTTTGAGCGGCGCACCTGCGCCGCGGTTCAAAAGCAGTGTCCTTTTTTAATTTATGGCAATACCGCATAATTCTAAGTGCCGCAGCCGCCGGAGCGGTGCTTAAGCCGCAAGGCGGGAATTGTGCGGTATTGCCTAAGGAATCCCCCTGTTCTATTGGCGATCCAAAACGATTTTCCTCAGTCTCTCCAAATCGTCCTCATCCGGATGGGAGAGGGCACGGTCAAAGTTCTCAATCAGAGCGTCAATGTTTGCCGGATGCTCCGGCTGTGTCTTCATTTTCATATAACGATCCCGTACCGACTGCGGCATTTTGCCCTGGCACATATACTCTCCGAACACGGAGTTGCTTGGGCCAACAGACTGCTTAACATGCTCAAGGATCTTCTGAAAATATGCCTCGCTGCCGCCAAAGCCCGCCGTCCCGAATAGAAAAACCTTTTTGTCTCTCAGCTTTGACAGCAGTTCCAAGGTTGCACTGTCCGCGTTGCCCTTATCCGTCCAGAACCCGATATAGAGTATTTCGGAGTGCAGTTCTTCCGCTTTCGGCGCACCGAAATAGTCACAGTCTTCTGCCGGAAGCACCGCGCGAATTGTATCAGCAAGTTTTTTTGTGTTGCCGGTCAAGCTGCTGAATATGATCGAATATTTTTCCTTATCCATAGTAAAAGCCTCCTGTCTAATCAAATCGGCATCGGTGTCCGGGCAATCAGAATGACCGCCAGAATCGCGCCCACAAACGCTGCAGTACCGATGGCAGCCAACACCTTTTTGTTGGTTTTCTTCTTCGCTGCTTTGCAGATCAGAGCGGCGCAAGCTACGCAGACAGCCGCAGCAATAAGCGCAATGCCAAGTGTTTCCCATAACCACGACAATTCATTGATCCAGTTCATAACATCACCTGTCTTTCTCCATTCTCTTCCGGATGCGCTTAGTCCATTAAGCCGTATTTCTTATAGGTGTTCAGCAGCTGCTTATAAAAGAGCCGGTTGCCGAAAAACTGCCGATACGTCGCGGACTTCTCTCGACCTTCGGCTTTGAGGCGTTCCATCTCCTCCGCCTCGTAAGCGGCTTGTGCCTTGAGATCATTGAGCATCTTTTCAAATCCGCGATTTTTCTGTAAGAGCCTTTGGTGCGTGGAAAGGAAATGCCGTTCTCGTACCGGGTAATCATACGTCTGTTGATCCCCAGTGCATCGGCTACTTCCTGCTGGGTCAGCTTCTGCTTCTCCCGTTCAGCCTTGAATTTCTCTCCAAACGTCATTTTGGTGATCACTCCTGTCCACAAAAAGCTTGCGCCATCAAATTGCGCAAGTCTATGGCGAAGGCAATCATAATGACTGAGCAATCCAACTGCTCATAGCATATCCTGAATGGCTCATCCCGTCAAGAAACATGGGGAGTCGTACACGAAAAAGTTACATCTTTTGAGCAGTTCAGATGAACAGGCATTTGTACTGCCGAACATCATCCGTACCGGCATACACCGGTGTGAAGGAACCGGAGTAAGAAATACGGAAATGGCTGCACAGTACAGAAAAGGATAGGGCAATACCGCATAATTCTAAGTGCTGATACGGCGAGCGAGGTGCGGCAGATGCTAAGCCAAAAGCGCAGATAATACTGGATGTCTTATCGAGCATTTTGGCAACGCAGATGCCGTGCCGCAGCCGCCGGAGCGGTGCTTAAGCCGTCAGGCGGGAATTGTGCGGTGTTGCCATAGATCCCGGTTACGCTGGGTGTGGACAGGTTGCGGCTTACAATATAAAAGGAGAAGCCAGAACTGCAGGAAACAAGCAGTGCTGAAGATGTGCCAACCTCATCCAATCCAAATCCCCAATCCCACCTCCGTCCCACCGCCTATTCAGCCCTCAACTTCGACCATATCACATTTTGCAATATTTAGGCTACAAAATGTGAGGAAAAAATAAACGAACTTTGATATGATAGGGATGAAATAAAAAGGCTGCTATGGATTATGGGGAAAGGAATGGCGGTTTCTGTTCAATATGCCCACTGACGAGCAGAAAGTGCGCGACCGTAATTTTTAAGCAGGCCAAAAAAACGGACAAATACATGAAACAGAAAAGGGAAGGAGCTTGTACATGAAAGTTTGCTACACGGCAGGTCCGGTCAAAAAGCTGGAAAACTGCTTCTCGGTTTCCACCAATGCGGTGGAGATCCGCATCTGGTTTTTGACGGACGATATTCTGCGTATCCGCGCCGGTTTTGATGGGGATTGGGATGAAGCGTCCTACAGTCTGACCATGACCGCCTGGGACTCCCGCACGGACGAGCTGATGAAGGACTGCCGCAAGCGCGTGCAGACCGCCGCTGCCGAACTGACCGATGGCGACAAGCAGGCCGTGATCCAGGGCAGCCGCCTGAAGGTGGTTGTGGAAAAGGCACCCTTCCGTATCATGGTATACGATAAAGATGGCAGCCTGCTGCATGCAGATATTCCCGACCTTGCTTATCGTGAGGATTCCAACCACCGCCGCATGCACGCTTCCCAGATCGAAGCCGACGACTGCTTCTATGGCTTTGGCGAAAAATCCGGCGAGATCAACAAGGCTGAAAAGTACATGAACATGGCCCCCGGCGATGCCATGGGCTACAATGCCAAGGAGACCGATTCCCTGTACAAACACATTCCGTTCTACATCAAGCTGAACCGCGGTACCAAACAGGCAGTTGGTTACTTTTACCACAACACCGCTGAATGTGATTTCAACATGGGCCGCGAAAAGCGTAACTACTGGCACCGTTACTCCACCTACCGCACCGATGCCGGGGATGTGGATCTCTTCCTGATCGCAGGCCCCTCCATCCGCGATATCATTGAGCGTTACACCGATCTGACCGGCAAGTCCGTCATGCTGCCCAAAGCAGCGCTGGGCTATCTGGGCAGCTCCATGTACTACCCCGAATTGCCGGAAAACAGCGATGACGCTGTGCTGGAATTCATTGATACCACCCATGAGGAGGACATCCCCGTGGACGGCTTCCAGCTTTCCTCCGGCTACTGCGCCGTGGAAACCGAGCAGGGCATCAAGCGCTGCACCTTCACCTGGAACAACAAGCGCTTTAAGGACCCCGCTGACTGGTTTGCCCAGATGGTCAAGCGCGGCATTCTTGTTTCGCCCAACATCAAACCCGGCATGCTGCTGGTTCACCCCCTGTTGGAAGAGATGAAGGCAAAGGATATGTTCCTGCCTGCATCCGATGACAACGCCGGTGTGGACGGCCTGGCGGTGGGCACCTGGTGGGGCGGCCCCGGCCTGTTTGTGGACTTTACCAAGCAGTCCACCCGCGAGCACTGGAAACAGTACATCAAGGACGCCCTGCTGCGTTACGGCTGCCGCTCCCTGTGGAACGACAACTGCGAGTATGACAGCATGGTGGACAAGGACGCCAAGGTTTACTTTGAAGGCAAGGGCAGCACCATCGGCACCATGAAGCCGGTGATGAGCAACCTGATGTGCCAGCTTTCCAACGAAGCCATTGAAGAGTACGACCCCAACTGCCGTCCCTTCTCTGTCTGCCGTTCCGGCCATGCCGGCATCCAGCGTTACGCCCAGGTTTGGGCAGGCGATAACCTGACCCACTGGGATACCCTGAAATACAACATTGCCACCATCCTGGGCATGGCCCTGTGCGGTGTTTCCAACCACGGCTGCGATATCGGCGGCTTCTTTGGCCCCGCACCGGAGGCCGAGCTGTTCGTGCGCTGGGTGCAGAACGGCATCTTCCAGCCGCGCTTCTCCATCCATTCCACCAACACCGACAATACCGTGACCGAGCCCTGGATGTTCAGTGATAAAAAGCAGTACATCCGCGATGCCATCAACTTCCGCTATAAGCTCAGCCCGATGCTGTATTCCCTGATGGTGCGCGCCCACGAAAGCGGCCTGCCGATCTGGCAGCCCACCTTCGCCGTGTTCCAGAACGACCCCGCCACCTATGATGAGGGCGTTGACTTCATGTTTGGCGATTCTCTGCTGGTTGCCAACGTTGTGGAAAAGGGCCAGACCGTGCGCCCTGTCTACCTGCCCAAGACCGAGAACGAAAACGAGCGCTTCTACAACTTCTACACCCGCGAGGAGTACGCTCCCGGCCAGACGATCGAGGTACCGGTTGATATTTCCAGCATCCCGCTGTTTGTGCGCAGCGGTGCTATCCTGCCCATGAGCGGCAACCGCCTGCACAACCTGATGACCGAAAAGACCACTGAGCTGGAGATCCTGATGGCACCGGATGTGGATTCCGAGTTTGTTCTGTACGAGGATGACGGCTGCACCAATGAGTATCTGAAGGGCGCTTACCTCAAGACCCGCATTGCCGTGACCGCAGGCGTAAAGACTTACGTTCACTTTACCAACGAGGGCGATTACGATACCGCTGTGGAAAGCATGTATCTGGATATGATCCACCGCGAAAAATCCCCGTTCTATGTGCAGCTGGATGGCAAGGAGCTGCCGCACTTCCTGCACCGCCGCAAGTTTGAGGAAGCCGAGAGCGGCTGGTACTACAGCCAGCGCCTGAAGAGTGTGCAGGTCAAGTACCCCAACCCCAAAAAGGACCATGAGATCATGGTCTCGTTTGAGCAGTTTGATCTGATTGGTATGTAACGCGCCGTAAAACGCGATACAAAATAGAAGGAGGAAACAAAATGTTCAAAAAGATTGCAGCGCTGGCAACGGCTGCTGTGCTGTGCGCCGGGCTGATGGTCGGCTGCGGCGCATCCAGCACCACGGCTGACACCAGCTACAGCGCAGAAAACCCACTGGTTCTGACGCTGGCCCACGGCCTGTCCGAGACCCACACCGTCCACATTGCCATGACCCAGTTTGCTGAGGAAGTGAACGAAAAGACCGATGGCCGCGTCCAGATCAAAATCTTCCCCAACGGCCAGCTCGGCAGCGAAAACGAGAACCTGGAGCAGCTGCAGGCAGGCGTTATCGCCATGACCAAGGTTTCTGCCCCCGGTCTGGCAACGTACAACGAAGCCTACAACGCATTCGGCCTGCCTTACATCTTTAATGATACCGAGGATTTCTACCATGTCATGGACTCCCAGCAGATGCAGGATTTCTTCCTCTCTACCGGCGATGACGGCTTTGTTACCCTGACCTATTACACCTCCGGCGCCCGCTCTTTCTACACCAAAGACAGAGCCATCCGCACCCCGGCTGACCTGAAGGGCCTGAAGATCCGCGTGCAGGACATGAAGTCCCAGACCGATATGATGAACTATCTGGGCGGCATTCCCGTTGCCATGTCTTACGGCGATGTGTATACCTCCCTGCAGACCGGCATCATTGACGGCACCGAAAACAACGAAACCGCACTGACCACCGGCAAGCACGGCGAAGTGTGCAAGGTCTACTCCGTTGACCAGCACGCCATGATCCCCGATGTTCTGATCATGAGCGAAAAGGTATGGAAGCAGATCTCCCCGGAAGATCAGGAGATCATTCTGGAAGCTGCCCACAATTCTACCGAGGCCCACAAAGTCATGTGGGACACCGCCATTGACGAAGCTGTGAAGGAAGCACAGGAAACCATGGGCGTTGAGTTTGTTTACGATGTAGACAAGGAAGCTTTCCGCGAAGCAACCCAGCCCATGATCGAAGCTTACGAAAACGAGTATCCCGGCGTTAAGACCCTGATGGATACGATTGAAGCTGCACGAGAGGGGGAATAAAACATGAAACAGTTTTTGGGTAAAGTAAAGTTCTGGATGGATAAGTTCCTCAGCATTGCCTGCGCCGTTCTGCTGTCTTTCATGACCATCCTGGTTCTCATCCAGGTGTTCTCCCGTTATGTCCTCAACAGCCCCGTTGCCTTTACGGAGGAACTGGTGCGCTACAGCCTGATCTGGACCGGCTTTATCGGTGCAGCTTACGCATTCTCCACCCGCGAGCATATGTCCCTGACGCTGGTGCGCGATAAATTCACCGGCAAAGCCCACACCGCTCTGCTGGTTGCCATCGACGGCCTGATCCTGCTGCTGGCGATCTTCGTCATCACCATCGGCGGCTTCAAGCTGGCTGTTTCTGCCAGCCGTGAATTCTCCGCTCTGCTGGGCATCCCCCGCAGTCTGGTGTACTCCATCGCTCCGATTTCCGGCATTTTCATCATCATCGCCCAGATCATCAACATTTATGAAGATATCACCGGCGAAAAAGTTGACTGCTAAGGAGGGCACAGAACAATGAGCATTACACTGACAACCGTTATCCTTTTTGCTGTGTTCGGCGTGCTGCTGTTTTTGGGCGTGCCCATCTCCATCAGCATCGTGGTTTCTTCCATTGTAACCGCCATGTCCACCCTGTCTTGGGACCAGATCACCTTTATCACCATGCAGAAGATGAACTCCGGCGTTGAGTCTTTCTCTCTGCTGGCTGTGCCCCTCTTCATCCTGGCTGGCAACATCATGAACAACGGCGGTATTGCCAAGCGCCTGGTCAACTTTGCCCAGCTGTTCGTTGGCAAGATCCCCGGCTCCATGGCACAGGCCAACATCCTGGGCAACATGCTGTTCGGCGCACTGTCCGGTTCCTCCGTTGCTGCTGCTTCCGCCATGGGCGGTTGCATCAGCCCCATTGAGGAAGAAAACGGCTATGACCCCGCTTACTCTGCGGCAGCCAATATTGCTTCCGCCCCCACCGGCCTGCTGATCCCGCCCACCTCCGCATTCATTGTTTACTCCACCGTTGCTGGCGGTGTTTCCATCTCCACCCTGTTCATGGCTGGTTACGTTCCCGGCATTCTGATGGGCCTGTGCTGCATGCTGGTTGCCTTTGTCGGCGCCAAAAAGGCAGGCATGAAAGCTACCGGTTATGATAAGAGCAAGAGCATCGGCAAGACCATTTGGGACGCTGTGCCCTCTCTGCTGCTCATCGTCATCGTTATCGGCGGTATCGTTTCCGGTATCTTCACCGCTACCGAGGGCGCTGGCATCGCAGTTCTGTACTGTCTGATCCTCTCCATCGTCTACAAGAGCATCACTTTTAAGAGCTTCTTGAAGATCCTGCTGGATTCCGCCAAAACTTCCGGTATCATCCTGTTCCTGATCTCCGCTTCCTCCGCCATGTCCTTTGTTATGGCTTACTCCGGCATCCCGGCAGCCATCTCCAACGGCCTGATGAGTCTGACCAGCAACAAGTACATCATCTTCCTGCTGATGAACATCATCCTGCTGGTGATCGGCATGTTCATGGATATCACCCCGGCCATCCTGATCTTTACCCCGATCTTCCTGCCCATCGCTACCAGCTTTGGCATGACCGAGATCCAGTTCGGCGTTATGCTCATCTTCAACATGTGCCTGGGCAACATCACCCCGCCGGTTGGCTCCGTTCTGTTTGTCGGCTGCGGCATTGGCCATGTTTCCATCGAGCAGGTCACTTCCAAGCTGATCCCGTACTTTGTCGCATTGGTGCTGGCCCTGCTGGCTGTTACCTATATCCCGGCACTGTCTCTGGGTCTGCCCAGCCTGATGGGCCTGATCTGATCGCAGGCTTTGCCCCGTAACTCAACAATAGCATAAACAAAAACGGCACCGCTGCCCAAAGGGAAAAACCCGGGCGGCGGTGCTGTTTTTGCTAAGGTTCCAGATACACTTTAGGGTGTATCTGAAAAGTCGAAAATATCGTCTGTTTCTTTGTTTTCAGAGATACCTTAGAAAAAATTCAGAATTTACCGTTTATTTTGAGCGCACGTTAGCGTTTGAATCTTGCAAAACCAGGGTGCGACCTTCATGGGCTGCCGAAAAATAAAGGAAACACACTGTGGCCGCAGGCGTTCAAGCATAAAAACAGACCGGCAGGGAAACAGCATACCCCCGCCGGTCTGGTATCTTATCTATTATAATATAAAAGCAAATGATAACGGAAAAAAGCTGAATTTTAATACCGCTCCTGCCGCAGCATCCATTGTTCGCACATATCCTGTGCGGCCTCAACGGTGGAGGCAATGCAGGAGAACAGCTCTCCACGCTCCGTGCAATAAGAATATTCTACACGCTTTTTGCCGTTTTGCGGGGGCAGCGCCACACAGCGGTCCTGGCCCGGTAACAGATACGAAACTTCCGTCCCTAACAACTCCTGCCTGCTGTAATTATGCGGTCAACCGGCGTATCTGAAAAAACTGTTTTGCCCCAGCGAAAAAATCCGGCATTTCTTTGTGTTCAGATACCCCCGAACCGCACACCGTCAGCAATTATACCACCATTCCTCCATAAAACGGAATGGACGAAACCGCCCAACCCAGCTTGACAAAAGAATGCCGCTGCCGCCGCGTTCCCGCCAAAAGAGCCGGGCGGTTCTTTGTGTTTTGGTTGCAGGTTTTACAAAATGGAACGGGAACCCCGAAATAGTTTTACCTCGCCTGTTGCGCGGGAATCTCTTTATTGCTTTTTATGACCCCAACGATCCACACAAGAATGACCAGAGCCAAAAAGTACAAGGCGTTGACCGCAATCAAACATAAAACGGCGCAGAGTTGAAAGTTGTTGTGTAGGGTGTATCAGAAAAGTCGAAAATATCGTCTGTTTCTACAAACGCAGCGGGATTTTGCGTTAAAAAGCCTTGGAATCCACAAAGGATTCCCGCGGCTCTTTGCCTTAAATCCGTCTTGCGCT